>Ga0315280_10001052_pt1 | contig 49180 bp, 52 predicted proteins | sample YL17G06_40_MG_FD_203697 | JGI IMG/M metagenome (GOLD analysis project Ga0315280, IMG submission 203697) | Sediment microbial communities from Yellowstone Lake, YNP, Wyoming, USA - YL17G06_40 | ecosystem: Environmental > Aquatic > Freshwater > Lake > Sediment | place: USA: Wyoming | collected... | reverse complement strand
CCAGTCCTCGTCCTCTTCTTCGTCCCAGTCTTCTTCTTCCTCACCCAAACTGTTGAGCCTCCAGAACAGCCGCCTATCTTGCGAAATACGAGTTTCTTTTAAGCCTTTTCCAAGACAGCTCTGGTACCTTGTTGTTTGGCGGTTCGGGGTGTTACCGAGCGTTTGGTGAGAACGCATAGGCTTAACGCTTGAGTCTGAGACAAGTAGAGGATTGAGTTCTGTTGTCAAATAGGACGAACAGTGTGACAGATGCTCACAGAAAGCTAAGCTCGATTGTGGGGCGCATCCCGTTTGCTACCATCATCCTGAGCTTGTCCATGGTCATCTTCTATTATTCCCAAGACGTTTCTCATCTTTGCCTGTTTTCTCCCTGTCCCCCCGAGAAGCACCTCTATTGGACAGCCCAACTTCCATACCCATACAATCAAGTTCTGGGTCTCTTGCTTGGGACATTCGTTCACTTCAACGAGTACCATTTGTATTCGAATCTAGTTATTTTCCTTGCCTTCGCCGTACCACTTGAGTCTTGGTTTCTGATCAAGAAACGCCTCAGTAGATACGGAGTATTCATAGTGACCTATTCAATCGGTGTCCTCGTTGGCGTGTTCCTACTGTACGTGCACACAGTAGGATATGGAGCTTCGCTCATGAACATGGCGCTTGCGCCGTTTGCCTTCTATTACCTGTATTCTGGATCTCCCACTCTCAAGGGAATTGGCAGATTTGTTCCTGTGAGCATCGGAATAGGAATAGCGGAATTGGTGTTTGAAATTGTTGGGGACATAACTTTTCATGTGTCGATACTCGAAGCTACGACCCGCGATCATCTATCCGCCTTCTTTCTAGCTTGGCTCGTTGTAGTATTAGTCTCAATAAGAAAGAGAAAAATGAAAAGTAGACCCGCAAGACAAGACAAGTAGAACAGATCACTCCACAACATCGCTTCCTGAAATAGGCCCATTGCAGCCGTGACATGGAAGAAGTGTAGGCTGACCATAGTGACCACCGAATAGATCACTATGGCAAAGCCACACAGAATACGCCCGACCTGAGAAAGCAACGAAGTTCTTAGTTTGCCTGTTTAGACGCGCGTTCTGCGTATTCTTTCGCGTTCTGGATTATCGTTAGCCACTTGTCTTTGCCCTCGACTTTGATTCCGCAAGCCTCTGCTGGAGTCCTACCCTCAAGAGCTTGATGACTTCGTATGTAGTTGTGGTAGATTTGCATACCAGTTAGGATTGGAGTGTCCTCTTGCTTGAGGGAGCGCATGGTCTTTTCCCGAGACCTTACCGTGTTTCCATTGAACGACTCCATCTTCTCGTTTCCCTTCTCACCCCGCCAAGTGACATGCTCGACATGCTTGGTGACTGGTTTCTGGTGAGCGTAGAACTCGCACTTGTAGGCTAACTAGTAGGCATGTTTCGTTCGCGCTTCCTATTAAGCCGAGTCACATAGTCTAGACTGAAAAGGAAGACGTGCACTGCCCTGCAAATCCTCTCCACAGGCCCAAAGGGTATCGATAACGCGGCCAGCATAGTGATGAAAGGCGGGATCGTCGCCTATCCCACAGACACCGTCTACGGTTTGGGATGTGATCCCAGCAACTCACGGGCCGTTAAGCGGGTCATGGCCGTCAAAGGAAAGCGGAAGAAGCCTTTCCCGATCCTCGTGGCCTCACAGGAAGTTGCAGATCGGATCGCCGTAATGGACCCGCAAGCAAAGTTACTGGCCTCGAAGTTTTGGCCTGGGGCGCTTACGCTAGTGCTCAAACCGAGAGTTCGGTTCCCCCGTTCACTCACTCTTGGTCGGAAGACGATAGCCGTGAGATGCCCCGATGATCAAGTGGCGTTGAGACTCATTGAGAGATGCGGAGGTCTGCTTACTGGAACAAGTGCAAACCTGACGGGGCGGCGTCCTTGCACAAGTGCGAGAATGGTTTTGCGCTGTTTTGGCGACAGAATTGACGCCGCCGTGGATGGCGGACGATCGCCACGTCGGGTAGGGTCAACGATTGTTCGCATCGACCGTCAGCGGGTCATGATAGTGAGGCAGGGGCCAATACGGAACGGACAGGTGAAACGAGCACTTTCAGGCACAATCGAATCTCAAGAGAGAAGGTAGCTGAGAACGGTTCTCCAAGCCAAACTCTTTTTCAGGCATTGATGGCCGTTACAGGAGCAGCCCGGAGCAGGAGAGTCGCTTGCTGAAAGATTTCAATCTGCTTGTATCCACATCGCGAGGTAATGAAAGAAACACTTGCAGCGAGATGTGGTACTTGCTCGGGGAAGCAGGCGATCGAGGCGCGGTGGTTGAACGAACGCAAGTGATAGGACTCGTAGTGGCACGCACAAAGATTGACCCGGTGACCGCTATCGAGAGGCTACGCTTACTCTTGCTGGAGCGCCCATGGGAATTCCGCTATACTCTGAAGGTTACCCCGATCACTGGCACTGTGGATTCGGATCCGCAAGGAATTGTGGACTTTGCAGCCACGTTGGCTGACGGTCTGAAGAAGGATGAGAAGTATCGTATCACCGTCGAGAAACGCAGGACCGCGATTTCAGGACGGGCATTGATTGAGGCAGTGGCGAAGCGAATCGATCGAAAAGTCGATCTTGATGAGCCTGATAAGGTTGTATTGATACAGATCTTGGGTGAGGTCACAGGCGTGTCCGTGATACCACCGGACAAGATACTTTCTGTTGAAAGAGAGAAACGACTGGCCTCTCAAGACCGGACGAAGTAGTCACACGCGATACTCGGTCAAATTCTCGTTGACAGAAGAGCTACGCGTTCAACGACTGCCTTCTTAATCGCTTTCTCGATTTCTTGACGAGGCATCTTGATCGCATCTAGCTCCGTTGCACTAATACCGTAGACCGCCGCTATGTTGCGAGCTTTCTCCCCAGACCATTCCTCGAGCAGTTCCTCGTTCAGCTCAACCCTAATGATCTGAGCTATTCTATCTTCCAGCACTCGTGCATCTTTTTCGGTTTCGGAGAACGCAATTAAACCAACTGTCTTTGACTCTTGGGTTACTCCAATGTTAGCGATGGCAGCAGCTATCTGTCTCTGCGCTGACGCGTAGAGAAGCGTCTCCATCGCGAGGCTTCGCGCAATGTTAATCCCCGACTTGAATGCGTGCGACGCATTAATGGCTGCGATCTCCAGGTGCTCTTTGCCTGCGACGCGTTCTCCATCGAGGAACTGGATCTCGCTGCCGGGAACCGCGGCCCGTAGCTCTTTCAAAGTCACGGAAGGATTCGTGGCCTGTGGTACCCTGAATGCTGAGATCACAGCGAATCTTCCGTCTTCTGATAGATCGAGGATCAAATCTCATCGATAGAGGCGCGCGTATTCAATTAGCTTTTCCGCGACGCTGCCTTCGATCCCTGCCCCGGTGAGAGTTTCTCTCACGGAACTGAGCGGCTTTCCTTTCTTCTCGGCTTCGTCAAGCAGACGCCTAGTGTTTTCAAGCCGCTCCCATGGGAAGATGATCCATTGTTCAGTCTGAACGATGAAGAAATCTGGTTTGAAGATACTGTGCGGCTTGTAGTAGAGTGTTGCAGTCTTGATCGTCTTTGCACCACACGCATTGAGATGCTCCAGGGCGACTTTCAGACTCTCGCCAGAGTCGGATACATCATCCACAACGAGCACATTGGTGCCTTTGACAGGAACCGTTATCGCTTGGCTAATCACGGGTTTTCTCGCGGTCACGCCCGGCGCTAGATAGAACTCAATCCTTATGCTGGCCGTGTATGCGTTTTCCAGGAGGTCGGACAGGACGCGGGCGGGTGCCCATCCACCTCGGGACACTCCGATGATCAGGTCAGGTCGGAATCCAGAATCCTTCATCCGTTTAGCCAACTCTAGGAGCATATCGTAGACCTGGTCCCATGAAGGCGCGATGAAAGAGATGGGCAACTGCGCTAGCTCCGAGGACTACAGCACTTCTCGACACTCATTATAAGACTTGTTTCTTCCATCGAGCGAGAACTCATTTCCAAGCAAGCCCGCTAAAGCAAACCCCGAGGATCCTACACGCAGGTGCTCCTAGCAGCGGGAGCAACAGAACACATCAAACGTGTTTGGGTGGAGTTGCTCAGTGGAGATGCACATTTCACTGGGCAGTCCCCTCAAAGCAGGTCAGTCCACTTCATCGCAGATCCAGCGTTGTCGATGCCTCCTCTTAAGTGCAACCTTAAACCGGTCAGGCATACGAAGATCGTTCGCTGACTGTCTTTATATCGCAGATATCAATCTACGGCACTCCGTCTCTCCAGATGATTGGCAATTTCCGAGGTTGAACGTGCGTGTCGCGAAAGAAGACCAAACGAAAACACAGCATGGTCGAGATCATAGGCTTAGCCGCGATTGGCATATTCGTCGTCGGCATTATCTGGCTGGCATTCTTCACTCAACCGCAGACCCCAAGTCAAACAACGACATACGCACCCGCCCCAGACTTCACGTTGACTGATGTGGATGGTAACACCTTCAGACTCTCAGATCAACAAGGCAAGGTTGTCGTGCTCGAGTTCATGCAAACGACCTGCTCGGCCTGCGTGGCAGAGAGCCCCCGCCTCAAAGACCTCCGTTCCCAGTTTGGAAACGATGTGGTTATGGTGATGATCAGCGTCAATCCGGCTGGCGATACTGACAACGTTCTGCGGGACTACCGGAATCAGGACGTGACGGGATGGATTGCGATGGGAGACAGGGCCCAAGTAACCCAGGGATATGCTGTACAGGTCACGCCAACGATTTTCATCATCGACAAGAACGGATACATCAGGTACCAACACGTCGGATTGACTGAAACCTCTGTCCTCTTTGGCGAGGTCCAAAGCCTGACCAAATAGAGCACCTCGAGAGCACGTGAGCAGCATGCCTCCCGAGTGCTCAGCTGACTCTTCCTCTACCCCGCCATCATCCTGTCTTCCAGTTCCCAACGAGGTTACCGGGTCTGGCCAAAGGGCAAGCCGCGGCTGGAAGTGGTGGATCTCTCGTAGAATCTTGTGGCTGCTGTTTGTTCTCTTTCGTGGGCGAAGACATGGTAGGCTGATCTTTGAAAGAATTCGAGGCATTCCGATAGTTGTGTTCCCCGAGGTCTTTCATCCGGGACTTTTCCTCAGCACTCCACTTCTTCTTGGCGCCATTGAAGATCTTGAACTGGAGACTGGCTCGCTCGTGCTCGACCTAGGCACAGGCACCGGAATTTGCGCCATTTCCATCGCTCTGAAGGGAGCGCGAGTGACTGCAACCGATATCAGCCCCATCGCAGTCCGCTGCGCGAGAACCAATGTTCTCATCAACAATCTGGAGGATCGTGTGAGAGTGCTCGAAGGCGACCTTTTCCAACCAGTCGAGAAACAGAGATTTGATCTGGTAATCTTCAACCCGCCCTACTACGAAGGAAAGCCAAGAGAGTGGGCTGGGTACGCTTGGCGAGGCGAGAACGTGCTGCACAGATTTGCGGAAGGTTTGGGCCCGCACCTGACTCCCAAAGGAAGAGCCCTCCTGTCGGTCTCCACGGAGGTTGACTTGTTGGCTGTCAAGAAGGAACTCCAAGAGAACGGATTCGAAACTCGTGAGATACGGAAACGTTGGATCCCCGGGGAAACAATCTACGTGTACGAGTGTCGTCCTTCACGGATCTGTGGACACGTCAGAAACGAAGCCACATCTGAAGCTGGCCAAGAATGATCATGGCCGCAAGTCCAATGCATATCGCGAAAGGCAGTCCAGGAAACACTTCTCTCCTCTCGAGCATCTTGAAACCAAGATAGCTGCCAATCAGAACGCCTGCGAAAGCTCCGAGATAGGATAGCATCCCGAAATTGACCATGGCATTGCTAGTAAGCATCGAGTAGAACACGAGATCCCCCATGCCAATAGTAAGATCACCAACAGTGAGCACTGCCCCTTTGAATTCCTCTAGATCTGCCATCTCCGCAATCTTGCCTATCGGGCCTCGGTACACCGAGACTAGGTCATAGACTGCGAGGGCCGCCAATAGGACGATCGCCGTCATGGTTGGGACAGAAGCACCTAGAAAGGTTCCAGTCAACGAGCCGATTATCGTGATCGACAGTATCCGGATGCTCCGAGGCCCTCTGTTTAGTCCGACGAGCAGGAGAGCCGAGATGATTCCGGTCAGGCCAATCCAACCGTACCCGTAGACATCAAGAATTGGGGATAGCTGCGTTGCGTACAACTCGCTGTACCAATTAAGCAGAAAGAACGCAACAAAGAGAATTGCTCCTGTGATCAGATACTTGACTATCCGCTTCTTCTGATACTTCACGAGCAAGTAGATCAGGGTGGCAGCAACTGCCATCATGACTATGAAGAATGACGCGTTCAACGTCGCTCCGCTGGGAGTCTCAGGGAAGATCGTGATTGCCGCGATCTCGGCTTTCGAAGTTTGCAGCCCATAGGTCAGAACTCCAGAAAGTAAGAGCGCCGCTAGCACTGGAATGATTTGACTTGGGGTTGCCTTGAAATGCGTCGTCACTTGTCAACTCCTAGCTTCATGCCCGCAACGCATAGGTGAGCCCGTTCCACCAAGGAACCTAGACATCGTAGGACTCACCGGCTTTGGGAACGAATGACTCAAGCCCTGCTTGCTTCTTCGCCCAGTCGGCAAGAACTGCGCAGCTGTCCTCGTCACCGTGGACTGCAAAAACCTTAGTCCTTTTGTCGACACTCTCCAGACATCGAAGCAGCTCGCCCCTTCCACCATGGGATGAGAAGTCGAATTTCAGTACCTTTGCACTGACCTTCTCAAGCTTGCCATGCAGCATATATTTGCCTTCGTCGAGCAATACTCTGCCTGGCGAGTTCTCAACCTGGTAGCTTACGAGAATGATTCCGTTCTTCCTTCCTCGTGCCACCGATTCCATATAGAAAACGGAGGCGCCTCCCTTGAGCATTCCAGCCGGAGATACGATTACACCGGGGCCCTTGACAGCTCTTCGCCTATCATGCCAGTTTCTTACCCATTCCGCCTTCTTGACAGCGGATCTGAACAATTGAGGATCAGCAAGAGCAGACGCATGTTCCTCCAAGACGTTGATGGCCACCAAAGCCATTCCATCAACATACACGCTATGCTTGAAATTGTGAGCAGCGAGCATACACATGATCTCCTGCGATCTTCCCACTCCAAATGCAGGAATCAGAACGGTTCCGCCGTCCTCAACTATCTCGTTGCAGGCGGCGACGAGCTGTTTCTCGCTTTCGTCTCGATCAGGATGATCTTCCTTCGCGTACGTGCTCTCTATGATAAGAGCATCGAGTGCGCCATAGTTGTAGTCCGCTGAACCCACAAGCCTCGTCGCTTTGAGGTTGAAGTCACTTGTATAGACAATTCGCCTCCCCTCCGCTTCGACGAGGGCTTGGCTGCTCCCGGGGATGTGCCCTGCGTTAAGAAGGGTCACGACTCCGTTCCCAACTTCGAATGGGTGGCGGTATGGTACGTTCACGGAGTGTTCCATCATCGTTTCCAAGTCCATGAACTCGTATGGTAGGTAGTATCCGCTCAGCTTGATCATGTCTCGGACCAAGATTTGGGTCAGTGCGAAGGTTGGTTCGAGTCCGTACACCGGGAGCCGGCTCCTCACGTAGAACATGGGAACAAGTCCGCTATGGTCAAGGTGGGCATGAGTAGCCACAATGCCATGCAGGTCTTTCGGTGAAACGTGTACCGGGAAACCTATCTCGTGGTCAACCATAACGCCGTAGTCAAGCAGAACAGATTTCTCTCCCAGCTTGACTTGGACGCCTGAGCGACCAACTTCACTGCATGCGCCGAGGAAGCGTATGTTCATCCTGATTCATCGACTTGCTTGAATGCGAAGCGGAGCTGCGACCTTTCTAAGTTTTTTGCAGTAGAACATGCCGGCGTCATCCGTACATGCTCTGCAAGGACTTGGATGTCTGCTTCATTCTCTTCTCGAATTCTTCTTCGATATCCTTGGCGCCATCTTCAAGATCGGTAACGTCGACCTTAATCCCATAGGCCTTGCAGATGGTCTTGACCGCGATCGCTGCTGCTGAAGGATCCGCAGCTGCTGCGGACGCATACGGAAGAATCGCTATCGCAGGGAAGTCACGCATCTCAAACTCGCTCAACATGACTGCAAGCTGTCCGTAGACGAACAGGCCCGGCTCTAGGGTCGGATACTTGAAACCGTTCTTCTTCGCTAGGTATGCCCTAGTTGGCACTACTCTGACATTCTGCTTTCCAGACTTGAGACCGGAGTCCAATCCGCCAACCAGCACAGCATCTTTGAATTTCTGGTTCATCGTCCAGCGAGCGAGCACCTTGGCGAATTCGGACTCTTCAGTCCTGTGAGGAGCAAACTCAAGCTTGACAAAGACTAGTTTACCCTTTCGGAAGACCTCAAACGGTGTAACCAAACCCTCTTCGGCCGTGGAGACGAACGGCGGAGGGTGGGCAACGTCAACGAAACCTATCCGCTTCGCTTGGAGTGAGTGTACTAGATACGATATAGCAATGTATCCGGTTGATCCAATTCCGTGAAATCCCGTGATCAGGGTGCAGTTTCTGAAACCGTTCCCGTGGACGTTCAATGATATTGGCATGAGTATCAGCTGTAGTTTCGTCAGAGCGGATATCTTGAGGTCTGGCTAAAAACCTGCCGTAACTCCGTCCAGGATCGATTTGGCGAGCAATCGGTAAGACTTTTATTGACGTCCTCTGGGCCTATCATTCCGTTCTATTTGGAGGATGATGATTTGGCGTATCTTGGCGGACAACCTGTGCTCGTGTTGAAGGAAGGTTCCTCGCGAAGCAGAGGTAGAGACGCTCAAAGATCTAACATGACTGCTGCGCGCACAGTCGGAGAGGTTGTGAAGAGCACCCTTGGTCCCAGGGGAATGGATAAGATGCTCGTTGACAGCCTAGGCGATGTGACCGTCACTAATGATGGAGCAACCGTCCTAGATGAGATTGATGTCCAAAACCCAGCAGCAAAGATGATGGTTGAAGTCGCAAAGACACAAGATGATGAAGTTGGCGACGGCACAACCACTGCAGTGATCATCGCAGGAGAACTGCTGAAGCGTGCGGAGACCCTCCTCGATGATGAGATTCATCCCACGGTCATAGTTGCGGGATACAAGAAGGGTGCCGAGAAGGCCATGCAAGTGCTCAGCGAGATATCTCTCCCCGTTGAGCCGGATGATAAGGTGACACTCAAGAAAGTTGCCATGACATCGATGCACAGCAAAGGACTAGGCGCAGCAAGAGAACACTTCGCAGACATCTCTATCGAGGCTGTCAGACTAGTAGCTGAGAAGCGAGGCACAGAATGGACTGCCGACATCGACAATATACAACTCACCAAGAAGGAAGGAAAGAGCCTCCTCGACACCGAATTGGTCAAGGGAATCATAGTCGACAAAGAAGTCGTCCACCCAGGCATGCCAAAGTCCGTGAAGAATGCCCGAATTGCACTACTAGACAGCGCACTGGAGATTGAGAAGACTGAAATCAGCGCCGAGATCAGAATCAACGACCCAACACAGATGAAGGCGTTCTTGGACGAGGAGACCAAGATGATGAAGGACATGGTGGACAAGATAAAGGCCGCAAAAGCGAACGTGGTGATGTGCCAGAAGGGAATAGACGATACTACTCAGCACTTCCTCGCTAAGGAAGGAATCCTCGCCGCCAGAAGAATCAAGAAATCTGACATGGAAAAGCTGGCTAGAGCAACAGGAGGAAAAGTAGTCACCAATCTTGAGGATCTCAGGGACAGCGACCTCGGATCTGCAGGCCTCGTGGAAGAACGTAAGCTCGGTGATGACAAGATGATCTTCATCGAAGGGTGCAAGAACCCAAGATCAGTCGCGATACTCATACGAGCCGGATTAGAGAGGCTAGTTGATGAAGCCGAGCGTGCTCTGAACGACTCGCTTTCTGTCGTTGCAGATGTGATCACCAAGAACAAAGTCGTGGCCGGGGGCGGTGCGATCGAAGCGGAATTGTCCAAGAGAATCAGAGATTACGCCAAGAAGGTAGGAGGAAGAGAACAACTGGCTATCGAAGCGTTTGCTGATTCGATTGAGATTGTCCCCAGAACGCTGGCAGAAAATGCTGGACTCGATCCAATTGACATAATGGTTGATTTGCGGTCGGCTCATGTAAAGAAGGAGGGATTATGGCAGGGCGTCGATGTCTTCAAAGGCGGGACAAGAGACATGCTGAAGAGCGGAGTCCTCGAACCCCTCAAGGTCGTGGAGCAAGCCATCAAATCTGCCACAGAAGCCGCTTCGATGATCCTTAGAATCGACGACGTCATTGCAGCAGCAAAACCTCCACCAACTCCACCCCCGCAGGGGGGCCCCGGCGGAGGAATGCCGGAGTATTAACACGACGAGCCCGGTGACTCGTCAAGATCTGGGCAGTGGATCGCTCAGGACAAACGCCTGAAGCAAGGCTTTAAGAAAGGCCGCCAAGCCTCGTAGACCGGCAGTGCTCCGGTAGTATAGCCCGGTCATGTGCGTGGCGCCGAGAGTATGCTGGCCTCTCGCGACACTAGTCGGGGAAAGCCAGCGACGCGGGTTCAAAATGATCAAACAAAACAGGTCATGAAAATCCCGCCCGGAGCACCAAGCTAGTACAAACGTGAACTGGTTGCCAGAACTCACGAGAGGAACTGCAATTCTCATAACAGGCACACCAGGCACAGGAAAAACGACCATTAGTCGTATACTTGCGACAGAGCTCCGAGCCTGCTACGTCGACCCCAAGACCTTGCTTAGACGCAGAGAGGTCGACTACACATACGACGAGAAGAGGAAAACACGCGCAGTCTCCCTCAAAAGACTCCGCAATAGACTGTGCGAGCGGGCCGCACGAACTGACCATGGATTGGTGATTGACAGTCACATCGCTATAGAAACCGGTCCTTTGCCCAGACTTGTCAGAGCGATTGTTCTGCGCTGTGGTCCGATCGTCTTGGAACGACGACTCGAACGCAAACGATGGTCGAAATCCAAGATCGGCGAGAACCTACAGGCCGAGATTCTTGACATCTGTTTATGGGACGCAGTGGAGAACTATGGGTGGAATAAGATCTTGGAGATCGATACCACAGAGACGGCTCCTAGCCGCGTGATCCAGCTGATCATGAAGGACATGCACAAGAAGCGAGTTCAGAGGCAACCAAAGGTGGACTGGCTGTCGAGTTTGAAACGCAAAGGGATCCTGGCCCGTTACCTCGAGTGAGGGTTAGAATTGAAGAAGACATACCTTGTGGTAGTATGCCCGAAATGTCGAGGGCTCCTACTTGCACGGCAGGGAAGGAAAACCAGGCAATGTCCATATTGCGGAACCAAGATGAACCTCATGAAGACGGAGGTTGTTTGGGTGACGAGCGACCCCGAAGAGGCACGCTCGATCCTTCGCTCCAAGCGGCAAGGCAGATCTGAACCGGTGAGAGCAAGCGAATATCAGAAGCAGATCGGCACAGGCTTTTAACGCCGTCGCGCGAGTATTTGGGGTGATTAGTTTGTCTTCGGCTGCGGACAGAAAGTTCTCCGAGGAGCTCGCGCTTCTCCTTCAGAAACCGATTGTTGTCGAAACCAATGGCGGCAAGAGATATACGGGCATTCTCTCCGGAGTGGATACGGACACCCTCACCGTGTGCATTTCAGATTGCACCGACGAATCAGGGAAGACTGTCCATAGGCTATTCATCACCGGACGCTCCATCGCACAGATGTACAGTGTTGAGAGACCATTCGCTTTGCAGGCACTCGCCGATAGACTTGAGCGAGTCTTCCCAAGAATGGTCAGGGTAGTAGAAGGAGCAGGCGTGATTGTGGTCATGGACAAGATCCGACTGGGCGAAAAAGGTATGATCGAAGGGTCAGGCCCGGCCGCGGAAAGAGTCCAGAGAGTCTACGAAGAGTTCATGAAGGAACAACCCAAAGGGGCCTAGTGCAGGTCGAGAAATCAAGCCTCGAACTGGAAGTGCGATCAGACAGGTTCGTTGGCACGAAATAAGAATGGATCCTGTTGAATGATTTGCATTGTCTTTCGAAATCAACCGACATGATGTCCTAGGTAGAATAGGGATCCTTGAAACGAAGAGCGGAAAGCTTGAGACTCCAACACTTTTTCCTGTCGTCAATCCACTTGCTCAAGAGATCCCTCCACATGTGATGTTCGAAAGATTTGGATGCAAAGCCCTAATCACGAATGCGTATCTGATATCGCGACGAGCCGGGAACACCGGAGTCACCGACATACATGATTTCCTAGACTTCCCCGGTATCATCGCCACAGACTCGGGAGCTTACCAGATTCTTCGCTACGGGGAAGTCGAGATCAGCCCCCTGGAGGTCATTCGGTACCAAGAGTCCATTCAGACTGACATCGGTGTTATCCTAGATTTGCCCACAGGATCGAAAGCTTCCAAAGCTCGCGCGACTGAGACTGTCAGAGAGACCGTCAGGAGAGCGGATGAGGCGAAGAAAGCAATCACAAGACGAGACATAGCTTGGGTGGGACCGATACAGGGAGGAACGTTCCCCGATCTGGTTGCTCACAGCGCCCGTGAAATGGCCAAGCGAGAATTCGACATATACGCCCTTGGAAGCCCAACCGAAGTGATGGAACAGTACCTCTTCGCAGACTTGGCCGACATGATCTTAGCGGCAAAGATGAACGTCCCCTCAAGTGCACCGTTTCACCTGTTTGGCGCCGGTCACCCATTCATGTTTGCATTTGCCGTTGCACTTGGGTGCGACTTGTTCGATTCAGCCGCATACATACTCTATGCGCGTAGGGGTCGCTACCTGACCAACGCCGGCACTCTACATCTCACAGAGATGGAGTATTTCCCATGTGGATGCAGCACATGCGACAAGATGACGCCTGAAGAGGTTAGATCACGCCCTCTCATCGAGAGAACTCAATTCCTCGCTGAACACAATCTATCTGCCTGTCTGCAGGAAATTGAGACAATAAAGGAAGCCATCGCCGAGGGAAGACTCTGGGAACTCATCGAAGTGAGATGCAGGAGCCACCCGAGCCTACTGGAAGGTCTTCGCAAGATCGGAGAGCACAAGTCCCATGTGGCACGCGCTGCACCTTCAACGAAACGCAAAGGGGTCTTCTTCTTCGACTCAACGAGTCTTCAAAGACCGGAATACGTCATGTACCTTGAGAGGCTACTCCGAGATTATGAACTCCCTAAGGCAGCAACGACAATGCTGCTGATGCCTGCGACCAGGCAAGGCCCAAAGGATGGGGCAAACACACGCATGGAACTCGTAGATTTTGGTCACAAGGTACATGTCTGCCTGTATTGCCCGCCATACGGGATCGTACCTTCAGAGTTGGAGGATACTTTCCCTTTCATGCACACTGAGTTCCCAGAGGAGCCAGATGCCGAAACCATCAAGACGATGGCAGAGGCTATCCGAATCTACCTTGCCAACAACAAAGCCTACCGGTCTCTTGTGTTCGTTCACTCGGACAAGCCCTGGCAGACACGCTTCGGCAGAATGTGCGGGCACATCTGCAGGGGCATGGGCTTGAAATTCTCTTGCCATGGCCATCACAAGCTTTCCGACCTGACGATAGAAACAGTAGATAATCATAAGAGATATCGCGACAAGATAGCCACGAACAGGCTCACTAGAAGGAAATCGTAGGGTTCACAGGTGCCCCCATCAAAGAAAGGCGCCCTAGGGAAATTGCTAGGATCAGATACTAGAGCGGAGCTACTCACATTCTTCCACAGCAATCCGAGAACTGCCGACAGCCTAGAAGGCCTTGCTGCAAGAGTTGGAAGGAAACCTGACGAAATCGAAATTGATCTTACGGAACTCGTCGAGATAGGCTTGCTACGAGAACAGAAGATCTACTCATTGGACCCTGACCGAGATGTCACTCTGCAACGAGAAATCTCCGACGAGTTGAAGGAGACAACTGCACAACAAGAACAAGAACCCCTCGAAGAAGTCACGAGAGAATTGACAGGAATCGAGATCATCGACCACATTGTACCATCTGGAACCCCCTCACCAGTGATGCTTCTCATCATGGGTGACCCGGGCACCGCGAAAAGAGAGCTATGCCTAGAGTTCGTAGCAAAGCGCTTCAGGCAGAAGCGGCGTGTAGTGTATCTGACTTTGGAGCGATCTCCAGAAGAGATACGCGCTTCACTGAGCGAGATGGGAAACCTCGGACCTCTAGTTGGACCGTTTGCCAGGCCCGAAAGATTGCACGATCTTGTCATAATCGACTGCTATTCTTCCCAGATCGGCATGACAAGTAATGAAGAGTTGAGCGCTGATCCGAACAACCTCTCAGAATTGAGCATCGCAGTGTCGAAAGCTCTGGAGAACAGAACCCAAGGCCTCTTCCTCCTCGATTCGCTTGATACTCTAATTCGCAAGAGGGGACTGGCCTCATCCTTAGAGCTGATTCGAACGCTAAGAGCCAAGACAAGGATTGTCAAGTTCGATTCCATCATAACGCTCAACAGACAAGCCTTCCCCACAGCGATATTAGCAGCAGTGCAAGAGAGTGCCGACGGAGTCTTCGAGATGAAAGTCCAAGAGGAACCCTCAGGCCTCACACGCTACTTCAGAGTACCGAAAATGCGGGGCACCTCACACCATTCGGCATGGAGGGCATACGAGCTCGACTTCAAGACACATGTCAAGACCGCATGAGCAAAGCGACAACCACGCTCCAGCAAGGAAAAGCCTCCCTTGCGACACTCGGAAGACGAACACAATCCGGCCTTGCTGACATCACAGCCCGAGAGGATTGCAGAAACTCCTCAATCGAGAGATGAACACGATGACAACGCAGCATTTTAATGATATATGCGATAAACTATGGTACAGCGAGTGTCGATGAGTCGCCAACATCTCCTTCGTCATCCCACGAGACTGTTCGAGATATCTGCCGGCAAGACAACAGATCAATTGATTTCCGAAATGGCTTCCACTGCCTTCCAAGGAAGAAGACTCGGTGAGGCCTTCGAAATTTGGACTCGGATGCTGAAGAAACGACAGATAGTCATCTGGATGGGAATCGCAGGGGCCATGGTGCCGGCAGGCATGCGGAAGATCATCGTACAGTTGATCAGAAGAAGGATGATTGATGCGCTAGTAACAACCGGTGCAACGATCTACCATGACGCCTATGAGGCGATTGGGGGAAAGCACTTCAAAGGAACCGACAAAGTCGATGATGTCCAACTCAGGAAATACAGAGTCGACAGGATGTACGACGTGTACGCCGACGAGAGAAGATTCTACCGGCTTGATATCGAGATTGAGAAAGAGTTCTGTTCTCTGCTTCGAGACAACTACCCCTACTCCTCTCGCCAGATCACTGAGAAGCTCGGTGCATGGCTTTCTGAGAGAGCGCGAGACAAGGACAGCATCTCAATCGCCGCAGAGGAATCGGGCGTCCCGATTTTTCTCCCTGCCCTCTCTGACAGCTCCTTGGGATTTGCGATGATGTTCGCGAATAGGAGACGAGGAAGGAGAATCATCGTCGATCACATGAGAGATGTTCATGAGAGCGCTTTGATCACTGAGAACTCCTCGCGGAGCGGAGTAGTGATCTTTGGGGGCGGAGTTCCAAAGAACTTCATACAGCAGTCTGCGGTTGTAGCAGGTTACGCAACCAGACACGACCGAACACATGACTACGCCATCCAAGTAACCACAGACGCGGCACATTGGGGCGGCCTTAGCGGTGCAACCCTTGAAGAGGCGAAAAGCTGGGGCAAGTACAGTCCGAGGGCACAGATGACTACTTGCCACGTGGATTCCACTATCGCGTTGCCGATACTCGCTCAAGCCCTTGCTGAGAAGTTCAAGCGGGTTAGAAGGAACATTCCAGTCTTCGAGTGGACGGGGGACTCGCTCAGAATCGCGTTTCAAAGGTTCAAGGCATAGACATGCCAAAGCTGCGGACTACACAGCTAAATACATGCGAATGTCGGTCTAGGAATGGGCCCGGGCCCGTAAGGACATGGAATCCCGGGAAGCTCAGCCAGGTTGGAGCGACCGTAACACTCTCGACAGGGCGAAGTTGTCGAAGCTCATAACCGGTTGGTCGGGCGTTCAAATCGCCCCGGGCCCATCATGATTGTTCTTGGTCCTGAGGTGCGCAAGAAGCAGCCGATTCGCGATATCCAGTGAGAAACGACGTTTCACAGATAAACAGTGATCGATCTCAACGAGGCTAGAGCTGCTGGACACGCTTGATAACGAGCTGGATATCTTCGGCTTTGACAGTCTTGCGGCCTGCATGAGTGGCGAGTGTCGCAGCCTCCTTGCTGATGCGTATGGCGTACTCCTCCAGGATGCGACGCATTTCTTCAACCGCATCGTCCCCCACCCGTTCAGCACCGGCTTTCTCGATGAGTCTCCGAACGGCCGCCGTAGAAAGTTCACCGTTTCGCAACAAAACAACCAGAAAAAGGTTTGGAATTGCAGATTCTATTAAGGTTTGCCACTTCTGGACAGTATGAGCATGATTAGCGCCTTCTGCGGCGACTAGGAGCCACTTTTGAGCTCTTCTCATCTACTGCGCCATGTCAATCGGCACCTCAGCGCATGAGAAAAAAGAGGCGGAAATGTGAACCTCGTGCCCCTTGCTCACAACTTACTTCCAAGCCACTCATGGGCTCTGAACCGGCTCCGGCATCGGAACCTCAAAGCGACCAGGCATTCGGGCCCACATTCGCAAGATTCCGCCATGTTCTTGGCAACCATGAGGCGTCATTCGTGGCGAGGGAATGAACTCTAGGTTTTTAGGCTAGAGACATTATTGCAAACCCTCGCGCTGAATCGGAGACAACAACTTGGGAAAAGTTCGCACAGAAACGGTCAAGCGGGCAGCGAGGGAACTGATCGAGAGATTCCCTGAAAAGTTCACGAACGAGTATGAGGCAAACAAGGCAGCAGTCAATGAAGTGATGAAAGCACCGTCAAAGAAGCTGAGAAACCGAATAGCAGGGTACGTCACGCGTCTCAAAGTGACAGATGCTCATAGAATAACCATGATGCAGATGAGTCCAGAAGCTCAACTGGATCTCGGTGAAGAAGAAGAACAAACAGAACAGGAAAGCACGCCCGCGGCAGCTTAGACTATTTCTTGACTGATCACTCGACCGACAAAGTGTTCCCTCTTTCTCACGCTTTCATAGTCTACGAATGGTTTTAGCACGAAGATTGTTCTGATCTCCAGAATCTCGTGTGTGACTGTTCAATCCATGTCTCAGAGACCAGCATGCCGTTCGTTGTTGAGACCGGCAGAAGATTCGACCAAGCCTGGATCACGTTCCTCGATCAGTAACAACTCATCTCAGGTCCACAGAGTCGATGCCCACATCGATGCAAGCTGCCATTGTCTGGGCAAGGAGGTTCCAGCTCTTGTCATGCGAAACGAACTCTGAAAATGAAAGCAGGCATTTGACAATCTGCAGGTGTGGGACCCCAGAAAACGAATGTCTCGATGTCAATTTGTTCGCACTTTGTAACCATCACTAAAGAACCCAAGTGACAAAAGGGAATGGGGAGACACCCCCCATCTGGGCGCAACTACCCAGTTTGCAAAGACTTTTATGGGGATAGAATGGGTAAACTCCAAACGTATTGAAGGGAGGCGCATGCTTATGGTAGAGATGTTTTGTGTAAAGTGCAAGGAGAAGAAGACAGTCGCCGATGATACTGTGACGAAAGAGAAAACGGCAAAAGGACGCAACATGATACGTGCTGTCTGTCCAACCTGTGGAACCAAGATGGTCAAGTTCGTGAAGTAACTTCCGGACTGTCTGACTCCAGTGGGGCACTGTCTGAGTCGTTTGATCGGCTGTGCCCGTTTCTACCCCCTTTCTGATTCTTGTTGAATTGCGTGGAGGGCACAACTGCAAGGTATGGGTTCCAAGCGTTGGCCGGGTCCACAGAGCAACACTCGTCTGAATTCGTGATCGGACATGAGAAACTCGATCTTCACATCTATCTGTCGTCAACGAACAATCTTCTTCTTCACGAGGAGACTATTCCCAGCCGAGTGGCAGAACTAAAGCGCGAATTCCTGCGCGACGAAGTAGTGAGGGATCCCGTAGTTGTCGACACTGATTCATGCGTTGTCCTCGATGGAATGCACCGTGTGGTCGCACTAAGGGAGCTCGATTGCGCTTGCATACCAGTATGTGCGGTCGATTATCTGAATCCCAGTATCAAACTCGGCACCTGGTACAGATCAATCTCCGGCACAATGAGTTCCGACGAGATCAAGCTCGCCCTCTCGGCGTCAGGTCTCAGATTCGAAACATTCCCGTTTGACATTTCGAACATTAGAGAGAATCCTGTGCTCGCAATGCTGTTTGCGCATCGTGAGTGTCTCAAACTCGAGAATGGTGACATGCGAGCCTTTGCGACCCTCAAGACCGCGGAACAGTGCCTCCGAAAACTCGGCCTCACAGTCAAGTTCGAGACAGAGAGCGACGCACTCAAAAATCTTGTCGACAAGAAGACAAAGGCCGTAATGACGCTGCCGATGATAGACAAAGCATCGGTACGGAGAGCAGGACTAACAGGGCGACTGTTACCACACAAAGTGACGAGACACATTATTCCCGCCCGACCATTAGGGGTAAACGCGCCTCTGATCACACTAACAGACCGAAACACACCGCTCACGGACTTGAACCAAAGACTGGTCTCGAGCCTAAGAATTAGGGGAATAACTCGCAAGCCTTCCGGGGCTATCATCGGAGGCAGACGCTACGAGGAGGAGACGTTTATCTTCAACTAGCGAAACTGCCATGAGAAGGCCGGACGTTGCGAGTTCACGTTAAGCTCTACGGAGTTCTGAAGACCGCTGCAAAGACAGAAAGGCTCGAGCTTGACTTTGAGAGCCCAATCTCCATACGGCAGCTCGTGAACAAGCTGGTCAGCGTGATCGCTCGCCCCGAATTTGAGACATATCTGATAGATGCAGACACAAAAGACCCTAGACCGAATGCATTGATCCTAGTCTCAGGAACAGAGATCGGAGCCCTGAATGGGATCGACTCCACGCTAAGAGATGGGGATGAAGTTGTGTTCCTGCCTGTCGCGCACGGAGGTTGAATTGCCCGCAGCTCAGCCGGTCTCAGGTTCCGTTAAGTTGACGGGTGCTGTTTATGATTGTTAATCTTCGGGTGATTGCAGGAGCACGTAGTTTGAGATATGTTGAATTCAAGGATGGTGGTTGAGATGATGAGGGGCCGTGAACGTGGTGAATGAGCTGCTTTTCAGATCCATCTTCATCGTTCTGTGGGTTACCTTCATTGCCAGTACGACATGGGTAAGATACACTCTTAGGCTCCCTCAGCGAGAAGCATCGGATAACCAGGCGGCTAAACGTGAAAGATGGTTGCATATCGTAGCCCTTGCCTTGTTTGCCCCCTTCTTGTTCGGAGGAATAATACTCTACGCCATACTTCCCAGTTGGATAATGTTTCTCTCGATTCCGTTACCGGATTGGTTCCGGTTAATCATGCTCGGCGTCGCCGCTCTGAGCATTCCATTCACGCTTTGGGGTTATCGGACGCTTGGTAAGAATTGGGTTCACGCCCTAGACCCGTCGAAGTTCCTGCAGAGAAAGAGCGAGACACTCGTTACGAGCGGGCCATACCAGTATGCTAGGAATCCGATTTATCTGGGGGCCTTCGGCTTCGTAATAGCGCTAGCTCTTGTGGCCGCCAATTGGCTCCTCCTTTTACCTGCACTTGCCATAGTCACCTTGATCTACACGCGGATAGGTAAGGAGGAGGCAATGCTGACTGATAGATTCGGCGACGAATATCGTGAATACATGAAACGCACCCCACGGTTCATCCCACGGTTCAGGCGTGAACACCCCACACAGCAGCAAAAGCAACCCCCGCCAGCTTAACAGAACCCGGTCTCACATACTTTATATGAACCCCGGCAAGGCTAGCTTGAATCTGATCGAGAGCTGAGGATCATGCCCGCGCAGATCAGCGACATTGAGGAATTTGTTCGCATTTCGGAGCGAGCAGAGGAGTGCAGAGTCAAACGCTTGGAAGACATCGTCAAGTTGAAACTGAGAACACCGGGCAAGCTCTACACGATAAAGCTGAATGCTGACCAAGCCGCAGAAGTTCTAAAGCGAGTCAAGTGTGAAGTCATAGAAACCTAGACGGCTGGGACTCGCTCGGCTCACCAACTTTCCGAGGGCCCAATGTTCAATGGATGATTGAATCGGACGAATTCTCTCTTCTGAAATAAGCGATGTCGTCCATTCTCCTCACGAACCTCGTGCAGTGCCCACACTCAGACGCGAGTATTGGCAGCTGATCCTCAGGGCAAGTCAGAACCTCCACGCTAAGGACCCGATATCTTGGCGACACTGGGGTCACACCGTAAGTTCTCACAAAATCGTCCAATGTCAGCTCAGGCGTTAATGGATCCTCCAAGTCAATGACAACCTGAATTGACCGAATGGGTACCCGAACAAAGCTTCCTGAACTCTCAGCGAGCAATCCTTGCTTCCTCCCTTCCTCGCCTTGAGAGGACCTCCAGCCATGGGTTTCCTGCGAAGAAAGTCGGCAGACTCTCCGCCGCAGTAATCGGGGCTAAGGTGCGTGTCGAAGGAAAGCTCTCGACAGGCTCTGGAGCAGAAGGCATACGCCTCAGAGACATGAGTTCCTCACTCAGGCTGTGGACAGTTCGTTCGAGGGTATCGATCTGGGCGCGAAGTTCTCGGATCTCGCTTTCGAGCCGATGATCCACTACTTCACTGGTTTGGGGAACCGCTACGCTCTCCGTCTCGAAATAGCGTGCGGGTAGGGCTTCCTCGACGTTTCTATGGTCGTAGGTGAAAAGGCCGATGCCTCGCTCATGAAAGAGTCTCGCGTCAGTGAGAGAAGCGGCACTCTTGGGAAGAGCAAGGTATGTCCTGTTCGACTTTCCAGCAAGAGCTGTTGCCTTCATTATCGAATTCAGGAAGGCTTGTCTATTTCCCCAGCCTGATTCGTCTAGAATGACCACACGAACACTCGTATCCTCGCCTTGGAAGAATATATCCGGGCTCGGGCCATTGTCTACGATAGGAGATTCCACAAGGCCGACACTTGCGAAACGTTGACGAATCCTTTGCCTTATGTTGACGAGGTTAGGCTGCGCCAGGGAGCCATCCCTCCATGCGCTCCCAATTCCATCCATAGTCCTCCGGAACCGCATAGCCGTAGATGATGCATCCATGCCAGACCGAGTGTTGCGGGTTCTTCGTCATCTTGACGGACACTCCTTTGATTCCCTTCTCTTTCAACAGCGCCTTCATCTTTGTAGGAGCATCCGTTGCGAAGTCTCGGAGTTTCTCGGGAGGCTGCCAGCTGAAGTTTCCGCCGGAGAGCAGGATCTCCTTGTACAGTAGGGGCTGAAGCTCGACCGGGCATCTTTCCACAGATCTTACTATTGCTTCTCCAAAGTCAATCATGCCTTCGAAAACGGCATCACCTATCTTGACATCTTTGGGCCTAGGCATTCCACGGGTCACGTAGCTCTGAAACAGCTCATTCTGAGGGTTGAAGACATATTCTCCGATTAGGAATCTCTGCCATGATTTCTCAGCGAAATCAACTTCGACTCTGGTTCCCGGCACTTTGAATCTTGCCCTGAACTTCGCGGGGCTATCCTTCGCGGCTTTGACCGCGCTTTCTAGATTCAGCGGAAGGAGACCCAAATCCTCTTTTACACGACGGACGAACGCTTCCTCACGAGCGAGATCTCCGTACCCAAGATCTTTGAGGATCTCAGCCGTGATGGAATTTGCCTCTCCGCCTCCGCGGTTCACGGCCACGAGTGCGCTACGTATCGGGTAACTGCTAATGGGACACACCTGCGTATTTCCGTGCCCTGACTCAACGACGACACAGGTCGTAACTCCGTGACCTATTGCAACTGCAAATGGTTGAGAGATTACAGTGGCGGCTTTGACGAGTCCATCCTTGGCGGCTGCAGTCATGGTCTCGAAGAGACTCTCGTACATGTATCGTGGCGAGACACTGGAAAGCGATGCCACTACATAGAAACCTTCGAAGTTCTGTTCTGGTTTAGGTCGAAACATGTCGAGGCCGAAACGGGTGATCTCGTTTACGACTCCCCAGGCTCTGTTGTCTCCTCGATCTATCACGCCGTTTCGCATAGGGTAGACGAGCCGCGAGGACAGGTCCTCTGAGGATTGCAGGTAGAGAGGAACGTCGTCCCCGACGACGATTTCTGGCGCCTTGTTCAGTGCTCGCATCATGATGGAATCCCGATCCGGGAAGTACCCTCTGTTTCGCAATATCTTGGGGGCGTCGCCACAAGTTATCGGCCCGAACTTGAAATCACTGGTTCCGAAATCCATTCCGAACGTGTACTGTTCCTTGTATTCGCTCAATGCGAACTCCTCTCAACAACCAATCTCTCACCATCTATTCGGACGACTACTTCCTCGTTGGCCGAGAAGGGGAACAGCGAATCTTTCACAACGTCAGCAGGAATGTAGAGAACGCCTGTGCGACTTCTGTCTGAGCGCGTCCCGAGTATTATGCGCGCGATACCGCGAAGGACCATGTGATTCACCTGTCAAATTGACTGGCAGAGCGTGCGGTAGACCGTGCGATAAGAACCGGAGAATGACACGACAGACTGGTGAGGCAAGTGAAACTACCGGAGGGGTGACGGCGATTCGAACAACACAAGAGAAGCCATTTACCCCAGACCGCCCAACTCCTGTTCCCCGATTCAGAGGGCATTCGTGATGACACGCCCAACAGGTCAGTATGTGTTGACATTCCTGCTCATGTTCGCCATCGGTCTTGGCGTGCCCATTTCACCCCTGTTCGCGTCAAGAATGGGAGCGAGCTGGGTGGAGATCGGACTGATGGGGGCCGCGTGGGGAATTGTCTTTACATCGTCGGCGTTTCTGACCGGGCGTGTCTCTGATAGGATTGGGAGAAAACCCGTTCTGGCAATGAGTTGCGCCTTGAGCGCATTGGCGGCCTTGTGGTTCCTGCGGGCCACTAGCGTCACAGAACTGATCGCGATCAGGGGATTGGAAGGACTCGCGTGGGCGTGCTTCTGGCCACCAATGGAGGCTCTTGCAACAGAGACTGCGGATACTGAGCGGGTCGGCAGAGGCATTGGGTTCGTCACAACTGTCTATGCACTCGGTTTTGCCATCGGCTCGTTTGCGGCAGGAGTCATGACAGGTTTCTTCGGATTTACTCTAGCCTTCTCGACCTACTTTGTATTCGCTGCTGTTTCGATGCTCGTGGTTTGGTTTGTCGACACTCCGAAACGCACGCGCCACGGGGGGACACGACCACCCGGTGGACTGTCGCAGAGACTCTCGTCTCGCGGTCTGGTAGCCGGAAACGTCCTTGGAGCATCCTACACGTTCGGACTGGCAACCGTCATGGCATTACTCTCAGTCTACGCAGCCGGCCTTGGAATTCCCATCTTCTGGATCGGGAGTGCTCTGTCGATATTCTGGGTCGGAAGAATACTCGGCGCTGTATTTGCTGGAACTGCATCGGATAGGTTAGGGAGAAGACGTGTAGCCCTGACCGCTCTGCTCGTAGGATGTGTAGGATTCGTGACGATTGGGAGCGCTCCAAGCCTCTTGCTCATTGTTGTTGGCGCTCTTTTGGCGGGTCTTTCGATAGGCGGCATCTTCCCAGTCAATGTGGCGATTATTGCAGATGACATTGAACCGGAGCTTCGTGGGGCTGCGATGGGGTTCTACGAGATGATCTGTGCAATTGCTTTCATGGCCGCCTCGGCGTTCGGAGGAATAACCGCTGAACTGGTTAATCCGAGAACCCCATACGAATTGTCGGCGGTTGTGTTCGTTTCGTGTGCAATCGCACTCGCGGTTCTTCTGCCAAAACATCCGCAGACTGTTAACGCGCGCTCAGAAGGAAACATCACCAATTGAAGCAAACCCTTTTTCTGTGGTCGATTGGAGATTCAGTTCGCAGGAGTCCACGCATTCTCTGATCATCGATATCGAAATCGCTTCGGAGTCATTTGGCAGAACATACTCAGTCCGCCGGGCCGCTCGATACCCTTTTTACTGATATGGTTCGCGCGTATTAGCGGGGCGCAGATGACATATGCTCTCCTTGAGGCCTGATGACTTTTCAGTAGCTAAGCTCATTGATTCACGTGATGTCCTAGCCGTGTTCTATGCTAGTTGGTGCCCGTTCTGCAGAGCGTTTCTCACGATCTTTGAAAGCATGATGATGAAGAGGACCAACCCTGATGGAGCCCTCGTCGACATCAGCGACCAAGACAACCCATTGTGGGAGACATTCAAGGTCAACATCGTCCCGACTTTGGTCGGGTTCAGATACGGCGCGGCGATTGTGAGAAAAGACGGGATCGCCGGCGTAGGTCTAGGAATTTCCGATCTTCAGGATGCGTTGCGAAAGATGGAGAAAGACTAAGCGACTCGCTTCGAAGGATTCGCTCGGTAAGGCATATATCTCGTTACCTGAACGTTTGACCCCCGCCTCATGAGGCATGGAAGGTCTTTGTAATGAAATTCGTCGATCTGACGGTTCCGATTGGAATAGCAACGCCGCCGTGGCCAACATACGAGCCGCTTCAAGTGAAATACTTCAAGCGACTTGCTCCAAATGGAGCGAATGGTCAGATTCTAACACACTCCAACCACGTCGGTACTCACCTTGACGGAGAGATACACTTCTACACCCCAGGAAAGGACATTGCGAGCTTGACGATGGATTTCCTAGTCGGACCAGGCGCGGTAGTAGACCTATCAGACGCAGCAGGCGACTATGATGTCTACACTTCGAAGATGATAGAGGACAGAGTTGAGACCAAAGAAGGCGACATACTGATCATCCACACCGGCTACCACAAATACGGCTGGGACCAACCAACCGCCGACGAAATCCGATACATGGTCAAGCATCCTGGCCCAGACAGAGAATTCGCAGAGTGGGCCAAGAGAAAGAAGATCAAGTGGATTGGCGTCGACTGCGGTAGCGCCGACCACCCAATGAACACGATCATCCGCGACTTGATGCCTAGACAAGCAAGAGAGGCCGACGCTCACTTTCAAGAGAAGTATGGCAAAGCATTGAAGGAGTTCTTCTCCGACGACAAGTACCAGCTCATGCACATCGAGATGTTCCCTCACACAATAATCCACGCTGAGTGCATCGGAGGAGACATTGACCTCCTTCTCAACCAACGCACAACGATTGGGTTCTTCCCGTGGCGATTCGTGGATGGCGAGTCAAGCATAGGTCGATGCGTCGCCGTCCTAGAGGACACCGAATACGACCGCCTAATGAAGAAGAAAACATCGTTGCCAAGAACCAAATTCGGTGACGCAATCGGGTGCAAGCGCTAGACGACGACAAACTTCAGCCATGCTAGCGACACTAACGTGATGTAGAAGAACACTCAAGGGTCACGCGATAGCCTTGAACGGACGTTCAGGTGTCACCACTTGAGACGCCGCGCTCGAGTATTGCACGTAGGACAGGGCACAGGCCCTCTTCGTAGACAGCAGCGCCCATCTTTCTGTAACCTTCAGAATTCAAGTGGAGCCCATCACTCGAGTACTGCAAAGCAAGCCTTTTCGTGTCCTTGTCGCGCGTTGCACGGAAAAGGTCAACGCACCGTATCCCGATTTTTCGACAATGTTCCTGCAGCAGCGTGTTCAATACGATCCGTGTAGGGATTCCTTCGTCGTATCCGAGTATTGATGGCACGGTGCACGCGATCGGCGTTATTTGATTCTCACGTGAAAGCCTGTACATCGTACTGAGGTTCTGTAGTATCTGTCTTGGAGCGAGTCCCCACCCCAGGTCATTCGAGCCTCCTAAGACTATTACCACTCTGGGCGAAAGCCGGATCACGTCTGAATCGAATCGAGCCACCATCTGCCCTGAAAGCTCGCCAACAAGTCCTTTGTTGATGATCTCGATTGAGAGCGAGTCAGATGGAAAGTCCCGGCCGATCTTGTCGCTCAAGAAATCAGTATATGGAGTCGACTTCCAAGTGTCTTCGTCGAGTCCGCACGATTGGAAGCCAACTGTCAGGCTGTCTCCTAACGCCACCACTCTCACACGTGAAGACATGTCGGGCATCGATTTCACCACAGCTTCCAATACCGAGTCGGGGGGAGACTCTCAGACTCTCACTATTAGGCCGTTGGAACCCAACGAATCCGCCCACTAATACCGTTTAATACGGTATGGCTTGCCTCCATGGACAGTGAGTAGATTGGCGAGTCTGTGGACAGGTCTTCTTCTTCGGATTGCGAAACATTGGATTGCAGGGGAGACTTGTGAGGACGCCTTCGCGCGCGTTCAACAATCCAACACCCGCAGGGTCCGAGGAATACTCAACCTGCTTGGAGAGGAAACGACTTCCCGAGAAGAGACGACCGCTGCCACCACAGAATACCTCGAAATCCTCGATGCACTCAAGTCACGTCAAATCGAGGGCTGCATTTCCGTGAAACCGACCCAGCTGGGCCTTTCTATTGACCCTTCCCTATTCAGGGGCGACCTCGCCAAGATTCAGAACAAAGCCAAGTCGCTTGGGACCTTCGTCTGGGTCGACATGGAGGGTTCGCCTTTCACAGCGCAGATAGTCGATTCCTACCTCGAATTTCGCAAGAGATACGACAACATCGGGATCGCTATACAGGCCTACCTGAAGAGAAGTGAGGAAGATGTGAACCGCATTCTCGATCTTGGTGGTGCGATTAGACTATGCAAAGGCGCCTACAATGAGAGTCCCGAGATAGTCTACAAGCGGAGGAGACAGATCGATGAGAACTTCTCAAAGCTCATGCGGACAATATTCGAACGAGGGAAAGGGTTTGCCATTGCAACTCATGACGAGAAACTAATCGAGGAAGCGATACGCCTGAGCAATGTCCATCATGCAGATTTCGAGTTCGAGATGCTAATGGGCATCAGAGACAAGAAGAAACTGGAACTTGTCCAAAGAGGGTACCGAGTAAGTGAGTACATTCCGTTTGGCAAGAGCTGGTGGGCCTACTCGAAGAGACGGATTCTGGAACACAAGAGCAACATCTTCTTGCTTGCACGTTCACTCGTGAGCGGATAGGGCTTGTGACTAGGCTCCGTCGGGTCTGTGCGACACACCTTATCCTCGGAATCATAGGAGTATGGACACCTGCTCGCCCAGAACTTCCTGGAGAGCAGACTCTATTCGCTCCTTGCCAGCTAGGACGGATGTTCGCAACCGTGCTTCCTGTGATTCCAATTCCGTGATCCGGTCTTGGCGCTCATTGATTTCTATGCGAAGATCATCGAATTGCCTTCGAACTGAAAGCCACTTGTCGTATAGACCGGAACTCTTGAGCTGCCTCAATACTTCCCGTCGGTTTGCTTCCAAAACGCCATGGTCCTCTCTAAATCGGTCTAGGGCTCCTGCTTGGAGTATCTGTATGGCTTCGTAGGCTCTCCGCTTTCTTCTCTGATCAAGGAGCAGCTCGTCGCTCGCAAGCAACTCGTAGACCGAGATGAGCAGCTGGTGCATCTCGCCGGCCGGAGTCTCTAGCACACTCGCAAGTGGATTCTCAACAATCTTGTTGACAATTACTTTGCTCGACCCCTCGAGCGCTTTGTCGTCAGCTCGATCTATTTTTCGCAGGGGCTTCAGCAAAGGTTCAAGCAGCGCAAGGATTTCTGCTTCCTTCTGTCGAGCTTGCTGTTCAATTTGATCCAGTTCTTTGAGGGCGCGATCACGACCAAGCGTGGAGAGATTGTCCTGGAGGGCCGACCCGCGATCCTGAAGCCTCTTTATGGCTTCCTTCGTTTGCTGAATCTCATCCGTCTTGAGATTTAGTTCTTGAGCAGTCCCTATGAGTTGATCGGCATCCTCTGCTATGAGCTGTAGTTCTTTCAATTTTGAGCTATCGAGGGCTTGACCAAGCTCTGTGATATTCTGGCTGAGCGCGGCAATGGAGTCTTCAAGGGTTGAGGACTCGGATTTGACGGCCCGAATTATGCTTGGAACATACTTGTTGTACACTTTCACGATCGCTCGAATGGTTTGAATCGACTCCTCTTGGAACCTCCTCAACTCATCGTGTGAGGGTTCAGGCCTGCGCGTGATTAGCGACTTACAGGCCTCTAGAACTTGTTCGGAGAGTCGGGCGCCGTGTTGCTCCGCCGGCTTGCTCAGAGTTCCCCAAGCCCGTCCAACGGCCTCTCGGAGGTTCGACGCTGCCTTCTCAACTGACCCGACTGATCTGAAGACCTGCTTCAGTTCGGATGAGAACTTTCCACGATAGGAGCGCTCTCTGTCGGCTATGATCTGGCGCATTTTCTCGCCAAGATTCCGGACATGGATTTCCACGTGTCTTCATTCCTCACCGGCTAAGACAGATATCATTGAGATTGTTCCTCGTAGTCAAATGAAATCGGGCCAATTGCGACCGGATTTCACATGGCGTGGGGCCGATACGCATATGAGGGTTTCTTCCCAGTCTACTAGAATCGGTGTATTGGATGCCATTCTGCGCGAAATGTGGAGCCCAGCTTTCGGCTGGAATAGCATTCTGTCAGAACTGCAGTAGCCCGGTGTCTGGCGTTGGTGGAGCGTCAACGACACATGTGAGCGGCCTTCCTCCTCATCCTCAGCCGACGCAGATTCCCTGCACAACAGCATTCTCTATCTCGGGTTGCAGAATTGTCAAGGAGCTTGGAATTGTAAGGGGTTTGACTGTTAGAACACGTGGGATCGGAGGGCGATTCCAAGCGGGGGTGAGTGCGATCGTCGGAGGCAAGGTTGATGCGTACATCGATATGTGTGAACAGGCACGATCGGAGGCGCTCCAGCACATGATCGACCACGCCGTTGCTATGGGTGCAAACGCGGTCATCGGTATGCGATACGACACCACTGAGATAGCTGAAGGGATGGATGAAGTCCTCGCCTATGGTACAGCCGTCCTAGTCGAGTCTACCTAAGATTGCGGTCTGCCAAGGTGCCTTCCCTCCTTATGATAGCCTTCAGAGCGTAGCAGCGCTGAGGCATCTGTTGAAGGCGGAGATCTGATCTTCACTCTCCTTGATTGGCAGACCGACAATGACCGTCGGTCCGAGTCCTGCGATTACTCGCAACCGTTCCTCGACGGCTTCTGGATCTCCGAAAACCGATAGAGAACCTGCCGCTTCCGCAAGCAATGTGCCCAGCGAACTCTTCATGAGTTTCTTTGACAGCGGTCTCTTTTCTTGGACCAAGGTCCTCAGTAGGGGTACGGACAGGTCGTAGCTGAGCCGTTTTGCTTCTTCGCGGACCCATTTCCGGCGGAGCATGTAACCTGAAAGGCGGTAGAGAACATCATGAAGCACTCGTCTGCGGTTCGCTGAGATGTAGAATGGAACGTAAACCGCGAAGTCTCCTGTGAACCCGCGGTCTCTCAATGATTGGATGTTCGATTCAAGACTCTTGTCGAATAGCAGAAACGGTGTCAACCCGTGCTCGATTGCCAGTTCCGTCGCGAGACGTAGAACGCCCTCCGTTCCAATCCAGACTTCTCGGTCTTCACAGTTCTTCTTGACTATCTTCACTGCCTCACAAATCGTCCTAGCCAGAGGGCGTCTCCGCTCGTCTGCATCCAAGTACGCGGCATTTCCTGCAACAAGGCAGAAGCCGAACTTGTCGAAGCCCGATGCGCCCGTCCATGCTTGCCGCATGTTTCTCTCACAATACGAGTGTCGAGTAGAATAGGTCAGGATCGTAGTGATGCTCGGGTCTGAAATCTCAAGCAGGTCCGTGACCTCGTCGTCGCGAAGGTAGTTCATCTTCCATTCAGCATCGACAATGTGATATTTCAGGCCCGACGCGATGCAGAATTGTGCCGACCTCAGTGTCCCACGGGCAATCGATGCTGTTATCTTTCCGAGTCGTGCGCGCTTGGTCGCCTTTCCGCCCGCAACGCTCATCGGTCTTCCCCGCCAGAGCAAGATGAGTATGCCAAAATCATGTGGGTCAGCAATCTGAGAGGCGGTTCCCTGAAGTCTCAGTTCCTACTGTTCGGAGATCACAGGGAACCGTGGAGTGTCAACTATCCCTTGCAGAACAAGGCGAGACATCTCTCAAGCAACCGCGCCAGGAGCCAATGCTGATACTGCTCGTGCTCCCTATCGCGCCCTTAACTTCGCCGTCGCGTCCACATCAGGTTCCGTTGACCCTTCCTTGAAGACGACTCCGTATATTCGTTCCGCGTCCGGTTTCGAGATGTACTCGTTCTTTACGTCCCACGCCACGCGTTGCACATCTCTCTTCAAGGGATTACCGTAACCGCCTCCGGCACCGGTCCTGAGTCTAACGAGATCTCCCTTCTTCATTATTTCGGCGGCTACCTTTCTGGCCTTGCGCGGTTCCTGTCCTTGTTTCATTATCACGAAATAGTTCGCGGTACCCTTCTGACCGCCTTCCATACCCCAGCATGGATATACGGATCTTCCGAATGACCCGGTGAATGAAGCTTCAGAGTTCAGTATCCTGTAGTCCTTGACCAAGCCGAAGCCTCCTCGGAACATGCCGTGGCCGCAACCGTCTTCGATGTTGAGCGAGTACTGTTCTACCCTGATTGGCTGTCTCACTTCTATGACTTCGTTCGACATTATGAAGGTCTCTCCGTCGCCACTACAGACGAGGCCGCTCTCACCATCTTTGTTCAGACCTGCTCCCCAGCCGCCTGCCTGAGGCTCCACTATGGCGAACGGTTGCTTCGTCTTGTCATCGATTCCTCCCACGATTGTGGCACAAACGCTGAGGAAATGACCGGCGGTAAGCTTGTCTGGCATGTGTGGGGCAAGGGCTTTCCATACGATGTCCGTGACGGATGACATGGCCTCCCAGTAGGTCGAGGTGGGAGCCGGATACTTGGGGTTGAATATGCTTCCCTCGGGGGCTATGAGTTGAAGCAGCTCGAAGTTACCCTCGTTGACAGGCGCGTGTGGGTCAATGACCGCCTTCATTATCGCTTTGGCGGCGCATAGAGTGGCAGGGTATGGTGAGTTGATAGATCCCCTTGCTTGAGGACCTGAACCCGTCAGATCCACGAGAAACTTGTCGTCGGAGATCTCAACAGCCGCCTTCACCGGAATCGGATTGTCGGACAACCCGTCATCGTCGATTGTGTCCTCAACTTCCCATCTTCCATGCGGCAGCTCCTCAAGCTTCTTCTTGGCGATAATACGTCCCTGTTGTATGCCCCAGTCCATGTACTCCTCTACGGCACTCAAACCGTATTTTTCGCATAGCTCAACTATTCTTCTGTTGCCGACCCGCAGAGACGCTGCCTGTGCTTCCATGTCGCCCAGGGTCATGTCAGGAGTTCTGACGTTCCACCGGATCAGGTCGAAGAGATCTTTGTTCTCCTTGCCCTTGCTGTACAGTTTGACCGCAGGGAACTGCAATCCTTCCTGGTAGATCTCTGTCGCATCCGATGTCCAGCTGCCGAAGTGCATGCCGCCGACTTCAGACCAGTGTCCCTTGTTGGCAGAGAATGCGAGGAGCTTGCGCTTGTAGAAGACGGGCATGATGAGTGTTACGTCATTGAGGTGGGTTCCGTGGGTGTGAGGTATGTTCATGGCGATTATGTCCCCGTCTTCGAAGCCTTCTGGTCCAAACTTCTTCAGCGCGTCCTTCACAGCGATGTCGAGGATTCCGAGGAAGCCTGGGACCCCGTTGGCTTGGGCAATCAGTCTACCTTTCGCATCTGTGATGCCGCAGGCGTAGTCGAGCACTTCGTAGATTACGGGGCTCTTGCTTGTTCTTCCGAAGGCTGCAAAGGTTTCTTCTGCTGCTGAAACGAGGCTGCTACCTATTATCTCAAGGGTGAATCTGTCCGTCTTGGTCATCTAGACGGCCCCCTTCTTCACCCTGATGATGAGATGCCCGTACTTGTTTACTGTCATCACGTCTCTGGGCCCGACGAGTGTTGTCGCCGTCTTCTCTTCCATAATAGCCGGGCCCTCTATCTTGGTGCCGACTGGAAGTAACGACCTCTCGAATACCTTGGCACGATACTGTCCATCGAGCAACACGACGGCACGCTCCCCTTTCCTCGCCTTTGACAGCGAAGATCTAGACCTGCTCATCGGCTTGACTTTCGGCTTCTTGACGCGGCCGTACGCAGTCAGCCTAGTATTGACAACCTCCAAGGGATCTTTCAGATTGAATGTGTACTGCTTGTGATGCAGCCGATCGAACCTGTCCCTGGTTTTCTGAATGTCCGTGCTCTTCAGAGGAGTCAGGTCAACCGGTGTGTTGACGGTGTGCTCTTGTCCAAGGTACCTGAGATCCAAAGAGGGCCTGAAGTACACGCCCTCCTTCTTGACGCCCTCTCGTTCCAGCACTTCTCTCGCTTTCTGTGTCAGTCTCTCATAAATCGAGTTCAATTCGGTCAAGCTGCCTTGGTCGAATGAGATGACCTTCGTCTGGACGAAATCGTGTCTCAGATCCGTGAGTAGCATACCCCACGCCGAGAATACGCCTGGAACGAGAGGCACTATCACGGTACCTATGCCGAGATCACGGGCTAAGTCGGCGGCGAACATTGGCCCCGCACCACCGAACGCCACTATGGCAAAGTCCCTTGGATCGTAGCCCCTTCTGACAGATACCAGCTTTATCATGTTGACCATGTTCGCGTCGGCGATTCTGATCGCTCCCAGTGTGAGTTCGTTGAGCGGCAGATTCAGCTGTTTGGCCAGAGGCCTCAGTGCTTTCTCGGAGAGGTCCTTGCGCAGGCGGATCTCACCGCCGAGGAAGTAGTCAGGATCGATGATGCCCGAGACAATGAAGGCGTCTGTGAGCGTTGGCCTTTCTCCACCTTTGTCATAGCACGCCGGCCCCGGGTCCGCGCCAGCGCTTGTCGGCCCAACCCGCAGAGATCCAACTTCATCTGTCCAGATTATGCTCCCGCCGCCAGCGCCTATCTCCACGATGTCAACTATCGGAACTTTTAACGGATAACCCGCAAAGAAAGGCGTCTTCTCAAGGCTGTATTCAGGGCTTATCCTGACTTTGCCGTCATCGACGAGAGAAGTCTTTGCCGTCGTACCGCCCACGTCGAAAGCTATTACGTTGCGCATTCCGGCCGCGATCCCCACAGACGCTGCCCCAATGACTCCTCCTGCAGGGCCTGACTCCACTTGGAATACAGGAGTTGCGATTGCCTGCTCGAATGAGGATACTCCACCGTTTGATTGCATTACGAAGAGGTCAGCTTGTACGCCAAGATCTTTGAGCCCCCGCGTAAGGTTGTGGAGGTAGCTGTCGACTATTGGCTGGACATACGCGTTTGTAACGGTTGTATTGGTTCTCTCATATTCTCTCCACTCAGAGGAAAGTGACACAGAGGTCGACACATACGCGTCTGGGAAGAGTCCCTTTATCTTGCTTGCACATCTTTCCTCATGGGTGGCGTTCGCGTAAGAGTTGTAGAGACACACCGCAACTGAGCGAACCCCTTCTCTCTTGAACAGAGACGATATTTCCAGAAGGTCCTCTTCGTGCAGTCGCTCAAGGACAGAACCGTCAGCTGCTACTCTCTCTCGCACTTCTGCCCTAAGGAACCTGGGAACGAGAGGCTCGGGCTTCTTGTACATGAAGTTGTACATATCTGTGCGATTTGATCTTTGGATCTCCAAGACATCTCTGAAACCCTTCGTAGTTATGAGACCCGTCTTTGCACCCTTTCTTTCTGTTATGGCATTGATCACCATAGTTGAGCCAGTGGCCACGAAGCGCTTGATTCGATCACCTTCGACGCCGCTCTTCTTGATGGTGTTCATTACGCCAACTGAGAAGTCCTTTGGAGTAGTCGAGTCCTTTACGAAAACCAATTCTCCAGTGTCTTCGTCGAGCGCACAAACGTCAGTGAATGTGCCGCCTACGTCTACGGCTGCTCTTACAATCATGCTCCATTCGGTGAGAGCGTTTTTGCATTTAAGTCATTACTATGGGAGCTGTACTCATGCGATGAGCATATCTGCACATCATGCGAGATTGGCAACCGGGTCGATTTGTCGATGAGAGATCCGAGTTCGAAGCTCCTGCACTTCAAAGGAAGTAATCAACCAAAGAACACGTTAGAGTATTTCGTTAAGGAAGGAGAAGTTCCTCGCATCCAATTGGGGACAGCCAACATTCTGTCAGGGCAGAGGCTGCCTGGCGAGTCATACAGCATGCATGATCACCAGTCCGAAATTTCATATGTCATATCCGGGAGCTGCACATTTCACGCAGATGGTGAGGCAGTAGTTCTGGAGGAGGGCGATATTCTCTATAACCCTCGGGGAACCAAGCATTTCGTCGAGAACGTGAAAGAGGAACCCTGCGCTGTTTTCTGGATCCTAGTCGAAGAGTGACCCGTGCCTTACGGCAAGCCTTCAGTGCCTAGCTCCCAGGTTAGCCGAGTCGGTTTACTGACTGTTCCCGGCTGACGGGTAGAGATGGCAGGCAACATGATGCCCCCTCTTGTACTCAATTATGCTGGGGACGACCTTGCTGCAAGTGTCCATCGCGAATGGACAGCGGGGGTGGAAGCTACATCCTAATGGAATGTTCAAAGCTCCTGCAATCTCCCCGGTGCTCATAATCTTCTCCGGCTTCAGCGCTTCCTCCTCAGGCGTGATTACCGGAATCGCCGAGAGGAGCATCTTGGTGTATGGATGAAGCGGGTTGCTGAAGAATTCAGGCGTACCAGCCAGCTCCACGATTTTCCCCAAGTACATGATCCCTACTCTTTGGGCCACGTTCCGCATCAGGCTGAGGTTATGAGTGATGAATAGGTATGAAAGGTCGAACTCCTTCTGGAACCTCATGAGCATGTTGATGATCTTTGCTTGGATCGACACGTCCAGTGCGGAAGTCGGCTCGTCCAAGACGATGAAGCTCGGTCCAGTTGCTAAGGCTCTGCCAATAGCCACAGCTTGCTTCTCGCCCCCGCCCTGCTCGCCTGGGTATCGCGCTGCAAATTCCCGCGGCAACTCGATCAGGTCCATCATTTCGAAGGCTTTTTCAGCGTAGTTTCCGTCAGGCGCGAGGTGATGGACCTTGAAAGGTAGTTCCAAGATCTGCGCTATGGTTCGCCTAGGGTTTAGGGAGGAGGCCGGATCCTGGAAAACGATCTGGAGTCGCTTCTTGAGCTCCTTTGGCCGTTTGCCGACGCTCTTGGATATGTCTTTTCCCATGAATGTGATGCTTCCAGCCGTGGGGCCGTAAATCCCCATAATAACGTGGCCCACCGTGCTTTTCCCGGAACCAGATTCACCAACCAAGCCGAAGGTTTCGTTCTTGATCACGGAGAATGAGACGTCGTCAACGGCCTTTACAATCCCGCGTGTCGTCTTGAAGTACTTCTTGAGATCTTTAACGGTAAGTATCTGCTCTGTAGACATCAAATGTCACCGTAGTGAAAACACGCTACTCTGTGGCCGTTCCCGATGTCAAAAGCGGGAGGCGCATGAGCCTGGCAACTTTCCTTGGCAGACATGCATCTCGAGGCGAACCTGCATCCGTCACCAATCGTTAGGTAGCTAGGTATCCTACCGGCGATCCCCTCGGGAACTCCTCCGCCTGTAAGCTTCGGCACCGCTTTCAAGAGATTCTGTGTGTAGGGATGCACCGGGTTGGAGAAGAGTTCGTCCGTGGGAGCCTCCTCCACCATCGTTCCCGCATACATGACGTACAGTTTGGTTACGAAGCCTTTGACGGCGCCTATCGAGTGGCTTATGAGGATGACCGAGAGGCCTCTGTCCTCGACTATCTGTTTCAGTTCCCTCATTATCTGGTCCTCTATTGTAACATCCAGAGAGGTGCCTGGTTCGTCGGCGATCAGCAAATCCTTGGCCGAGGCCAAGGACATTGCTATGCAGACTCGTTGCCTCATGCCCCCGCTCAGCTGGAACGGATAACTGTCTAGGATCCTCTCGGGCTCGGGAAGAGCAGCGCTCTTCAGGAGGTCCACCGCCTTCGTTCTCACCTCTTGTTTGGTCGGCGTATGGCTGATGAATTCGGAGTAGCGTACTATGTCCTCTAGTTGTTCGCCTACCTTGAAGACTGGGTTGAGGGCAGCGGTTGGGTCTTGGAATATCATGGACATGCTTGTCCTTCGTAGTCTCATCAGGTCTTGCATTCCAACTTGCAAAACGTCGCTACCCCTGTAGGCTATCGTCCCGCCGGCAACTATCGCGTTGGCGGCGAGGATCCTCATTATCGCCTTCATTGTAGTGGTCTTGCCGCAGCCAGATTCCCCTATTATCCCTACTTTCTCTTTTGCGCCCACATTCAGGAAAACTCCGTTTAGGACCTTCAGCAATCCTTCGTAGACTTTGAAGTAGACGTGAAGGTCCTTGACATCTAACAGCTGCTCTGCCATTACACCGTCTCCGCTGCGAACAGGTCTCTCACGCCGTCGCCTAACAGGTTGAATCCAAGTATGACGAGAACTATCGCCAATGCCGGAAACAGTGAGACCCACCATTGCTCAGGCAGGAAGTTTGCCCCGTCGGAGACCATGGTTCCCAAGTCGGGGATAGGGGGCTGAGCACCAAGGCCGACGAAGCTTAGGCTGGCGCCTATCAAGATCACCCAGCCCGCATCCAGAGTTATCTTCGTCAATATGGGGCCTAAACAGTTCGGCAGAATCTCTCTAAAGATGATGTGGAAGGGACTCGCTCCCGCAATTTCTGCGGCCTGAACAAACGCTTCATTCCTGAGGGAAGATGAGATGCTGTACACCAACCTCGTGTACCATGGCCACCACATGAGAGAGACGGCCATCATTGCGTTGAAAACGCTTGGCGTCAGGACGGAGCATATCGAAAGAGCCAGCACAAGAGGGGGAACTGCCAGAAAGATGTCGGCACATCTCATTACTACCATGTCAACTTTGCCACCTCGGTAGTAACCCGCGACGAGACCTAACACGACACCTAACGGTACAACCAGAGACAAGACCACGACCGCCATCATGAGTGAATACCTGAAACCGAACATGATTCTGCTGAGCACGTCCCTCCCGAACTGATCCGTCCCGAATATGTGGATCCAGTTTGGAGGCTCGTGCGCTTCCGGATAGTTTACGAAGAATCCCGCATTCGACGGATACGGCGCCATGTAGGGCGCGAAGATCGCTATGACGGCCACCAGCGCCACCACCCCAAGGCCGACTTGGGAGAGGTAGTTATTGGAGAACTTGTGCCAACTCTTCCCATAATCCGGTCCTTTGCGAAACACAGCTCCCTTCACGCTCGCTTCACCTACGCAGCTTTCTCAACGTATCTTATTCTTGGGTCAAGATATGCGACAATTAGGTCCACTACGATGTTTGCAATAGCGAAAATGATTCCAGCTATCATGACCACGGCGACAATTGCGTTGAGGTCCTTTCTCAACATCGCGTTAATGCCGTAACGGGAAATGCCAGGCCAGTTGTATATCAGCTCTACAAGGAAGGCGTTCGCTATTAGTGAAGAGATGTCTAAGCCCATTACCGATATTGTCGGGATCAGTGACGGCCTCAACAGGTACTTCAGGGTAAGCAACCTTTCGGGAACGCCATGTGAAACGGTTGATAGAATGTAGTCCTTGTTGAGGTTCTCAACCACGCTGGATCTGGTAATCCTAGCCTCCTGTGCTATAGGTCCAAGCGCAAGGGCAAGGGCAGGAAGGATCAGGTGGACTGCCGCGTCAAAGAACGCTGCCATGTTTCCCGATATCAGGGAATCGATTGTGATGAAACCCGTCACTGTGGGTGGGGCTATGATATTCGGGCTGAGCCTGCCGATGATGGGTATGTGGAGCATGAATCCAAACACGAGAAGGAATATTATCGCCACGACGAACGCGGGGACTGCAACACCGATGTACGATAGCACCCTCACCAAGTTGTCGAACCAAGAATTTGCTCTTCTTCCTGCGACCATCCCGATCGGTATGGCTAGAGCAACGACCAACAAAGCTGAAAGCGTGATGAGTTCCAACGTGGCGGGTAGGAACTCCTGCACGTCCGTGAAAACGTCTCTCCTTGTTACAAGAGATTCACCAAGGCTGCCGCTCGCAGCGTCTCTAACCCAGTAGAAGTACTGGATGTATAGCGGCTCGTTTAGATGCAGCTGCTGCCTCAGGTTTTGAACGGCCCAATCCGGAGCCCTCGGCCCCAATGCCAGCCTCGCGGGGTCACCAGGCAGCACCCTCGCGATGATGAATATTAGTATCGAGAGACCGAACAGGACGAATACGGTGTAAGAGAGTCTCTTGAGGATGAAGGTACTCATTCTCATTTGGGATCGCACCTATTTGCTAGAGCTTGCATAAAAAAAAGGTATGAGGGGAGCCGACCCATCGATCGGCCCCCCTCACAAATGCCGTTGGGGTCTTGTCGGAGATTGTCGATCAGCTTGGGAACATTTCAGCTTTCTTGGCCGCATCGAAGCCTATCAAGCGTACGTCCCAGTTGTAGCCCATGATGGGGTTGTTCTGCCCCTTCGCAGCGTACCAATCCACGTATCCGGCGTAGTAGCCCCTTATTTCACTCTGGTCGACGACATATATGCTGAGGTACATGCTCATGAGTACCTCTTGTGCCTTGACGTACTTGGCGAAACGTTGCGTTGTGTCCACTGTGGCGACCGCATCGTCCAACATATTGTCGATCGTCGAGTTCTGCAACCACTCGTTCTGCTCCCAGGTCCCTGTCGACTTTGAATCAAATCGCTGTATCATTATTGACCCAGCTTCAGCGTAGGAGGCTTCGACGAAGACGCTGACTACATTGGGCGCTGTGTCTAACTTACCCATCTCGTCAACTACCGACAACCATGGAACCTTGACGACTTCGACGTTCACTCCGATGTCTTTCATGTTGTCGGCAAACAGGAGCGCAACCTTCTCTTCGTCGGGGACTTCAGCTATCCAGTGGAAGACGATTGGGTACTTGTCAAGTTGCCCATAGTATTTCGACTTCTTGAGAAAGTCCATAGCTTTTGACACGTCTCGCTGGTACTGGACCGCGTTTGGATCGTGACCAGGAAGCGCAGAGGGTACAGGGCCCGCAGCCTGGGGATATCCAGGGAAAATGCTCTTCGTAACGGTCTGATAGTCGAATGCATATGTTACAGCCGCTCTGAAGTTGAGGTCGTCGGTTGGTGCCTTCTTGGTATTCATCATGAGATAGAATTCCGCCGTTGTGGGAATGTTGACCATCGTTATTCCCGGCAGCTTTGATATCGCGTCAAGCGCCTCTGTCGATTGCCACCTGTCCGTTATGTCTATGCCGCCGTTACTGATCATTGTCTTGACTGTAGCCGCCGCGCTCGTTCCGAACATCTTGAACTGATCCGGTGCGTTCTTGTTGAACTCACCCCAGTAGCCCGTGAACCTCTCCATCAGAACATAAGCCTCAAGTTTTGCTTCTTTGAGCTTGTAGGGTCCCGAACCAGCATCATTGGTCAGGAGCCACTTACTTCCATAGTCACCATTGTCACCATAAGGACCCGGCTTCTGGAAGTTCGAGGTCACTAGATTCTTGTTGAGAACATAGATCCTTACCATGAATGTGACGAATGGGCCGACCGGTTTCTTGAGTGTAATCACAACGGTCTGGGCGTCAGGCGCTGAAACCTTGTCCACGTACGGAGTAAAGAGGTATGAGAAGCCTTGACCCATCGCAAGCATTCTGTTCAGGGAGAAAACCACGTCGTCCGCGGTAAGCGGTGTACCGTCATGGAACTTGACATCTGTTCTCAGCTTGAAGGTCCAAGTGAGTCCGTCGGAACTGGTGGACCAACTAGTGGCAACACTGGGCTTGACTCCTCCGGTCGCTTCAGGGTAGACGAGCGTGTCGTAGAGATTGACGAAGGCGCTCGCGGCTGCTTCGTCTGAGCCAATGGCAGGATCTAGGTTGGGGACATTCGCAAACGTAGCACTGAGAACGGTAGGTGCCGCAGGGGGGCCAGGGCGTGGAGTCAAAGCATACCATGCCGCTCCAACTACCACAACGATTATGATGATGACAGCTATGGCGATTTGAGAGCTTCTATTCATTTTCAAATCAACTCCTAGAATTGTGAAGCAACCGGTTACGAAGTGTTGCGTTTATAAGACTTTGCACACAGCGCGAGAGAAAACGGATTGCAGCTCACGTTTCGACTTTCCGGTGGTCCCAACGAGAGACGCTCTTGGCACACTCGCGCCTTTGGCAAGAATGCCTCTACCCTCATGCTTGAAATTGATTTCCTTCGGATCAATCATGGAAGTAGACCTTGAAAGATCGAAGCCTTCGCATTGTGGCTGTATTGCGATGAGTTTGCCCGGCCCACGCAACTACCGCTACATCACCAAGACTGAATTCGCCGATGACTATTCCAGAGAGTAAAAAGGACTTGCCCATGGCCACGTCCGGTCAGTACAGCGTGAAGTAGGCCAAGTCCGCCCTTGTGTAGCGATAGCATCATAAGCCTTGAGTCTCGGTACCCTGAACGAATCCTCGGAGCAATTAGAATGAAGAACAACTTACGAATCCTGTGGATCAATCCCGTCAGCAGTTCGGCTGATGACGCTCGCGTGAAGAGTACTCTCGATAGTGTGAGGCGATCCGATGTCAGGTTCCATGTCGTACACCTAGCTAGGGGACCTGAAAACTTGGAGTATCATTACTACGAGCACCTAGTAATGGATGACATCCTTGGTCTGATCAGGAGAGCTGAGAGAGACGGATATCACGCCGCGGTAGTAGCATGCTTCTATGATCCCGGCCTTAGAGAGGCCAGAGAGCTTGTAAGAATTCCAGTCACAGCTCCAGCCGAAGCATCAATGCATGTTGCAGCCACTTTGGGACACAAATTCTCGATAATCGTGGGCAGAAGGAAATGGGTCCCGAAGATGGAAGATAACGTCAACATGTACGGGCTTGAGAAGAAGCTTGCCTCGTTCAGAATCCTGAATTTCACCGTCAGCAGAATGAGGAGAGAACGAGAAGAACTGGAAAAAGCGATAACACGAGAGGCGAAATTGGCTATTGAGGAAGATGGAGCCGAGGTGATCATACTCGGATGCACAGTGGAAGTGGGGTTCTCGAGGCGACTTATGCAGCGCCTCAAGGTTCCTGTCATCGATCCAGTCATTATCTCATTCAAGTACGCTGAGCTACTAGCTGATCTCTACAGCAAGCTAGGTCTCTCTCATAGCAAGATCTACGGATACGAAAGCCCGCCGAAAAAAGAGGGATGGTTGAAGTAGCGTTGCATTTTCGGTGATGCTGTGGGGCTTCCACCCACATTCACTGGTTCGTACTCATGGCAAACGTGTCGCGACGACAATGAATCCCGCTGGTTGAATGATTAGCAGTGGTTCTGTGCTTTGGTTATTGTACCGATTCGAATTTCGAGCCCGGTGCTCCACAGATCGGGCACTTCTCGGGCAGTATTCCGTCTGCAATGTGCCCACATACAGTGCATACGTAGTACTGTGTGCCGCGTTGAGCGATTAGGTGATTGAGTGCCTTCTTATAGAGTTCAGCGTGTTCAGCTTCAACACCACGAGCCTGCGAGAATACCAAAGCGGCTGCTTTCTCTCCATCTTCTTCAGCTTCCTGCAACATTCTCAGATAGTGAACGCCGTTGACCATGCTTTCCGATTGGAAAGCTCTCTCGAGGTTCGTCTGTGTGTCGGCTACTGATTCCAATAGGGCAAAGTGTCGTCGAGAGTGAACGCCTTCGGCAGTCGCAACGGCTCTGAACAAGTGAGCTATTTGGGCGAAATTCTCCTCCTCTGCTTTTCTTGCGAACATGAGGACCCTCTGGTACGCTTTCGCTTCTCCTACGAAAGCGTCATGTACGTTGTTGGCTGTTCTTTCCTTCAAGCTCTTTCCTCCTGATTATCGATTCCTTCTCCGTTAGACTTGGCATGCTTGGTTATCCTGCACTCTCAGCGCCCCTATGGGGGCGCCAACGCACAAAAGAGTATTCACGTACTGCGCTCGAGTCACCGCGAGCACCCATACCTGTCGTCATTTCATTTCCAATAGACAGAATGCACGGTTCCTGCCAAAAACTACTGACCACGAACCACAACGACAGACGCTGAGCTCTAGCGAATTGTGAACACAAGGAGCCCGTGCCTCCCAAATACTCGGCAACAGAATGCTCGCGCTGAGCTAGCACGCATCATGAAAACCTGATGCTGAGACCTCGATGTCCTGACCGCAGAGGCGAAGGATGAAGCAGTTGTAGGGCCGAGCTGGTGCGGGGGGAGGGATTTGAACCCTTTCGTCCGGAATCCCGCTCTGGTTTTCCGAATCTCGAACCCCTACGGGACAGGAGCCTTTAGACGAAGTCTTTGACTTCTCAGTCCTGCGCCTTTGACCTGGCTGGGCGACCCCCGCATCACGGCGGTGATGATGATTCGCACTGATTTAATGATTACCAAACTCCTGGGGGTACCCACCGTCAATCTCAAAGAGATATAACCGAACGGAGCCGCATCTCAAGTCGGGCTAGGTGTCACCATATGTTGCTCGCTAACAAAGTGGCTCTTGTCACTGGGGGCTCCAGGGGAATTGGGAGAGGAATTGCAATTGAGATGGCGAGAGAAGGCGCGGATGTCGTTGTGAATTTTACGCGATCCGATAAGAAAGCCGGCGAGGTCGCTCGTCAGATTCAGACACTAGGCAGACGCGCTATTTCCGTGAAGGCTGATGTGTCGAACCCCAAGCAGGTTGAGGCTATGCGAAAACGGATCTTGAAGGAATTTGATGGCGTCGACGTTTTGGTCAACAATGCAGGTGTGCACCATCACCTCAAATCCTGGGAGATCGAAAACGAAGAGTGGCGACACGTCCTCGGTGTTAACCTTGACGGCGTCTTTCACTGTAGCCGAGCGTTCAGCCAAGAGATGAGAGCCAGAAGATGGGGACGCATCATCAACATCTCCTCAATCATAGCATTCACAGGAACTGATCATGAAGCCCACTATGGCGCATCAAAGGCAGCTGTCCTAGGACTTACAAGATCCCTTGCCCTAGAACTAGCAGGCTACAACATCACAGTCAACGCAATCGCACCCGGGTGGATTGAGACTGACATGACATCGGGCATAACCCCTGAGGAGAAGACCAAAGCCCTCGAACTGGTTCCATTGCGGAGAATGGGCCAACCTGAAGACATAGCTCATGTTGCAGCTTTTCTGGCATCAGAAAAGGCGAGCTTCATCACTGGACAGACGATTCATGTGAATGGCGGCGAAGCCATGCTCTAGTTCGAACATCGACAAGCAATGAACCGAGAGAACGGAAACCGCGTGAGCTGGAGTTACTGGCTCTTCTCCATCCATGAGAACTTGCGCTGTAGCGTCTTCGGATAGTAGAGTTTCCAATCGAGGTCGACTTTCTCCCCCCATCGATAGTAGAGGCGGGGGTCGATGTAGCTCCTCAGCGATGTGCCCAGATTATAGTCGCGTGTCGCCTTCATCGTACTGATCCTCATCTTCGCCGCCTTTACGGCTTCTGCAGATTTCTTCGTCTTCCTAGCCTGCAGTACCTTGAGGCGTTCCATTTTCTTCGCGAGTGAATTCTCCCAGTTCTTTGGAAGCTTTCGCTTGTGGTTGCAGACGATTGCTGCTTCAAGGTTCGCCATTGTCGCGACGTTCTTCTTGACATAGTCTGGATCATCCTTGCTGACTTTCGCGGTTTTCAGATATTCTCCGACCACCATGGAGGCGTGGTATGTTCTGAATACTTTCGCCGAGAGGCCAGGAACGACTTCGCCTAAGAACTCGTTTACGCGGTCCGATCGCACCCCCTCAAATATGGATGACTCAGCGTTGGTCATGAACTCCTTGAGGTTCTCGACGACCTGCTCGGGCAGTTCAACTTCCTTGTACCAGCGCACAGAATCTTTTCCGAGAAAATCAAGGACCACGTGTCCGTTCTCGCGGATCCTGATGTGCTCGGGTCTTAGCGTCGTCGCGCCGACTGTGTCTGCCTCGTCCTTGTCTTTCTCGTCGCCAACCCTGAGCTTGAGGGTGTCAATCAGATAGGAAACGGTGGCGACCTTTCGGCGCCTGAGATCGCCCGCCTTTAGGTTCGCAATAATGTGAGCTCTCAAATCATTGATCTTGCGATAGAGCGTATTCGCCTTGTCATACTTCTCAATGTCACGTTCCTGCTTGACTGAGGACGAATCAGCCAGCCATACGTACTTCTCTTCTCCGCGGAGCTTGTCATCCCATTTCGCGACCCACATGGAATCCGGTTGCCAGACGATCTCCTTCCAGTCGCCTGGAGGCCTGGGCGCGTCTGGTGAAAGATTCAGAATTACGTCGTGCTCCGACGGACCTTGCTTCCATTTTCCTCTGAGCGGGTGCTTGCCTCGGCCCGTGAAGATACATGATGGCTCCGCCATGTAGTTTCCGAGGTCAACGTTCTCGCCATCCGCGATCGCCTGTCCGTATTTTGCCTTGTTTGCTTCTCTGAGCACCTTGCGCTCGGCGGCGAGACGCTTCTTCTCATCTCTGCCCATTGTGAGTTTCTTAGCCTTCTCTTCTTCGACGTATTTCGCGATCTCGGAGAAATCAAAATCCTCAAGCCCGAGCTTGCCTTTAAGGCCGAGCACTTCGCAGAAATCTCCGAGGAAATTCCTCACAAAGACCGGGTCTTCAACGTACTCGGTGCCCTGCTTCCTCACCCAAGCTACGGCCATCTCCTCTTGCTGTGGAGTCAGGATAATGAGCTTCCCTTGCGCCGTGATCTTGAAGCCTCTCGGCTCGTACTTCGGGAACAATATGCCGTTGTGTATCAGCTTTTTCATCGTCCCTGACCCTCCGACACTGTTTGATTCGGTGCGATCCGCTCCAAGTATGCTCGACCTAATTGCAGCCAGAGCTCCGATCTCATCGAACATAGGAGGGTCATTAAAACTCATCTCTCCATGCTAGGCATCATTTGGATCCGAGCCAATGCACCATCAGAACCCATGGTCCGACCGACAGATGCCCTAGGCCGACAAAACGCAAGTAATCAGCTGGCGAAAACTTTCCACGCTCTACGTTGCGCACGCACGAAAAAGCATGTTAACCCACCTGCTGGGGACGCCTGTGATGCGCGTCCTCTAGGTGCGGCTCTGCTTGTCTACACGCTTACCTTGGCGTTCTGCACGATTGAATCAAGTGTCGCGAGATGTTGACTCGACTCGTACTTCCACCCAGTCTCGTCGTCGAAAAGTTCGGCAGATATCGTCTGCCAAGACTGTGTCTCGGGTCTGACCCTAACGGCGGAGTAGTCGCCAACCACGCCTGCTCTCGCAAATCCGGATAGCATCGCGAAAAGCCGCCCAGTTTCACTTCGGGGGCAGTATGCTCTCACACCGAGTTTCCTTTCGCCCAAAACCTTCACAGTGCGCAGGATCGGAAACATCTCCTCGGACGCCCCGAAGAAGGTGTTCATGCCTTCTTCATCCTCGAATGTGAGTAGAACCTCGTACAGGTCCGACAGCTCAGGGGGATACGGTAGCACATTGATGACGAATTCTCTGATAAGGCCACGCGGAATGATCCTCTTGTCGTACCGATGCTTCACAGCTTGAAGGGTGATTCCAAGTAGCTTGGAGATTTCCGAGAACTTGGTTCGAGCGTCTATCTCAAGTGCGGCGAGAATATTCAGATCGGTCCTGTCCGCCTCAATTGGATAGCATGAGGGATCGCATATCTCCCCAGCACTCTCCTTCTCCTTGACGAGGTTGCTCCACCTATCCCATTCAAACGACCACGAGCGATTTGCCGGATCGTAGAGTCGGAAGTTCGGAAACGCATAGCGATAGTCGGTCACCCACACTGCTTCGTACTTGCGAACCAGTCCCGCTCGCTTGGTCTCGTCCATGTACTTCTCGAACTCTCGGGTTCGGTTCTCCGGAATGGCGTGGAGTCCGTAGTGAGTAAATCCTCCCTCACATCTCATGATCGTCTTCCAGTAGTTCGGAACCGCAAGAGCCTCGGTTACATAATCCTCCATGCCCGGATTCGATTCGACGAGCGTGATACACTTCTTGAGGCCAAGTTTCGAGTGGTCAAGGTTCGCTGCTGAGAGGGCTTTGACCCTTTCCTCTAGCTTCCGCGCACGGTCGTAGACGCTCGTCGCGGGAATTCCTGCACACCTTGCAACCTCGAGAAGATTGCGCGGACCGATCTCGTGCATCAGCTTGATGATGTGTATGTTCGCCTCGTCGAGGGCGTACATGAACTTGCCCATCAGACGGAGGCGTTGCTCCATCGTGATCTTCTCAATCGGTCCGGACGGTGGCATAACCGCTCCGCTCATTTTAGTCTCCACGCTTCCCTTTATGAACCCTTCCATAACTCGTCAAGCGGCTACCAGTGAACCGCTTCGACGAGTCTTGGGAGGTCTAATCCCAGACTCCGCCGCCGCCAGGTCTACCCTTCAACGACTACACCTGCGTGTAAATTTCATGGGGGCTCTCGTTTTATAATTTACGGTAGCCTTTGCACGTCCCTGTCAATCCTTAATAACGCGCCGAGGGCAGTTGGACACGCAGAGTAGCAAGACCATGACATGCCCCCCGAGGGTTAGCCGTAGACTGGACGCAGGGGTTCCGCAAGTGGAGATTTCAAGGTCAAAAGGCGCCTCTTCAAGTACGGAGCAGCTGTTCGATACGCTACTACGCGACTCTGTGACCCAGACATTTAGCGGTGTCCTCGGCAAGATCGCAGGGCAGGCTCTTCTCGATGCGGTGAAGGCACAAACGTCACTGGAGACCGACGGTCTTCCTCGGAGACCTGACCTCTTAGATCAAGCACTAAGAGTTCACTTGGGCTCTGCCGCGAGAGTGCTGGAGCGAAAGATCTTGAGAGCCCTCACAGCAAAGACCGCAAGCGGAATTGCACGAAGCGAAACCGAGCCTTTTGATTTCGCCTCCGAGATTGAGAATATCAGGAACCAATTCCTGAAACGCAAACAAGCAGGGAAGCAGCCGCAGATACTGGAATGACTTGACCGTCAATTTCACGACAAAGATAGATGATGCCACACACCGCGGCCACCTTCTCCTTCAGGCTGACAGAAAGAGCTGAGCTGCGTGATCTCGGCTCACGGACAGAGGGCAAGAACGCGGTCAAAGGTGTTTTCTCTCGAAGACACCTCCAAATACGAAGAATAGCAAAGCCCAGGGAGGGAGTCACCATCTTCACGACCAAAGGAAAGATGACGACATCGCTTGTCCTACTGGGTATAGCACTGTTCGTCGTTAGCTTAGGTTTCGGAATGTTCACTCCTATCCTACCGCAATACGCCGCAGAACTTGGGATCGATACGACTTCGCTAGGCTTCGCCTATTCACTCTACAACGTGGCGCTCATCATCTTTCTGATCCCGAGTGGGATCATGGCAGATCGTCTCGGCCGAGTCAAAACGATCGTGATTGGCATGGCTGTGTTCTCAATCTCTTCGTTGATGCTTGTCTTCGCGAAGGATCTACTGCAGTTCGCGGCAGCCCGAGCTGTGGAGGGAATCGGCGCGGCGGTCGTTACTCCTGCTGTGTTTGCGCTCATTGCAGACCTCGCACCCAGTGAGAAAAGGGGAAGTGGAATGGGTTACACGTCTACCATGGACACCGTGGGAAGCCTCGCAGGCCCGACCATAGGTGGTTCAATCGCGCAGACAATGGGCCTGACGGTTCCCTTCTATGCAGCTTTCCTCATGGCTCTCCTGTCGGGCGCGCTTCTGCTTCCGATCAGAGATCCAAAGGGCCAGTCTCGCTCTTCATCTTCCGGATCTTCTCTTCTTTCAATCTTCAACTCGTTACGCCGGAACGTCTCAGAAAACAGAAGCCTGCTTGTGCTCTGCTTCAGGGGATTCATCGTCGGCATCACGCAAGGACTCTTCGTCCTTGTCTTTGTACTGTACATGGCTTTTCAGATTGCTATGCAACCTGCCGAGATCGGTATCTCATTCACTTTGGTCAGCGGGGCGACACTTGCATTCGCCTTCCTAGCAGGGAATCTCTCGGACCGGTTCGGCAGAAAGCCCTTCGTGATATTGGGCGGAATCGTCATCGCGTCGGGGGTTGTGGCTTTCTCTTTCACGCACACTGCTTTTCAAGTTTACGTGGTCTCACTTGTGCTCGGGTTCGGAATCGCATTGAACAACGCTCCCATCAATGCGCTCCTCGCCGACTACGTCATTCCAGAGATCCGAGCAAGAGTGATGGGTGGCTATGAGGTGATCCTTGGGCTCGGACGGGCTCTCGGAGTCGCATTTCTTGGAGCCCTGTACGCGATCTCAGCTTTGGCCCCATTCTACTTGTTGGGAGGACTCATGCTCCTGACCGTCGGACTTGTCGCTCTCTTCGCGGAAGAGCCTCGGACTAGGGCAAGTATTGCACCACCGTAATTCATGCTCGAAACAGATCTTGAGTCAGCGTCTATTCGTAGCGAATTTGTTCTCCAGGTTCCGCTGGCTCAGTGGTAGAACGTCGACGTCATTGGGAATTGTCGCTGGTCGTTGGGGCCGGCACTCTGTTCTGATCATCTGGGACAAGAATCGTCATCAGACGAAGATGTGCAACCTGCGCAGCCAACGATCGTCTCGCGGCGAGAGCCCTCTTTCACACGCCCTTCTGAGAGAATGCGATCGAGCAGTGCACCTAATTCGTCGATCACATGACCGAGTCGAAGTGAGTCTTTCTGTGCGCGGGCTGTTACTCGATTTGCCGCACTGGAGGAATTTCGGTAGCCCATCGCAGAATGTTCGTCTGCAGATTGCCAAGGATCATTGATGACACGTACGGTGTGGAATGCGCTATCAGTAAGCTAGATCTTAAAGAGAGACCACTCTTGTCTACGATGTAATGTGCCTCGGTAGCTCAGCTGGTAGATGTCACAGTCAGCCAGGAGCACCCGCCTCGTAAGCGGGAGGTCGCGGGATCGAAGCCCGCCCGAGGCTCCATCTCACGAAGAAGCACCGACACCGGCCGCGTCGATGGAGTACGCGTCAATCCAAGCATTCAAGATCATGGGCAACCATCTCTTGGGCGGGGCGCCCTGACGATGAGTGAGG
>Ga0315280_10001051_pt1 | contig 49228 bp, 47 predicted proteins | sample YL17G06_40_MG_FD_203697 | JGI IMG/M metagenome (GOLD analysis project Ga0315280, IMG submission 203697) | Sediment microbial communities from Yellowstone Lake, YNP, Wyoming, USA - YL17G06_40 | ecosystem: Environmental > Aquatic > Freshwater > Lake > Sediment | place: USA: Wyoming | collected... | reverse complement strand
GTCATTTTCCTTGCGCCTTTCAGTCGTCCCTACAGGACTCGGTCCAAGAGGGGAAGGCTCCAGTTCCCAGCCTTAAAAGGCTGGGCTATTCTCGTTTGGTCCCGACGGGACCAAGGCAAAACGCATTATTTTAGGCGCTCTTAGGCTCCACGATAGCTCCCATGAATAGGATGATTCCAGTCGCATTGTCTCGGATCGCAAAAAAGAACGGCCGGTCAACAACCATACGGAATCGTTCAGGTGGCTTAGAGGGCGCTGCGGCCAATGCCATCCCCACCGACGTTACGGCGGCGGCCTCGGTGCCTTCTTCGTTCACTTCCACAAAGGTCTTGTGCTTGACCTCACTGATGAAAGCAGGCTCCGAGGTCATGGCGGCGAAATTGGCTCGGGATGGATCGAATGCGACGGCCATTCCCACAGCCTTCAGAGCATTGTTTAGAAGTTTTTCATATTCCAGTTTGAACCGTGGCAGAACGATGTCGCCCTCCATGCGGTGGAATTGTGACATCCAGTTGTCCCAATTCTCCGCGCCCAGGTTCTGGCAGAATTCCTTCAGGTTGGACTCCTTCGCCGGGAGAAAAACATACATACTCACCCGACGGCGGCCATACGGAAGGCTAACGGCCTGGAATTTCTCGCCTTGATAGTAATTGTAGCTCCCACCCTGCGACATCATGGGACACTTTTTCTGCGTGCCGTCGAGCAAGGTGAAGTCGCGCTCTTTGGTCAGTTCCTTCTCGAAGGGATGAGTCCAGTTGCCCTTGAAGTACACGGCGTTGATGAGGAAAAGGATCATCTGAGGATCTATCGGGCTATCCACAATCTGTGTGATCTTGCTCTTGGTATTCTTGCTCACCCAGGCGTTGATCGTGGGCGCGGCCCCGGGGTCGCTGAAATCAAGAGCCCGGACCTCGGCGCCATAGAATTCTTTGTTCCGCCCTATGAAATCGGGTTGAAACGAGATGCCCTTTCTCGCCCAAAGCGAGTTGGCAATGAACAATTGCACGCTGGGATCGGCATCCTGAAGTTTCGCCCGGAGCGCGGCGTTGGCGCGGTTGACTTCGTCCAGATTCATTCCCTCGAGTTCCAGGGTTCCAGCCATCGCCTGCTGTGTCTCGCCTGCCGCCCCGTTATAAGTCATCGCGAGAGCCATCGCCACACTGGCGGGAGACACAAAGACGTTCTTGTTGGCGTCGCCTTTGAGGACTTCCGCCAAGAGTTTGAAACCAAATTTCGTGTTCGCCGATAGGATCTTACTGTCCATTGCCTGCCCACTCTCCGCCGCCCTCAAATCGCCGACCATGCAAAGCAACACAAGCGAAAGACATCCCGAAATCGCCCAGTCACATTTTCTGGATCGCTGCCCTCTCATTGTTTTTCACCCGTTCGATGGTCATTCAAGAAGTTTCCAAAGAGACCTGCCTATAGATATTCTCGCGGCGCCCGTTCCTCAAGCACTTTTTCGGAGTAAGCAAAGAAGTAAAGCACCGATTACGCAAAGTTCACGGATTGGCCAAGCAGCAAGGGATGATTGATGATCTACTGTGGCGGGATGACTCAATTACAGCGGCCCGTAGTTCGCCACGGCGACGCGGGAGGTAATCCAAGACTGAACAAAGTGGAACGCCTTTATCTCGGCCGAAGCGGCTCAGTCTCGCGTGTCAACCTCAGAGCGACTCACGGGTCTCGAATGATAGCGCGACCTTCGGGCTGCTTTGATCTCCGCCGATGACACAGGTCTGGACCGATAGGAAGAGCTCTGCGCCGCCCGGATTTCTGCGGAGTTTACCGGCCTGGACCGATAGTAACTCGCCGACGAGCTGCCTGCTTTCATCTCCTGGGCGCTGACCGGCCTCGAGCGATAGCCTTCATATCTCGCTCCGACCTCTTGCTGTGTCACTGGCCGTGAACGATAGGCCGGATCGCGAGCGCCACTGGTCTCCGTCGAGGTGAGGGCCCTGGAGCGATAGGCAGGTTCTTGCGCTGCCCTGATTTCAGCAGAGCCTACCGGCCTGGACCGATAATAACTCGCGGACGATCCGCCCATCTGTATTTCCTGGCGGCTAACCGGCCTCGAACGATAGTCGTAATCCCTGCCGACTTCCTGCGGTGTCACCGATCGTGAATGATAGACCGGATTTTGCGCAGCCCCGATTTCGGTCCACGTGAGGGCCCTTGAACGATAAGTTGGCTGGCCTGCTGTTTTTGCCTCCGCCGCTGTTACAGACCTCGAACCATAGGTCGGGCGCTCTGCGGCCTTTACCTCGGTTGAGGTCACGGACCTTGAACGATAGCCGCCGTCTTGTTCTCCTCGGTCGTTCAGGGAGTAGTCCTCCGAATCGCTCTCGGTATCATTTTCTGCTGCCCTCTGGGCAAATGCCAAGCTTCCCAAGAGCAAACAAGACAATGTGGCACAGAGTCGAAAGATGCGTCTCATAGTCCCACCCACCCTTTGCGTTTTAGCTTTGGCAACTTCACGTCTGTCATTCGACCTTTCTTCCAGCTTCTGCCTTGTGATGTGGCAAGAATCAAGCCAAAGTTAATCGAGGAACGTTCTGGCGATGCAACTCAGGCAAACACAACCATTCGCCCTTTTCTCCCTCACCAGACAGAACGATCAACTGATGCGCGACCGGCGGAAAAGGTGCATTTGTGAACCCTTCGAACCGCCGGTGGGAAAGCAATCTTTCAACACCTCCCCCGGGGTGCCACAAAGAATCAGAATCTTGAAAGCGAAAGAACGACTTCCTATTCGATCGCTTCGGCTCGAAAGCGGGAGACAACCAAGTCCACTTGGCCGTTATCGCCCTCGCGCAAGCCAAACACAACCTCGATCACGCGACTTCGCAATGGGTCAAGTTTGCGTTTGCGCAATTCCTCTTCCTCCAGCTCGGCCATTCGGGCCAGAACCTTCTTCGAGAGTGTCATCACTTCATAGATACCCCTACCGCCGCTGTTCAGGTAGGTCCCACGGTCGGTAACCACGGCATTGACATAAGACTGCCGAGGATTGCCCTCGACCATCTTGGTCTGAATCTTGATGTCATAGCGCACCAAGAAGCGCGCCTGCATCTCGCGGGGATAGTGGGCAATGTCGAGCTCTCGAACTGTGCCCCGATCGCTTCCGGCACTGGAATAGGGTCGTTTGACTCCTGGCGCTTCGGCGGGGGCAATGCTGGCGATCTGGGTCATGATCTTGGACTTGCGCGCCTCGAGCTCCTGCTGACGTTTTTGCTGCTCGGCACGGAATTGCTCCAATATCTGCTGATCGAGCGGTACCTTGGCAATTTCCCGCTCGACGGGCTTCGTAGGAGCGGCTGTCGGCTCCTGGGACTCAGAATCTTTTTTCTGCTCTTCGGCCTTGGCCTTTTCGTCCTCTTCCGTTCCTTCTGTCCCAGCGGGGGTTTCGGGCGTTGGTTGCTCAGCAGGGTTGGGCGAAGTGCGTTGGACTTGAGACAGCGGCGGCGGCATTGAGGGTTTCTCCGCGCCTGCCCCAGGTTCGGGCGTCTCGGACGGCTGCACCACATGCATGACAATTGGCTTTGGCGGCTCTGGCTGGAGCGGCAACACATCCACCCGGCTCCAGAGAAACAAAAGCACCGCCGCATGGAACAGCAGCGAAATCGCAGTTGGAGCTTGTCTTTCGAGAAACGCCTGCATCGCTTCTTTCCCGTGCGTCTGTCTTTCAACCAAAACGCATGTATTGTATACCTACAGTTGGAGCTGTTTCAAGATTTCTTGTAGCTCATTCTTAAAAGCGTCTTCGTTGAGCTGATCGAGCAATTCGGGATCAATGTTCGGCACAAGCGATGGCACAGTCGAGGTGGACACGCTGGGTTTGATCTCCGGGGGCGGCCCTGTTGCAACACCTTGGGCAAGATGGGCCTTGAGGATTTCCTGCCGGAGCGCCCGCGCGGGAATGGCGACCGACGAGGTGGAGGGTTGGGCCTGGAGAACGCCCTCCACCAAGTCTCGGGCGCGATTCATTTGACCCTGGTAGAAAAGTCGGCGCGCCTGCTCCACTTGGCTCATGGCGAGCGCTTCGGCTGTTCTGGCTTCTTCACCGACTTTCTGATGAGCCAGCTTGGCGATGGTGTCCACCTTGCTTACCAGATCAAATCGGGTGACTCGACGTCGGAACTCGTCCACCAGGTCCAGCACTTCCAGGTACCTCTTTTCCCCAAAAGCGCTGTTAATCTTGTCCAGCAAATCAAGCGCTTCGCTTTCGTGAATCAAGCTGATCTGTTTTTCGGCCATCTCTTTGAGCTCGGCTGACCGGCTGGCAAGGATGAATTCCTCGATCGCCGCTCCGCTCATCTTCTTTTCTTGCAGGTCGAGGCCCATCTTGTAGTGACCCACATAGTCGTCGGCAGCCAAGCCACCGCGCTGCTCGGCATATTGGCATTCCTGCTTGAGTTGTTGCAGTTCCGCGTCGTCAAAGAACTCGCTTCCCTCGGCCAGCAAACCGCGCGCAAGCTCCCACCGGCCGTCGGCTAGACATTGGCCAATGTGACCGCGATAGATTCGAGCCAAAAGGCGTGAGGCAAGCTCCGGCAAATACGGCTTGGCGCACTGACGCACCAACGCAGCCGCCTCGTTGTAAGCCCCCCGCTTGGAGAGAAGGTCGCATTGCGGCTCGATCAGCGTCCGAAGGCAAACCTTGCTGATCTCAGGGGCCAGCGGCATCAGGTCTTCGGCATAAATCCGACACGCTTCGGCGACATTGCCTCGATCACGCGCCGCTGCCGCCTTCTGCATGGTGAGAATCGCCCGGCACGATCGCGCGCGTTCGGGATCGAGGACATTCATCAGTTCCAGCACGCCCACGCTTTCGTCCAGCCGACGCTCGAGAATTCCCACGCTCAGCCTTCTGAGCGCCCATCGGATGACTCGTTCCCGCTCCTTGCTGTGGAAACCAAAATAGGAGGCATCGAGTGAGCGCCACGCCTCGAGCGCGCCGGCATTGTCGCCCATGGAAAGGGCGATCTCTCCGCGCAGATAAGCCCAGTCCGTGTCGGCGGGGCCACGACGCGTCAAATCGTCGCACAAACTCAGCCACTCTTTTCTTTCCGTGTTCGAGACATAGGCAAGCCGATCTAGAAAACTTGGGGACATTTCAATGACTGTCTTACGCATCTGCGCGGGATCGGAACCGGCTTGGAGAGATCGCTTCAACAGATCGGTCGCTTCGAGGAAATCGGGTTTGCGCAATGCCAGGACACCCAAAAGCATCAGGTTTTCGCTGGTGGGTTGTTTCTCGATGTGGTCAATGATCTTGCGGTCGAGGGTCAACATGCCCCCGAGAAACTCGATAGAAACCCAATTGGGCGATTCGGTGCGAATCACGCCGTTGAGGCGCTTGCCGCTTTTGAGGACGATATAATCGGCTCTCGCTTCGGAGCTCGAAAGAAGACCGACAGATATACACAGCGCAAAACCAATTGCGAAGCGTCTGCTCCGGCTGGTTCCTGTTCGATACACATCCATCACCCCAACCGTAGGAGGAAACGTAATCTGCGCAGGCCTGTCTGTTCAAGCGATTTGTCGCACAAGAGGATTCTCCATGTGCGTTTTGCTTAACTTACGTGCGGCGTTCGACCGCTCTCCCCACTGGCAACGCTTTTTGACAACAAACGCCCGCAGGGGGCTATTCCACGGCGGAATACGGCCCGCAGTGTTAGTCGTAGCTTAGGCCCTTGTGGCCGCAATTCCCTCGCGCCTACCTTCAATGGTCAGCGGCAGGGCAGATATTGGCCACTGTTCTGAAGTCCTCTCGGCAATTGACGCCCCGTAGAGCGACCACCTTGCGATTCCTGACCTGATCTGCAACGATCGTTCAAGCTGGCGGCGATTCACCGCTGAAGAAGCGCCTCATGGCCTTGAACATCTCGACGCGGGGCAACTGGTGGATGCTACGCGTGGGAAGCGAGCGCAGAAATGTCGCTCCGTATCGTTTGGTTGCCACGCGCCGGTCGAAGATCAAGACCGCTCCCCTATCCTCTTTGGTCCGGATCAAGCGGCCGAAACCTTGCTTGAACTTGATCACTGCCTGGGGAACCGTGTAATCGCCGAATGCATCACGCCCCTGGCGTTCGAGATACTCGACGCGCGCCTCGACAATGGGATCGGTCGGCACACGAAAAGGCAGCCGTGTGAGAATCAAGCAAACGAGGGCATCGCCCTTCACGTCCACCCCCTCCCAAAAGCTTGCCGTGGCAAAAAGAACCGGCGAACGCTCGTTGCGGAACCGATTGAGCAGAAGGTGACGGTTGGCGGCACCCTGTCGCAGTGGCGTGCAGCCGATCGCTTCGAGTCGCTCCTTCAGTGCTTCATGAAGACGCTCCAACATCTGATAGGATGTGAACAACACAAAGGCACGACCTCGACTGATGGAGACCGATTCGAGAACGAGCGATTCGAGATCGCGCACATACTCTGGATTCGTTGGGTCGGCGACATCCATCGGCACGGCGACAAACGCCTGGCGATCGAAATCGAATGGCGTGTCGAGGCCGAGCGTTTGAAGGCGTGGCTCGATCGTTCCCCGGTCTTCGTCGCTCTCGCGATCGAGTTGAATCTCGGGCAGCGATGATTCGTCCGACAAGGTGCGCGGGCCGGCGAGACTTCGCGCTTTGCGCAATCCCAGGCGCTCCAGCAGATAGTCAAATCGCCGATCCACCGTCAACGTTGCCGAGGTAAGAACGACGGTGGGGCAACGTTCGAATAGCGTGTTGCGCAGGCCGGGTCCCACGTCTAGCGGGGCGGAGCAAAATCGAACGACCGACTCGCCGGTGGCTTGTCGCAGTTCGAGCCAGCGGCAGACCCCGTCCTTGTTCGTGAGAAAGCCGGCGAGATCGGTCGCAACAGCGAGTGCCCGGTCGCGATAGGCTTGCACCTCCAACCGAAGCCAGGCAGCCGGTTCGCCAAGCCCCTCCTTGAGATCTTCGAGCATCTCTGCCAGTCCGTCGAGCGCTTCGGCTACTTCGCCGAACGCGGAGGCCAGCGAATGCGTGGATTCTACCAGCGTCATTTCGTAAAAGGAATGGGCTTCGACGAGCGGGGTGATCCGAAGCGCAGTCACTTCGCCTTCCCGCAGCGAAGCTCGATCAAGAAATTCGAGCGCTCCCTCGAAGATCGCGGCGCATTCGTGGTCCACGTGGTGGCGCGTATCGTTCAACAACGGAATTGCTGTCTGATGGATATAATCCACTGTCTTGACGAGCGCAGGCATCTCCATTTGCCGGTCGCACGTGGCAAGTTTCCGCAATACGAGCGCCAGAACGCCTGTTGCTCGATGGCCGGGCGGCGAGGCATAGATGCGCCCAAGTAATTGCTTCATGCCGCGTCGCGTCAGGCGCATGCCGAGGTAGTTGGTTGCAACATCTTCGAGATTGTGAGCCTCGTCCACAACCAGGCGCTGAAAGGGCGGCAGGACCGCCGAGGCCGTGTAGTTGTTCGTTTCCAGCCGCAATACCAAGTCGGCCATCAGCACGTGATGGTTGCAAACGATGATTTGGGCGCGGCTGGCGGCACGGCGGGCTTCATAGAAAAAACAGCGCGCGTAATAAGAACATTGGGCGCGCAAACAGTTTTCGCCCTCGCACTTGATCCGATCCCAGGCCTCGTCCGATGGATGCATGGCGAGGTCGGCGAGGCTTCCATCTTCCGTCGCCAAAGCCCATTCAATCAGGTGTTGCAGCTCCGACCGAAAGGACTCAAACTCGGGTTGGGCCGCTTCGCCGCGCATGAAATGAACCCGCCGCAGACAGACGTAGTTGTGACGGCCTTTGACAAGAACGCTGGCAAAGCGGAGTCCCGAATGTCTCTGGAGAAGGGGAATATCTTTGCGAATGAGCTGTTCCTGGAGATTGATCGTGTTGGTCGAGATCACGACGCGCTGGCGGTTGGCAAGCGCCCAATGAATCGCCGGCAAGAGGTAGGCCATGGACTTGCCAACACCTGTTCCTGCCTCGATGATGGCGATCTGGTCGTTGTTGAAGGCGTCGGCAACGCTTCGGGCCATCTCCATTTGTTGCGGTCGCTGCTCGTAGCCATCGAGAGTGCGCGCGAGGAAGCCTTTCGGTCCGAGTCCACAGGCGATCTCGTCGGCATCGAGAGGCTGAACGGTTCGCGGGCGAAAGGCTCGAACGACAACGCGCACACGCTCGCAGGCGTTATCCACGATGTAGCAACCGACACCCGCATCGCCCAGCGTCGAAGCCACTCCAATGTCAGGCGGCGATGGCTCAAGGTCGCCGGAGGGGTGATTGTGCAAAACAACATCGCCGTATTGCGCCTGATGGATGATCGCGGGCACGGCGTTGTCGGTTCCGAAGGCGTAAGCCTCCACCTCGGCGACACGGCCCTCATCGTCCACCTTGCCGACAAAGAAGACTTCGCGCCCGGTGTTGGCCGCAATGATGGCGGCCATCTGGCGACGACAATCCACATGGACCAACGCTTCGATGTCGAATACCGCCGTCGAATCGGCCATATGATTTTCCCGTCGGCATCTCAGCCGAACCATGCATCTGTGAGAATTCTGACCGACCTTCGGTCATTGACAACGGAAAAAAACGAGCCAAGAGTTTCCCGCGAATGAAACACGGCAGATTCTTTGCGGCGAGGGTTGCAGCTTTTGGCTGGAGAGACGATTCGGCTGATCAACATCTGGCTCACCTACGCCAGCAGCGGCACAGCTGGCGAGCCTGTCCTGCGTGGCATTGATCTCGACGTGCAGGCCGGCGAGTTTCTCGCGATCCACGGCCGCTCGGGATCGGGCAAAACCACGCTCTTGCACATGATTGGTGGGATTCTGCCGCCGACGAAAGGCGAGGTCGTCGTCGGCAGCCACAGTCTCTTTTCGCTCAACGATCTCGATCTTTCGGCCTTCCGCAATCGCAAGATCGGATTCATTTTTCAGAGCTACCATCTGGCACCCACTCTGACGGCGGTCGAGAACGCCATGGTGCCGGCGCTCCTGGCCGGGCAATCCCTGGCTCAGGCACGCAAGCGCGCCATGGAGACGCTCAACGAAGTTGGCTTGTCGGACAAAGCCGACGCCAGGCCGGCCGAGATGTCGGGCGGTCAGATGCAGCGCGTGGCCATTGCGCGAGCACTGGTGAACGATCCTGCCATCCTGCTCGCCGATGAACCGACGGGCAATCTCGACGCACAAACCGGCGTCGAGATTCTGGCGTTGCTCGGGCGCTATCATCTCGAACGTCGCTTGACCGTCCTCATGGCCACACACGATTCGAGCGTGGAAATGCACGCCACGCACCAGTTGTATTTGACGGGCGGACAGTTGCAGCCTCTACGCTCTGGTGACGACCAGGCATTCGCCGAACGTTCACACGAGGCGAACCCATGAAACTCCGCCATGTCGCCTTTTTTCTTCGCCGCAATTTGCGTCGCCGCGGTGGACGGACCTTGACGGCCGTCGGAGCCATTGCGGTTGCGATGACCATTTTCCACCTGATGGCGGCATTGGCCCTGGCGCTTCGGTCGGAAGTTTTGGCAAAAATCCAGGTGATTTTTCCTGAACATACGCTGATCGTACGGCCACGAACGCTCGACATCGGCCCTCTGGCGTTCTCGCCGGGCCTGCTCACCGCACGACTGACACCCGACACCGCCCACCGGCTGGCTGACCAGCCCGAGATCAAAGCCGTATGGCCTCAGCTCCCTCTGACGATGCCCGCAATGGCGGTGGGTAGCCTGGCGGGCTACGAAGGCAGCACCGACATCGTGGCCTATGGCGTTCCGGCCGATATGGTGAAATCCGAAGTGATGGGGGCGCGCGGCTTCAAGTATGCCGACCCCGCGACGAGCACCATGCCGGTGTTGGTCTCGCGTTTCTTCGTGGACATGTTTAATCTCGGACTGGCCGAAGGCCAGGGTCTGCCCAAGCTGACGGACACCGCCGTCATCGGGCGTCATTTCCAGCTCCTGGTCGGCGCCTCTTTGCTTTCGCTCGACGTTAAACCCGAACAGGTCCGTAAGGTGGAGTGCGAAATCGTTGGCCTGACACACAATCCCGCGCTCCTCGGTGTCGCGGTTCCCCTCGAATACGTGCGGGAGTTCAATCGTTGGTATCACGGCTCGAAGGCAACGGAGAACTATGCACAGGTGCACGTCGTGATCCGTTCGCCCGAGGACTATGAGGCTGTCATCCAGAAGCTCGAATCGTGGGGATTGCAGGTCGAAGGACAGCGCGACACCGCCCGGCGGCTCCGGCTCGCTGTCAATGGAGCCGCGCTCATTGTGCTTTTGTTTGGCCTGGCCGCCCTCGCCATGGCCGCTGTAATTATTGTCAACACATTTGCCCTGATCATGCTCGAGCGCCGCGGCGAGATTGGCCTGTTGCGGGCCGTTGGAGCAACGCGGCGCGCCACGATGGGGCTGCTTCTAGCCGAGTCGGTTCTCCTCGCGCTGGTGGGCGGCACGATCGGTTCGGGCGTGGCGTGGGCGGCCTCACGACTTGCCAATCAGGTGCTGGCGCGGTGGTTGCCGCCTTTCTCCCTGGCACCAAGCTATTGGCTTGACGAACGCATCGGCTTGTTCGCTTTTTGTGTCATCTTGGCGGTGGTCGGCGGAGCTGTGGCGACAGCTCCGATGCTCTGGCGATCGGTGCGCCGATGGCCGGCCGACCTGTTGCGCGAATCGTAGGGGCGCAGCATACCGCGCCCTTGCGAAATGGACCGCACTTGGATTATAGGGTCAATCCGACGGAGGTGAGGAAATGGCTGAAGATTTCTACGAGAAAATGGCAGACGACTATGAGCGAATAACCGACGAACCCGCCCGCTTAAGCCGCGAGATTCCCTTTCTCCTCAAGGAAATCCGGCAGATCGGCGGCACCGAAGTGCTCGACGTCGGGTGCGGCACAGGTGCGCATGCTCGTGCGCTGGCGGCCGAAGGCCTTCATGTTCTGGGCATTGATACTTCGCCGGTGATGATCGAAAAAGCACAACGTCACCCCCCCGTCGAAGGCGCGCGCTTCGAACTCGCCTCTATCTCCGAAATTGCCGCTCGAACCTCCGTTCCCTTCGATGCCGTGATCTGTCTTGGCAACACACTCCCCCACCTTGTCACCAAGGAGACTTCGCTGGCCAAGGTTTCGCGCCAGATTGCGCTCTTGCTGCGCCGAGGCGGTCTGCTTATCGGGCAGATCGTCAATGTCATTTGGGTCGAGGCGGCCGGGGTTCGCTTGATGCCCGCGCGGTCGTGGACCGACTCGGGCAAAGAGGTGCTTCTCACGCGCCACTATATTAACACGGGCGGGCCTATGATTCTGATGCTCGTCAGCCGAATGATTCGTCGCCCGGATGAAACCACCTGGCGCGCGGAAACTTTCCACCAGTATCTGCCAAAGATTGTTCCTCTGGAGATCGAGCGTGCGTTCGAGAGCGGGCCGTGGGCGAACTATCGCAGCCATGGCGGTTGGGTGGGCGAACCTCTCGACGAAACCAGCCCCTCGGCTGTCTTTGTCACCATGCGGCGATAGGAACCCGCCATAACGATCCACGACCTTACTGTCCCGGCCAGCCGTCAGCGCTCGGGCAGACCGAATTCCGTCCGTTCATCTGTGTGACAACGGGAAACCAATGGCGCGTGCGGTTGCAAACTGTACAAACCGATAGCATCACTGGTACCTCGACGAGAACCCCGACCACAGTCGCGAGAGCCGCGCCTGAGCCCGCCCCATAGAGCGCGATAGCCGTTGCCACGGCCAATTCAAAGAAGTTGCTCGCACCGATCAGAGCTCCGGGCGAGGCCACGGCGTGGTTCACTTTGAAGATCTTCATCAGCCCGTACGTCAGCGACGAATTGAAATAAACCTGGATCAGAATCGGAATGGCAATCAAAACGACATGGAAGAATCGTGTCGTAATATTTTCGGCTTGGAACGCAAAAATGAACACCAGTGTGGTCAGCAGCGCGATGACCGTGACGGGATGAAAAAAGGGCAAGAATTTCGACTCGAACCATTCGCGCCCACACCTGTGAACCAACCACCCCCGCGTGATCGAACCGGCCACCAACGGAATGACAATGAAGAGAATGACGGCGTAAAGCAAAATCATGAAGGGAACCGTCAACGAGGATGCGCCGCTGACGAGAAACTTCACGATTGGCGCAAAAGCAAACAGCATGATCAGGTCATTGACCGAGACCTGCACGAGCGTGTAAGCGGGATCGCCGTCGGTCAGATAGCTCCAGACAAAAACCATCGCCGTACACGGAGCCGCGCCAAGGATGATGACTCCGGCAATGTACTGGTCGGACAGCTCGGGTCCGATCAGCGGCAGAAAAAGATGTTTGAAAAATACCCAGCCAAAGAAGGCCATGCTGAATGGCTTGATCAACCAATTGACCACAAGTGTGATGACGAGGCCGCGAGGGCGCTTGCGGATCCCCAGAATGGAAGCGAAGTCCACTTTGAGCATCATGGGGTAGATCATCAGCCAGATGAGCACGGCGATGGGAACGTTGATATGGCTCCCCGAGCCGAACTCCATGCGACGAAACCAGTCGGTCATTCCTGGCAGCATCTTCCCAAGCCCGACCCCTATGATCATGCATAGACCAACCCAGAGGGTCAGGTACCGCTCGAAAAGATTCAGACGTTTCCTAGGGCCATATCGTTCACAAGGATTCTGTCCCACCGCGTCCGTATTCATGACAGTTCAATCCTCCAATTCCTAATCGGATTCAAGAGAGGCTATCGCTGCTCAGTGTGGTTTTCTTGCTGAGACATACAGGCTGGTAATAACGTCGCCTGGCTTTGTTCCTGCGGGAAGATGCTGCACGATTATCCTATAGAGCGGATCATTCCAGTGGGCCATGGACTCCAGATATTCCGGCTTGGGGGTCAGCACAATATCCACCAAGCCGGCGGCTTCGGCCATCTGCTGGGTCTGGTCCACCAGGACGGCTCCAGCGACGCATCCGACAAGTGCTTCGACCATTTGAAGAACGGCATCAGGAAGTGGCCGAAGCAACGCAAGATCGGAAACGGCCACGCGTCCGCCCGGCTTCAGGGCGCGGGCGATTTCGCGCCAAACCTGCGGCTTGGTGGGTGACAAATTGATGACACAATTCGAGATGACCACATCCACACTGCTGTCGCCGACGGGCAAGTGCTCGATTTCGCCGAGTCGAAACTCAACATTGTCCAGGCCGGTCCGCTCGCGATAGGCTGTGATGTTTTGCCGTGCCTTGCTCACCATCTCCGGCGTCATATCAACACCAATGGCCCGGCCGGTAGGGCCCACTTTCTGTCCGGCAATGAAAACGTCAAAACCGCCCCCGCTGCCCAGATCCAACACGACCTCGCCGGGCCACAAAGACGCCATTGCCGTCGGGTTACCACAGGAAAGCCCCATGTTGGCCCCCTCGGGCAACGCGGCCAGTTCCTCCTCCGTATAACCCACGCTTGTTGCCAATTGATCCGGGGCGCTCGATCCGCAACAGGACGATGCGCAGCATGAGCCGCCGCTCCGGGCGATCTGGGTGTATCCTTCACGGACCTTTTCGTGAATTGCTTCTGTTTGATTTGTCAGTTCCCGCGAAACCATTGACTCGTTCCCTTCCAACGAATGATAACCCGCGGACGCGAGCATGGAGAATTAAACATCACATATCAAACGTGCGCCGCAGGCAAGGCTATCGCACCGCATCAAGACAAATGCGCAGAACACTCATCCACAACAACCGGGGCCGGCCTGTGGACCGCACATTGAAGGACCACTCCTGCCCCTCGCGGCTCCCATCACCGAGAAACTTCCAAAGACTCGGACGGTTTTCTTGCTGCCACATTTCGGGCAGACAACCTTGAGTCCCTTCTCTTTCTCGGCGATCGTGGCTTGAACCTCGATCTGCTCGCCGCACGCGGTGCATGCATATTCGTAAATCGGCATTGTCATCCCTCCTTAGAGCTGCGCCATCGCCTCTCTGATGGCCGCAACAGCCTCATCCGCTGTCGCATTGCCCATCGAGACAACCTCCTTGTCAATCGTGATGATCGGCAAGGCCGCCGGGCCGAAAGACTGGAGAAGACGCACCACGCCCGGATGCTTCATGGCTTCGCCATACTCTGTGACGTTCACAATTTCCACCGGGCATCCAATCTCTCTCTCAATCGCGTCGGTCAGTTCCCGGATCTCTTCCTCCGATTGTCCAGTCGGGCCGCAACACGAAGACTGCGGGCCACAAGGAAACTGCTGTGGCACCGTGAACAACCTTACTGTATGGCTATTCGTTGTCATGATGCACCTCCTTTTTCACTCTTTGCATCAGGCCTACAGCCGCTTCGTTGATCAGTTGAGCCGGTCTCTGCTTGACCATATTGGCGATCTCGAGGACTTCCTGGATTTCCTGCTTCGTGCAACCGGCCTTCATCGCTTCCTTGAAATGGTATCTCAAGCATGGTATGCAGTTCCCCGCAACGGACGCCGCAGTGGCGACCATTTCTTTCGTTTTTGTATCCAGCTCAGACATCCCGCTTTTCTCCCGTCAGCTGTCAGAGAAACAGATTGAACACATACCCCGCAATGACACAGCCAACAAAACTCAGTCCTACATAAAGAGCCAAGAGCCTCCATCTGAACACACCGGAAAGCATCACAATCGAAGGCAGGGAAAGACCCGGACCGCCAAGGAGATAGGCGAGGGTTGCTCCTCCTCCCATTCCTTTGCTGATCAGCGCTACGGCTGTTGGAATCTCCACATACGTGCACACGTATGCGAGCACTGCAATAAAAGCCGCAACCACGACAGAGTTGAGGTTTTCGCCTCCGACGAGATTCACGACGACCTTTGTGGGAATCAGCACCTTGATGGCGCCGGCCATGACGACCGCCAGAACCAGGTAGTAGTTGAGCTGGAGGAACAAGTCCCATGCTGAGACCACAAGCTTTCTCATTCTTTGCGCGAAACTCAACGCCGCATCGCCAGTAGGTAGGACGAAACATGCTCCCGTAACATCTCCTGAGGCCTTGCCCACTTGAGGCAAAAACCACAGTCCGTTCTTATCACGATCAAGGATGCCGGCTTCTGCCAGAAGGAAGAGTTTCTCTTCTTCTTTCGGAGCCAGTTTCTCGGTCGGCAGTTTCCCGGGGTTCCTGGAAAGCGCCATGCCTACCTTGAAGGCAAACTTCTGGACGTCGGGCGACAGGTTGGGCGTCAGGGCCAGCTTGACAAACCTTCTCAGGAATCTCTCTTTTCGCTGCCAGTAAGTGACAATCCCGCCAACGCTCATGGCGATAAAGTAGGTACCGAGTACTCTTCCCAACGCTAATGGCCACCCCAGAATTCCTGCGGTAATGAACACCGCCGCCACATTGACCATGGGCGCCGAAATCAGAAAAGCGATTGTGGGACCTAGCGGAATGCCCGCCTCCACCATTCCCGCCAGCACGGGGACGATTCCGCACGAACAGATCGGAATAACGGCGCCGGCTGTGGTCGCCGCAAGATTCGCTCCCCATCCGCCATAGCCCATCTTCCTCTTTATCTTCTCCCATGGGACGAAGACAACAAGGGCGGCTGCAATGAACATGCCCACAATCCAGTACTGAAACAGCTCGACGAGCACAGCAACGCCTTTGATGAAGACAAACCATAAGACTTGAGCGATGTTCCAGGAAAGCGGGGTTTCAATGTCAACCAGCCTTGCCTCCTCGCCAGTTATCCCCTTTGGCTGCAAAAGGCCATATTGGAAGAGAGCGCCAAACGATAGGTCATGAGTGGAAACGTAAAGAACGCCTGTGAAATAGAAAAGCATCACAACGGCAAGATAAACCGTCTCCTTCCTCTTCGGCTTTCTAAACATTCCTACTCATCCTCTCTCTTCTTATTTCTCATGCCTCATCCCGCGCTTCGGCCAAACCATCTCATTGCCGCGACGTCAGATCGTGGCCAAGAAGTAGAATCCCCCACCGAGAAGAACAAGCCCGGCGACAACTCTTACCATCTCCACGGTTCTCTTGGCCTTGACCGCCAAGCTCCAGAACGACACACCCAAAGTGATCGCCGCAAGTGGAAGACTGAATCCAACGGCAAAGACGGCCATAGTGGCTGTCGCCCACAACGTATGGCCCTGCAAGACGGCCACTCCCAGGATGACAAACATCCCGGGATTGCACGGCATCGAGGCCACGGCGACACCGCCTCCCATGACGAGACCGAAGCTTGCGGCCTCAAACAGATCTTTGGGCCGAGCCTTTCTTTGCAGGGGTCGTATGGGCAAATTGACCGGCAACAACTTCAACGCGGCCAAACCGAAGAGGATCGCCGTCAAACCCGCAAAGATCTTCCAGTATTTTCCCAGTGTATGTTGAGCCAGCTGGCCGACAAACCCTGCCACGCTTCCAAGAATCACGAGCGCAAGGATGGTTCCCAGCATGAAGAAAAGCGCCGCAAGCCAGGCCGTCCGGCGGTCGCTGTCCTTCCGGGCGCCCGAATACCCAAGAATGGCTCCCAGTACCGGCAGCGTGCAGCAGGCACTCGCAACCGAACTGACCAGGCCAAAGAGAAAAGCCAGAGGCAAGGCCGATAGCCCGAATCCCGCTTGCTCAAATATACCTTTGATCCACTCCACCATGACCTGCTCCTACTACTTGCACCCCGACGGCCCGCAGCCTCCGGACCCGCAAGCAGACGGCGGCCTCATTGCCATCACAAATGCCTCAAGCAGCTTCTGCTCGGTTATCTCGGCCGAAACGGCAACCGCCCCGCCGGTTTTCCCTATGGCAACGACGCAAGGAACTGGGATTTGCTTTGCCAGCCGCGCGTAGTCCGCTGCGCTTCTCTCCAGAGTGAACGGCGCGATGCGATAGCCGTGCGACTCGATCTTTTTCGCCGCCGCTTCAACTTTTTTGCCCACAGCTTCTGCGCTCCGGCTATCTTCACCCGGGAGAAGAACAAACACCGCGTCTCGATCGCCAGCCATCTGACCAAGCGAAGCGAAAGAAGAGAGCATTGTACCACAGCAAGACTGCGCATTCTTGTCCTTCGCTTCTGTCTGAGTTGCCTCGCCAGCCGTTCGAGCAACCTGAGCATTTCCTCTCTGCGACTGGAGACCGGCGAGGGGCTGTTGGCGAGTATCGGCCGCCGGATCAGATTTCCTGGTCATGGCATTGGCCAACACCAAGCCTGCGGCACCTATAACAAGGACCGACACCAGCACTTTCCACCGCTTTCTGACCTCTCGTGGCCGTGCGGAAGCCTGAGAATCCGCATCGGCCTGGACCCCAACGGGTTCGACCGATGGTGCGGGACAGGCCCCTTGTCCCCCTCTGCTCTTGCCGTTCTGCTTTTCGTTCATGTTGAGATGCTCCTTTCTTTCACTGACGTTTCTATTTGGTCATTCCTTTTGCTTTCGATACTTGTCCTCGACATACTCGTCCCGCGCTTCCTGGCGAGCCGAGAAGAATCCTTGCCTCATGTCGCCCGCTCAACGACTTCTGCCACGGACGAAGTCAGTTTCCGCTCGTCCGGCCTTCCAAGAGCGCACGCATCCTTCGGCTCGCAGATCGCTTCGGACAACCGTTTCAGATCAGATTGAACCGTCGGATGGTCTGCTAGGCATTCGCGCAAGCATCCCAGCAAACGCTCCTCCAACCGGGTTCGGGCAGCCGAAAGCCGGTAGAACATCCACGTGCCTTCCCGCCTGGCCTCCACCAACCCGGCCGCACGCATGATGCTCAGATGACGTGAAATCTTGAAGTCCGGGACGCCAATGGCCTGCGCTAGTTCGCACACGCAAGTCTCAGCGCGCAACGAAAGTAGGACCGCCAGCCGGAGCCGTGTTGGATCGGACAGGATCCTAAAAATCGCCGCTTCTTTTTGCATAGATAGTCGCCGCCTTTCTGCGTACCTGCGCAACAATGCAGACAAGTGCGTTCGAGCCGTCGTTTTGTCAACTGGTTTTTCTCGTTTTTCTCGTTTTTTTCTATGCTGCCGTATAGATCAGGTAGAGACCGCCCAAGATCACAAGGACGCCGCAGACCTTTTTCAAGATCACGGCTCCCTTCGATCCTTCGTTCCAGTCCAGATAACGCTGCACAAGTTCGGTCGAGGTCCCCGCCACGACAATGACCGAGCAATGCCCCACTCCGTAGGCCATCAGAAGAACTATCCCATAAACCAGACTGGTTGCCGCCAGCTTGAATGTCATGGCCAGCATGGGGGCCATGTAGGCGAACGTGCATGGACCCAGCGCGATGCCGAAGATCAACCCCAGCAGAAAGGCTGCCAGCGCTCCCTTGCGCTTCATTCCGATTTGTCCGGGGCCCGACCACGGCATGGGGATTACGTCGAGCAGGACAAGGCCCACAACGAAGAAAATGATTGCCACGATATAGTTTCCCCAGCGCCCCACATCGCCCATCATCCGCCCGGTGGCGGCTGTGATTGCACCGATCGCAGCAATGGTGATCAGGATGCCAACCGCGAAAAGTGTGGATATAACGAAAGCGCGCTTGGTCGAAACTCGCCCCTGCGCATCAATGAATCCCACAATCAACGGGATACTGGCGAGGTGGCAAGGGCTTAACAAGATGCTCAGTACGCCCCAGGCGAATGAAGCAGCGATGGCTAGGAAAACCGCCCCTTCGACCGCCCGCGTCAACGTGGTGAACAGTTCCTCCATTGCTACCTGACCCCCATCTCGGACAATTTCTTCTCAATCTCGTTTTGGGGAAAGAAACCCGTATGGCGGAACACTTCCTTGCCGTTCTTGTCGAAGAACACTTGCACCGGGATGGATTCTATTCCATAACGGGCTGCGAGGATTTGTTCCTCCTGAACATGGACAAACAGGACATTGACCTTCCCTTCGTATTGTTTCTCCAAGGCGGCGAGAATGGGCGTCATCATGTCGCACGGCCGACAGCCGCTCGCGCCGAAGTCAACCAGCGAAGGCAGTCCGCCGGCACGGGCTTTGTCAACGGGGTTGTCTTTTGCCATAATCGCCTGCTGCGCCACCCAGGGCGCCGATACCTCAATGATCATACGTTTCCCCAACGTTCGGACGTGTTCTTGAACTGCCCTTTGTCGCTTCTCCTGAAGAACATATTGCTTCAGGTCCGCCTTCACCTGCTCCAAAGTGGCGCCGCCGCACATGTCCTTGTTGGCTTCGTAGAATTCCTTCACTTCGGCGTCGGTGACTTGAATGGATCCGAGGGTTCTTTCCAGGTAGGCTTGGATGATCTTTGCATCGTCTTGCTCCACAGCCGTCCTTGCCATACCTGCATTTTTCCCGGCGACGTGGAGAAGTAGTTTCTTTGTGGCTAGGTTCTCCAGCAGGAAGAAACCGTTTTTTTTCAGTTGGGGCTGGACCGCGGCGGGCGCGCCGGCCAACTCCTTTTCGAGTTCGGATGCCGCGATATCCACGGTGTCGGCGCGCAGCAGCACACCGGACGGCAACTCGGAGAGCCGGGCGAAAGTCAACGCGCCGGAGGCCAAACCCGGATAGAGCGTGTCCACCGTCTTGTCGCTTGCTTCCGATTTCGCTTTCGCCCCTCCCATGCCTGACAGAAGAAGAAATCCCGCGCAAACCAGTACGATGCTACTTTGCCTTTTCATTTTCTCGTCCTTTCTCAAAGTCAATTCCGCCGTTCTTGCACACGGAAGTCGCTGCCGTAACGGCCGACATCGCCTACTCTGTTCACTTGGGTGAGCATTCCCCGATCTTGCACGCTTTGCTGATTTGTTGTGGCGTGAGTTTCATCTTCTCCGCCAGGGCTTGGGCGACAGAAATCATTTTGCCGGTCGCCGTGGGATGTTGATCGAGCCATTGCTTGAGGTTGGCTTCATTGGCAAAGAAATGTTGCTTGAAGCACCCCGCCGACACCATTTGCCCATCGGGGCCCTTTTTCTGGCCGGCCCAAGCGACGACCGTTGCCGGTTCGAGCGAGCTGACCGACCCATTCATCGTTTGAACAACGATTATATCGCCGGTTAGAGCATCCCTGGCCGTGACTTCAATATCCTTCTGCGTGCGGGCAGCCACACCCAGCGCGCACATGGGACAACAGCCCCAGGTTTGGATTCCATCCACCTTCACCCGGCAGGCATCTTCCGGATAGACGGCGCGGTCGCAGAAGCCGCATCGGGTGGCCAGTTCTTTCTCCTGAACTTGTTGCCAAGTCAGCAGATTTCCGCCGTTGGACTGCTGTTCTTTCAGCACCGACTCCTTGCTGCCAAAGGCTTTGATGACAGGTCTACCCGAACCATCCACCTCCAGAAGGTAGTTCGCCGTGAGGGCGGGGAGAGGGTTGCCCGTGGGCCAATCTGTAACGGCAACTTTCTCGTGAACACCCTGGGTATCCAGAAGACTGGAATACGTTATGAAGTAACAGTGCGGGGAGCAGAGCCTGACATCGCCCTTGTCGGTTTTGAGGGTTACTTGGGTCTTGGGATTAATGTCGCCGTCGCACATGTAGCAGACCCTGCTTGGAGGTCTCGTGTCGGGTTTCAGCGGATCCGTCCGGCTTACACCCGGTGAGGGACCGGCCAAATCCACGCCCAGTTCTTTCCATTTCGCCAGAATATCGTCCTTCGATATGAACCCCTCGTGACGGAAGAGTTCCTTGCCCGAGCCGTCATAGAAAATTTGTGTTGGGATCACGCTGATGTCATAAGCACGGGCGGCATCGGTGTTCACCGATGTATCAATGAATTCGACATCCAGCTTGCCGGCATAGGTTTTCTTCAGTTCCCTAAGAATCGGCGCCATCATCTTGCAAGGGATACACTCGCCCGCGCCCAGATCGAGCAGACGGGGAAGATTGGTCGGTTGTCGCGGACCCGCATTGATGGCCGGTGTTTTCGTCTCGCCGACACCCGTCTCCGCTGGCAGATTCTTTCTTTGCTTGAGCATGAATACGACACCAACCGCAACCGCCAAAACCGCTACAGCAATAATCGCCTTCGGTTTCATGTTCGAGAACCTCCCTTGTGGTTTTGCCTTTCGCTCGTACGAAAATGCGTTCGGTGGTCAACCTTCAGGTTGGAAAATGGAACCACGCTAAAGCGTGAACACCGAACCTTTTTCATGCCTTTCTGGGTGGCGCACCGCGCCATGAAGGCTCTTCACGAAAGCGGTCTCTTCATCTCTTCGACCAAGGAGCCTTTGTCCGCAAGAATCCCACACCGTCCGGGGATCTCTCGCGTCGTTACTTCAAGAATACAGTTTGACCAGCAAACCAACCGACAGCCGTTCCGAGAATAACAATCGTGACCACATAGACCACCGCTTTCTTGACCCCAAACACGCGCCCGATGCGAGTCCTGGGTAGGCGGTTTCCACCGTCCCGCTGGATATCTCCCCCTTTGCCTGGGCCGTAGCGGCAGCGGCAAAGATCAGAAGTCCAACAGCCATCCGTTTCACGTGCTCAGTCAATGCCTTCATCTTACTCCCCCTTTCCCAAATCGTAGCCGAGTTCCTTCCACTTGGCCAAGATGTCCTCGCGCGACATGAAGCCTTCGTGACGGAAAAGCTCCTTGCCGGACGGATCGTAGAAAATCTGTGTGGGGATCAGCTGGATTCGAAAGGCTTTACCCGCCGCCGGGTTTTCCCATACATCAATGAAATCCACCTCGAGCCTCCCCTGGTAGCCCACTTTCAGTTCTTCGAGAATCGGCGCCATCATCTTGCAAGGGATGCACTTGCCCGCGCCGAGATCCACCAGGCGCGGGAGCGGCTTATCGGTGTGAGAAGTCACGGTCTTCGTCGCGGGGACCGATTCGGCTGTCGAGGCCAGCCCTAATCCACTGCTGCGTGCTTCAGTTCCGTCCTGGCGCGTCACCCGCTTCAGGTAGATCACGGCAGCGACCAGAACGACCAAAGCGACGACAATCGCTGCCTTCGCCGCCCCGATGTGACCCCATCCCTTGCTCTGACCCGCTTGCGACTGGTTTGTCATCTCGGACCTCCTCATAAACAGGTGTTGCTTTCTCCACACAAAAAGTATCAGCACAACGATCGCAAAGAAAATCCATACATGGCTCTCTTCACTGCACGGGCACATTGGCCTTTTCTCATAACAGACCAGCGACAGCTCGGTGGTGGCAAATGGTTCGCCATAGATTATTACTTATGCCTCTGTCCCTCCACGAGATGGCTTTCACTGCTTCAGAATATAGTTCATGGGAATCGTTGGCGACAGGAACGCGGTCCCTATGGGGATCGGGAACTGCTTTGCCCGCTCCATCGCCAGGGCACTTGAAGCCATCTCAGCCGCCGCGGTAAAGGGAACGCAGAAAGCCATCTCATGGTCCTGGAACGTCCCGTAGCGCTTCGCGCCGACGCAAGGAATGGCTAGATTGGGCTCGCGTGTTTGCTCGGCTACGACGGCGCCGTAGGAACAGATGGCGGAGCTGACACCGTTCGCGAACCGGAGCGTTTCGCCCTTCGAATAGGTATATGACTCGATCAGCCCCATTGCCTGAAGCGAATCCACAATGAAGATCACTACATCAGGCTCGAATGCACTGCCCAGTGGGCCTGTCAAAATGCCCGCGACCTCTCCCGGCGCGAACTTCGGCTTGTTTTCGACCATTCGCCGCGCAATGTCGGGGTTCGCCGTGAACTGCTTTTGGTGATGTTCGATATCGCGCTCCGATGGCGGGCGAAACCCAAAGATCATCTGCGCGGTGAAGCAGCCCATCTGATCCGCCGGACAGGCCAGAGACCAGCCCAAATGTGCCGCCCCTTTTACGGCCTGGCAAAAAGACAGCTTGGCCGACGGCACCTGATAGCTCTTCCAATCCTCGGCCGTCTTACACCATTTGACGCCCACCGGCACGGTTTTGAGTGCCAACAGTCGGCAGAATGCGTCTCGAACCTCTTGCGATGTCATTCTCGCTCATCCTTTCCGTGCAGCCGGAGAAAGGGTCTCTTGAATCAGTTTCTTCGTGACCTCGATCGCCTGGGCTGTATTCATATTCCGAATATCTACTGCATACAGATGCGTGACCTCAAAACCGGCTTCCCGGAAAGCGTCGCGGAACATCTTTTGTTGCATCCGTGGGTCGCACCCGGCCACGAACAACTTGTCAATGTCTTTGTTTGCCAGAAGGACCTTGAGAAACTCATCACCATCGTCCGCACACAGCTGCGGATGGATGCCGACGAAATCAACGAGTTTCTCTCGCCGGATGGTGTTGAGAATCTCAAAAATATCCATCTCTTTGAAAGACGGGCAAGTTCCCTGACAAACGCACAGCAGCAGACCATTTCTTTTCATTGTAGCACCTTCCTATCTATTCTGACGGTGTGGTCTTGCATTCGCAACTGACCTCGACCGCGGGGTTGTCTCCCGGGAAAGATATTGCATCGTAGTCACATGCTCCCTTCTGGCAACCCCGGCAGAATTCCACACACTGGTCCGGGTTGACTAAGATCGGGAGACCATTTTCCGCACGCAAAACATCGTGCGGACAGAATTCGACGCACGTGAGACAGCCCACGCATTTCTCATAGTCAATGATGGGGTACCAATTAGCCATCTTGGACGTCCCGGAGACGCTTTTCCAATTCGTCAATCTCTCTCTCGACTCTTGCCTTTTGCTGCTTGAGCCACTGTAGCACCGCTTCCAAATCTTCCTTTGTTGCCGCGAAGCGAGGACCGCAGCAGCACGCCACCGCCGCGCCGACGCCGCGACTCGTTGGCCCTTGAGGGAATCCGTGAGGCACTCGTCCCCACGACCAAGGTCCCATAGAGGAAAAGGCACATGGGGAACCTCCCGTTTCCCACCAACCGCTTTTCTGCCCACACATCGTTCGCTTCCCTCCTTCTTGCCTACTTGAAAGCCGCCAAGACCCTTTTCAGCTCCTCAGTCGTAGGAACCTTTCCGGAGATCACGATCCTACCATCCACAAGGACTGCGGGGGTTAGTTTCACACCAAGGGCTGCGTACTGTTTCACATCGTAAATGTGGGAGATGTCAGCGGAAAGGCCCAGTTGAGCACAGGCATTGAATACGTTCTGTTCCGTTGCCTGACATCTGGGACAACCCGGTCCTGCGATTTGGATCTTCATCGTTCCACCTCCAGGGGTTTTTGCGGTTCCCCATCCACAAAGCGGTCATCGGCCAAACGTGGATGGGCACCGAAAGCGGCATGCTCTAACCAGCCGCACTTTCCCACCTCGTAGCAATCGAAGTCAGGCACATAGGGTTTTATGTCGAGGAGCGGTGTCCCGTCGAGCATATCCACGTCCTCGACGGCCAGCTCACCGCCGGTGATCCTGATCAACTTCACGGCCGAAATCCCAATGGGATTCGGGCGGCAAGGCGCGCGAGTGGCAAACAAACCGCGCGCGACGCTATCCATGAACGGCACTACCTCCATCTGCGGCCGCCCGGCACGATGAAACCAATACACAAGCCAGATCCTCTCAAATCCTTCCAAATCCCGGAGCCCGCGAACGAACTGTGGAAAAACCTCGACCGTGCCCTTCGCCCCTTCTGCCCCACGAGGCTGTATCGGTGTCCCCTCCGCCCGATTGAAAGGCGTGTGAATAACACCGACTGGAACGATCTTTATGGCCTTTTGTCCCCCGCGCACCTTTTGCCAACCTTCCACCAGAGCGGTTTGGGTTTTACATCTGCTTTGTGCCTCTCACTCTTGTCAGTACGAAAAGACAGACTGACCAGCAAACCAACCGACAGCCGTTCCGAGAATAACAATCGTGACCACATAGACCACCGCTTTCTTGACGCCAAAGACCCGCGCGATGGCCAGCCAGTTGGGCAGGCTCAGACCTGGTCCGGTCAGCAGAAGCGCCAGCGCCGGTCCCTTGCCCATTCCCAGCTTGATCAACGTGTCCACAAACGGCGCCTCGGTCATTGTGGCGAAGTAACTGATCGCGCCGATCAGGGTCGCCAGGAAAGAGGCGAGCAGTCCGGCCCCGCCGAGCCATTTCTGGATCCACGTCTCGGGCAGAATAGCCCCGATCACACCCACAATGAAAACACCGAGCAAGAGAAGCGGGAAAATGATTCGAACAAACCACCACGTCTCCCGCATCCAGCCGAGGACTTCCGCGCGTGTCTTCACCTTCCACACGTACAACGCCAGAACCAATGTGGCAATGAACCAGACCAGAATCTTATAGGGATACGCGCCACGTCGAACGATATAGTTGGGCGCCAGAAGACTAATAACAACGAGCAGGATGAGGACAAGGTCTTTGACAGCAACAATCTTTACCGGTCCTGTCGGACTGCTCGTTTCGCCTGCCCGCCGTTTTTCCTCAGATCGGAAAACATAGGTCATGACCCAACCAACGAGAAAAGCCATCACAATAGCGGCGATGATGCGCGCCGCGACCATGGAACCACCCAGGATGGTCCCTGTGTAAATCAACGCCAAGATATTCGCTGCTGGTGCAACCCAGAGCACAATGAACGCCGGTCCGATCGCTCCGCCGCCGTAGTATAACCCTGCGCTGACGGGAATTACGGTACACGAACATGCGGCGATGAAGAAACTCCCCACCGCTGCGGTTGTAAAAGACTTTGCTTTACTGGCCGCGTGGCCTAGATGCTCGATGATGGCTTGACGGGAGATGAAAGTGACCATCGCACCGGCAAGCAGAAAAGCAGGGACGAGACAGGTGAGCAAGTGCAAAGCGATATACTCTTTGAGCGACACCAGACCGGCAAGGACAAGTGTCCACATCATGGTGCCTCCTTTCTCGGAAACCCAGTTAGGAGAGACTCAGATCCGCCGGCTCGCCCCTGCAAGGGTATCGCTCGCTCTTCGCTGTTTCAATTGATGGCCACAATCGAAACCTTAGGAAAGAGCCGAGGTGATAACGGACTGAATCTCGGCCGCTGTCGCGACCTTGCCCGACAGAACCGCTTTGCCGTTGATGACAAGGGCTGGCGTCATGACAATGCCGAATTTTCCGATCTCTCGAACGTCGCTGACGTGCTCGATCGGATCTTGCATCCCAAGCAAACGAAGCGCCTCCTTGGTATTAGCTTCCAGTTGTCGGCAACGGGCACATCCAGGGCCAAGGATTTGGACTTTCATGGTGGGCAAACCTCCAGTTGCAGAGTTGTGTGGACACTTCGCCACATATAGTTCAGAGAATCACGCTTGTTCCGTTCCTCTTACACCTTTAGGAGGGCTGCGCGCTCCTCGCGAACGCGCTCGTGGACTATGCGGTCAATGCAATCAATGAACCGCACCACGTACGGGCAGTTCAGCCGATAGAAAACCTTCAGTCCCTCTTTGCGGTCGCTAACAATCCCCGCGGATTTCAGGATGGCTAAATGCTTCGAAAGCGTTGTGCGGTCGCCACCACCAACCCTCTCGGCAATTTCGCAGACGCACTTTTCGCCCTGCCTGCCCAGCATCTCCACCACAGCAAGACGCGTGGGATGGCCGAGTGCCTTCAGAACCTCGGCTTTCATGTGAAGAAGCGTGCGAGCCATGGGTTTGCCCTTCTCAGATCCAGAAGGACTATGTGGCTACTTGGCCACATTGTCAATAGGAAAATATACTTACCTAATGAAAGGCTGGAACGATGAAATAAGACAGGATAGGCTAGGAACATCGCGCTGGCAACCATTCCGCTCCAGACGTCACCATCTTGCCGTTGGCATTGCCCGGCTGGAGATAGGTGAGATACGTCCAGAGCAATTTTTTCTCCGAATGTCCTTGACACCCCACCGCCCAGAAACTATCCTGCCTTTCTGTTGCGATCGGCTCCAATTTGGGCACTTATTTCCTGGGCTAGCCATCGGAAAGAAACAGGACAGGGGTCTCTCGGCAGAGGGGGACGTTGGTTGCCTCGACAAGGGGGGAGCCACGTTTTGCGACGTTGGTTCCCCTCGATTGTTTTCGCCTCCATTAGTCCTTCACGTCGTAACCGATTGAAAAACGTGGCATGTCCGCCTCGGGCGGATTGCCCACGAAGATTCACGGCCAAGATGGCCGTGCCACAACGCGCGTTTGGCAGGCCGACAGCCTGCCAAACGCTATGAAGTCATCCATCAACATGGACATGACAGAGTACTGGACGCTGTCAGCAGTCAATCTGGCTTTGTGGGCTTGAACAATACCACCGACTCTATCGAACACGGTGCCTCATCCGCTCGCGGACGATTTGGCAAAGCGTTCGGGCACTGGCGGGAGCGTGAACTGATCCACGGCGGCCCAGCGACTTAATAGGGACAAGAACAACTGTAGCGGTAAGCCGACGACATTGAAATAGTCGCCGCTGATCGTCTCGATCAGCTGTGCTGCTTCGCCCTGAATTCCATAGGCACCGGCCTTGTCGAGCGGCTCATCAGTCGCCAGGTATCGGTCCAGATCCTCCTCTGAAAAGTCGGCCATTCGCACGCGCGTTGTCTCCACCGCCGTTTGAACCAACCGGCCGGGGGCGATAAGGCACAATCCCGTCACAACACCATGCCATCGGTTGCGCAAGGCGCGCAGCATTGCCCGCGCTTCGGCTCGGTCAGAAGGCTTTCCGAGTATGCGATCATCGAGATAGACAATCGTGTCGGCGCCAAGAACGAGCCGATCGGGAAAACGACCGGCAGCATTTTCGGCCTTCAGTTGGGCCGCTTTCATCGCCAGGAGGTCGGGGCGCTGCCCCTGCTCCAATTGCTCTTCGACTTCGCTTGGAAAAACCTCAAATGGCAGATTCAGTCGGCGCAGCAACGCGATCCGTCGCGGCGAACGCGAAGCGAGAATGAGCGGTTTGTCCGAGATCAAGAACACAGCCTTGGGTTTCATGTTTCAGGTTTCACGTTTCAGGTCGCCGTGAACAGGCGCAGTTGGCCACGCTCTTCGGCTTCGACCCGTGACGATAGAGATTGACAACGCCAGCCAAGCGGCCAGTGCCAAACCGCTCAAATAGCTGCCCAGGCGAAAACTGAACGGGCGATAGGCAATCGTGATCTCCGTTGCGCCCGGTGGGACAACTGCCATCGCCGAAAAATCGGTTGCGGGCTCCAGTCTTGCTGTCTCGCCGGCTGCCTCGACGACCCAACCCGGATAGGCATTCTGGGCGACAAGAAGTGTCCCGCCTCGCTGCGTTGGATTCTCGATGATAATCCGGTTGGGGCCGACCAAGCGAATCCGCAACGTTGCCAGCTGCTCGGGTTCGGCCAGGCGCCCGCGCACGGCGATCACACCAAGAGGCGGCCCATAGCCGTGTCTTTCCCCCATGCGCTCCGAGAGCATCCCGTTGCGCGAAAATGTCCCGCGCAATTCGTTCAGCACAATCTCTGGCGGCAACCAATCGGCCCACACCACCCGCGGCAACCAAAGCGGGTTTTCGTAAAGGCGATAGTTGCGACCCGTCATCGGCTCAACGATCTGTCCCACCAACCGCCATGTCGCCGATTGAATCGGTTGATTGTAGTCGGCGTAGAGATAGCGCACATTCATCAGACCCAGCAACACGGCATCGGGGTCAGTGCTGCGCAAGTTGCGATTGAAAAAGTTGAGGAAGTCAAAATAGCGAATCGGTGGCAGCAACCCTTCCTCGTAGCCCTCGATCTCGGCCACGTCAAGCATCATCCCCAAATTCGGTTGGAGCCGAACGTAGCGGTTGCGCACGGCCTCGGGCCGAGAATCCATCAGATAGTCGGGATCGTCGCGGCCCAACAAGCGAAAAAACCGAAAATGCGCGAGCGACGATTGCGGCGAGTCGGGCCGAAGAAGCGGCGCCAATGCCATGCGCGCTTCGCCGCTCAGCATGACCTCGGGCGGGTAATAGCGAACGACGCGGTTGTGAAACTCGCCACGCTGAAATGCCCACAGTTCGATTCCCACGACGACAACCGCACCCCATGCTGCGAGCAAGGCCATGCGTCGCCGCGGGGCTGTGACTGTCCAATAGCGCAGACGCAAGAACCAATCGAGTCCTTCGGCTGCCAGAGCGGCTAGGCCAAATGTCGCCAGAAGCAGGATTCGCGGCGGGACGCGCAAATGACGAGCCGACGGCAGCAGCCACAAATAGGCGTGAAAGATAGGCGAAGGACGGCCCGGCTGCCAAAAGGGTCCGTATCCACCCAACGCCAAAATGTATGCCGCGAGAATGATCAGCGCCCAGAAGATCACATACGGTCGTCGGCGCACGACGCCAACGCCAACCGCAAGGATGGCTAGAAGCAGCGTCGTTCGCCCGATGAAGGAGTTGTTCTCGCCGCTGAATTGAGGATCGCCAAAACCATGCGGCGTGACAGCTGACCAGATCGCCCGAGGCGGCATCGAACCGAACAACGTATATTCGAGATTGTCGGCCGAGCGACGCGACAGGTGCGCCGTTTCCAGCGTTGGAATCACCTGGATCGAAGCAAGAAAAAAGCCACCTAAAACAGCCACCGCAAGAAAAGTGATTTTCGATTTTGGATTTTGGATTTTGGAATCTGTGGGAAGAGTCTTTCTTGGTGTCTTTGTCTCTTGGTGGTTAAGAGTTTGTTGATCCTGGTGCCTTAGCGCCTTTGCGCGATGGAAGGATTTGATAAACCAAGCAGCGGCAATGGCGACGCTCAGGAGGATGGAGTAGAACACGGCCTGGGGATGGCCCGCGAGAATCTGGAGCGCCAGTACTGCTGCAAGCACCGCAAGGGCGCCCCGGCTGCCCGTTCGCCACCACCGCCATTGACATGCGACTAGCGACGGTAGCCACGCCATGGCGGCCAGTTGATTGATGTGGTCGGTGTGCGAGGCGACATGGGCGGAACCTGCGAGCGCGATAGCACCCAGGAGCGCCGCTGGCCGCGCAAGACCTCGCTCGGCGCGGAGGAAAAACCATGCCGCTGCACCAAAAAGATAGATGTGAGCCAAACGCAAGAGGTTGATCGTTCCAAGGGGCGATAGGAATGCGCCCGCGATCAAGTTGGGCGGATAGAAAACAGCGGCCTGCATGGCACCAACAAACGGGACGCCACCGAATGTCTGCGGGTTCCAAAGCGGGACAACGCCGTGTGCCAGCCATCGCGCCGCCCATTCGCGTCCGGGCAGCATGAGATTGACCATGTCGCCACCGGGTGAAATCCAACCCGGCAATCCTACACACGGATAGAATAAGACAACCGCGCCGAAAAGCAGAAGGAGATCAGAAACAGCGACGATCGAACCTGGCACGCGCGATTTCATGTGGCGGATTCTATGGAGGTCCAGTCGCGCGGGGGAAGCAAAAAAAGCAGCCCATCACAAAGGCACGAAGAAGGATTTCTTCCTCGTGCCGTTATACCTTCGTGGTCAAAAGTCTTTTCTCACCGGTAAAGCGACCAGTGGGTGGCGCCGGTGGGAGAAGAGAGAGCGCCGATGTCGCGAGCATTGTTCTCATCCGACTCGGCCACAGCGTCCGTCGCGTCGCAACAAGCAATCACGCGATAAGCGCCGGTGGCCCAAGCGGGGACGGAAAGGTCGCCCGAGTAGTCAAACTTCTTCCCCGGGGCGAGTGCCGGAACCGAGATGTCGGAAGCCCATACCGGATCGGTCGGACGCCAAGTGCCACTGGCCGAAAGATAGAGGGCCATCTTGCTGGCGCTGGCCGGCTTGACACCGCTGTTTGCCACACTGACACTGACACGCGCTTTCCGACTTGCAGCGCCACTGGGAGCTATCCGCCCTTGAAGGACAACCAGGTTCGCTGCGGTTGTTGTCGTCGGCAGAATCTCGATCGTACCCAGGTCGAGAACATTGTTGTCTTTGCGATACTCATCCACCGCATACGGCGGGTCATAGTCGCAATAGGCAAGCACATGATAGTCCGCCGGGGGCGCGTTGGGCAAAAGCCATGGGCATGCCGGATCCAAGGTGGAACAATAGGATGTATTCGGGTCTAACGGCGGCACCGAAATGTCAAACCAGTGGTACTCCCTTGGTTTGGTTGGGTGGGGCGACAAGTAAACTCTCGCTGTGCAAGCCGGACTGGCAAGATTACCAGCGTTGGCGATCCAAAATGCTACGAAGACTAACGGATACCCGTTGAGCGGGTGCGGGTCGGCCATCAGCGCGAGTTCTGCACGGTAGATTATAAACGGAGTCGGCACAACGAATTCATTATTGTCCTCACCCTTGGACGGCAGTGACTCTGCAACTTCGTTCAGGACATCACACTTCATGATTACATTCAGGTTGCCACCCGGTGCATCCGGCACCTGCCCAACGAGGCAATAATCGTGATATTCGCCAGCCGCCATAGGCGGCAGCACGACTTGAGAAGCCACCCACGCGTCCACGGCATTATTGAAGTCAAACTTCCGATCATTCGAAAGCCGGACCTCGATCCAAAAAGCGCGCACAACCGGCCCGGGACCGAGGTTCTTGACCCGAAGGGAGATCGTCATCGGGTCGCCTCGTTGGCCCCCCTGTTGCAAAACCGTCCCGACAACGGACAGATCGGGCCATTCGGGCGTGTCGAGGGGAATGCGCGTTTGATCCACAATCACATACTTGCACGAACCGGGCGACTCAGGAGCCATCAAACATAGGTCAAGGTAATGTATTCCCGTATCGGGCGGTGCCTTGCCTCCCACGAAAGTGACGGAATCCGCGGTACCCGGTGGGACAGCGGTCCATCGGTAGCCGACCAGCTCCTCAATATTGTCCGCTGGGAACCATGGCGCGCGGACCGAGACGATATAGGCAGGACAATTGTCAACGCCCCACGTGAAATTCGAGGTGTTCAAAATGGTCAGATGAACCGTGATCGTCGTGCCGCGGTAGGATGGCTCTGCACTGGCCGAGATGATCTGCCCCGTCACACAGAAACCTACGGTGGAGAAGAAAAGTAGCGCCAGAGCGCAGGCCACGATCACGGAAAGGCGTTCGAACGGCTGCTGTCTGCTTTCCACTCTTGCCACGGGAGAATCCTCCTCTCCTGGTGTTTCTCCTTTTGTGGTTAACGGCTTTTCTCGCGTAAAGGCCCTAACGCGCAACAACGATACATTCTGACCACCAACGAACGCACCGGAGGACACCAAGAAACGCTATTGCCTTATCCTTCCATCCGCCCTCGGCATTCCGAAATCGGAAATCCGAGGTTGTCTCCTTGTCACTTGACAGGTGGTGTGGCCGCGCCGGCGGCCGCGGCGGCCCCGGCCTGGCCTTCGGCCAGACGACCGCCCATGTCCGTCACGGCACGCGAGAGGTTTTCCACCGCTTTGGCAATGTCGGCCGTGCTCTTGGCCAGCCCATCAATCGCCGTGGCAATCGCGCGGGTGGCCTCGACCTGTTGCTGGGCAGCCTTGTCGGATGCCGTAATCGCCGCAAAACGGTCAGCCTCGGTTTCGACGGCAGCCTGCGCCGAACGCACCGGAATGAACCGAGTGGGTTTGAACGCAATCGCCAGCAGGCAGACGGCTATGATGGCCAGAAGGATGTTGGTCAACTTGGACGATTCGATCATTTTGCGCCCCCTCCATGTCATTAGAAGAATGCAGAATCAAAAGCGATACCGTTTCAACCACCGAAGTCCAAATGCACAGGCCTTCTATTTCTTCAGATCGTATTTCACGTCATCGAAGAAATAATCAGGGAGATCCCACTGCACATCAATTTCATTGTAGCGCTGCTTCTCGTTCTCGCTCAGCGTTTGAACTTCTTTGATGAGGTGCGGAGTGACGAAAGCCATCAAATCGGTCTTGCGGTTGCCATAGGTCTTGCTCTTAAACGCCCAGCCTAGGACAGGAATCTGGCTAAGCCAGGGCACACCCAGACCGCTTTCGGTGAAGCTTTGCTGGCGAAGTCCTGCGATAACAGCGGTTTCCTCGTCTTTGACGATCACGTTGGTGACCGAGACACGCTCGTCCACGGTCGGCCGTGCCAGGCCCACCTGTCCGATAAGAATCTTCTGGGTTGGCTCGATCCTCATGCGAACATAGTCGTTGTTGGTGATATTGGGCGTGACGGTCAGCTGGATTCCGACGTCCTCATAAGCGAAGGTTTCCGACTGCACTCCACCTGCACCAACTATGGTGGAACGATAGGGAATCTTACGCAGGATATTGATTTTGGCTGGCTGATTGTTGACGGTCACGACGCGCGGAGCCGCGAGTGTCTTGGCGAGGTTCGCGCTTTCGGCCGCTTCGAGCAAGGTTGAAAGTTGGAACGCCGTGCCGAAGATGCTGACCTCCTTACCCCACGCCCACTTGGCTCCGCGCAGCTCATTGGCCAATGGCTCGATGATTCGCAAAGAATCCATGCCTTGGGCGGTGCCCCCTCCTACACCGGCGAGGTTTCGCAGATCGGCCGAGAACGGGTTGGTGATACTGCCAGCCGTGGGAGTGTTGCCGAAGATCGGCGTCCCCGGCGGGGTATAGGTGATTGGCTGACCGCTCACAGGATCGTAGCCAAGCACGACCGGCAGACTCGGACGGGTTCCCAAGATAGTCTGGGCGGGCAAGCCGAGGGCTTCTTTGGAAATGTCTCGATCCAATCTCGCCAGATCCCAGCTGATGCCGAGACCGCGGCTGAGATCGGTATTCATTTCGACCAAACGAGTTTCGAGCATGACCTGCTTTTCGGGCCGATCAATGCGGGTAATGACATTGGCGATTTCTTCGATCTTGAGCGGCGAATCGGTGATGATGAGCGAGTTGCCCACACTATCTACACCGATCTGTCCCCCCAGGATGATCGGGTCGAGCATTTTCTTGACATCGTCGGCGGTGACCCAATTGAGCGGGATGTGGACAGTGACCTCTTCGCGTTGCGGCGTGCGGCGCACCTGCGCGGAGGGAACGATGCGGTAGATGCCTCCCGCTTCGCGCACCAGTTCGAGCTGACTGGTCCGGAGAATGCTGGCGAGCGCCGGCCCCACGGCCACATTATTCAGCTCGATCGTAACACGACCTTTGACCGTATTGGGATCCAAAACGATATTCAGGTCGGCATAACGCGCGAGAATGCGAATCGCATTCTGTAGGTCGGCGTCCTTGAAGGTCAACGAAACGGGCTTCTGAAAAATCGGCTGGCCGAGGTCAACGAACTCAAATCCGCGACTACCCGTAATCTTTGCCTCCCCGGCAGCCATTGCCTCAGGAAGGTAGGCCTTGGACTTGATCACCTCGTACTTGATCGAGGCAAGCGACGTGGCAGTTGCAGCCGTCTTTGGCGGTTCGATGGGTACAATCGGTTCTATCGGTTTCACCGACTCAATGGTCGGTGTTGCGGCGGCGGAAGGTTTGGGTGCCTCGGTGGCTTTCGCAGGTTCAGTGGTCTTGCTCGAATCGGTGGCGGGTGACGAGCCTTCGCCCCCTTGGGCGGGAGATGTTAAGACAGGTTCACGTCTCGAACTTGTGCCTTCCCGAACGGGCGGAATTGCAGCAACCGTTTCCCCCTCCGCTCTTCGAGCTCCAGGTTTCGCGTTCAGGCTCTCGGGAGCGAAGGGAGGAAGCGAAATTGGCGTTGCGACCGCGTCGGCCTTCGCGCGCACGGAAGAAGAACCCAGAGGCCAAGAGTCGGTCGAGCCCAAGGGCTTTTGAGTATCGAGTTTCAGGTAGTCCGCAAAAAGGTCGTCCTTCAGGCTGCCGAAAGCCGCGGGAAAGGGCGTCGAGGGCGATGCGCCTGCAACGGATTCGTTGGACGCGCCCGGTTCTGCTGCCGAACCGGCCGAGTCGGCCGCTGGCGAAGCCGCTGCCACCGGAACGAACCAGATTTCCAGGCGATTGCCCGTATCCCGGATGGTGGGAGCGACCCAGCGTTCGAGATCGTAAAGGAGCCTGACGCGCTGGCGGCTCGCCTCGTTTTGGGAAATGATTTTGATTTCTTTAATAAGGGTCCCGCGGGGTTTGAGAAGTGTCTTCGACTCCTTGCAAATGGCCGGCTCAAAATCCAGGTAGCCGTAACGCGCGCGGGGGAACTGACTTTCGCGGTAACGCAAGGTGCCTTCATAGTCGAAGCAGATTTTGTCCACCTTGCCATCGCGAAGGAATTTGATTGTACCGATACAGACAGGTTCAACAGCAGAAACCGTTGCCGCCAAACCCAGCAATGCACCGATCAGGTAGAGCCGCTTGCCGACTTTTCGGGGTCCCGCAAACATAATGGTCATCGCTCCTTTCACGTTCTGCGTCTCGGTCGCCAGGCTGCAAGACCACATGGCATTGTGCCACCGCAGCCCTGGTGGCAGTCGTCACATTTTGCGAAACCCGCTGCTGCGGGTCTCTCATCCGTCGCTGCACCTCGTTGCACACGGCACGAATTCTCTTGGCCCTCGCGGAAGGATCCGGTCCCGCAATGGACTCTCGCCCTCGGCGCTGAGAACCCATCCGATGGTGCAACCATATCCGAACAGACAATTGCCAAGAGACCGCGACTTCCCCCTCAGAAAAAAGCCGGGTCGCAAGCACTCGTTGGATTTCTCTTCTCCTCCGTTCTGGACGGTTTTGCTCTCCAGGTTCTCGATCTACACACACCCCTACGGCCCGACGGGCCGCTTTTTGAACTCCTGTATTCCATTGTCCATTACGTGCACCTCACGGTTTGGTGAGATCCATTTCCACCTTAACCGTGATGCGCGTTTTTTGGTAGTCAAAAACCACCGAGTCGCGAGTGATTTCGACGACCCTGACATCCGGGAACTTCGGAACGACGCGGTTCAGCCGAAGCATATCGTCCCCAACCAAGACCATATGGTCATGTTGCGGCGACATGTCATATAGGATCGCCTTGGTGTTGGCGATGATCCACGGCGGCAGCTCGGGCGGCTTGGTGGGAGTGGGCGTCAGCACCACACCCGGCGGCGGTATCTTCTCCATCGCGGCCCGAACTTTCTCGATCAGCACCTGGGCATTTCTGCCAAGCGCGCTGGTCGGATCGGACTTGAACACCTGATCGAGCTCCTCGAGCGCTTGCAGGTAACGGGTCCTTTTGATTTCCCGGTCTGTCGCCACGTCGGCTTCCTTGATATAGGCCCTTGCTTGTTCATAACGTTCATTGCCAATGATTTCGGCGCGAATCCAGGGGACGATCATGGGATCGGGACGAGCCTTCGCATTATACACAAATGGCTCGCGCCCGAAAAGGATCTTTCGGGCCACGACAGGATCAGGGAAGAGGTTGATCGGCCCCGTCTCGTCCATCTCTCGTTGTGGCGTAACCTCGGTCTCGATGGGCAGGACACTTCCTTCGATGGTCCCCACAGCGGTCGGCGACGTTTCGATGACGACGACGGCGGGCGCTGTGGTTGGCGGTTCCCCGACCGCTTCAACAATGGGCGTCGCGACGGTCTGTTGAGCATGCAATTCCAGACCAAGGAAGTGGAAAGCAAGCGCCAGACAAAAGCAACTCATCGCAACGGCTGCTGTCAAATTCGTGCGCTGTTGTCCCCGTCGCCTGGACATCATTTTGAGGCCACCTCCTTGGGGAAGGGCTGCGTGAAAACGAACGTCGCCAGTTGGACAATGACGCTGTGTCGCGATGGCCGTTTGGCATCGTTGGAAACATCGAGCGTTTTCACACGCATAATCTGCTGGGGGTGTTGCTCGACCAAAGTCAAAAACTGCCCCAGATCATGATAGCGTGCGCGACAAGTGATCGTGTACGGAATCTCGTCATAGGCTCCCATGGGTACGTTCTTGAGACGGGCGATCTTGATGTCGGTCATGTTTGTGCGTCGGACACACTCGCGCAGAAGACGAAAGAATTCGCCCGGCTCGGCCGTCTTGGGCACCCGCTGAACTTTCTGTTCCAGCTGTTGGACGATCGCAGCAATCTCGCCGGCACGCGCTTCCCATTTCTTCACTTGCTCCAACTCCGCGTGCTTCTTCTTCAGATCTTCTTGATAACCCGACATCGCCTTGTCCAACTGCGTAATCTCGGGATTCACACTGGCCCATATATAATAGATCAGACCGAGGAGGGCGATGCCGCCTGCAATCAGGGCCGTCTGAAGAACCTTCCTATCCGCTTCGCTGAACATTACTCAAAAACCTCCTTCTCTTCCCTGGCGGGCCTGCGCTCCGGTTTCGTGCCGCCCTTCTCGGTTGGCTCTTCCTTCTCGGATGTACGGGGACGGGTTTTGGTAATGACACCGAGGAGGCCTTCCGTGGTGCCAGAGTCCTTCGCGGCCGTCGGCTTTGTTTTCATCGAAAACGAGAACTCCGCCACACCCCTCCCGCCGACAACCTTGGGCGCAATGTCTCCAATTTCAATTTGCCCGGTAAAACCTTTCATGAAATTGGTCTTGGTTTTGGCCTGTTCATTGACACCCTTCGTAAGATTATCGTGAAATTCATTGATGAGGCGAATTCGTTCGGCATCATTTTCCGAATGGGCAATGGCCTGCACCTGAAGGGTCTGGGTAATCTCGGGATAATAGATCACCACAGGCTCACCGATGGCCTTGCCCGCCGGCCTTTTCACCTTGCCCTTGGCCTTCTGTTCCGCCAGCCATTGCCCCCGTTGCCGCTGGGAGCCTGCCGTTTCTTTTTTGGCGATCGTTTCGCTTACGCTAATGTGAGAAATATAGACGTTTTCAGGGACGAGATCGGAAAGCTGGTTCAGTTTTTCCGACCACAGCAGGCGGTCTTCGGGGTCGAGCGCATAAACGATATCCAACATGCTCTTGGAAATGCTATCGAGCTTTTGGAGATCGGTCACGCTCTTGTACCGTTTCTCGATGTCGTCGGTGACCCGTTCGAGCTCGGTTCTCAGCTTCTGCTCAGAAGTTCGCCTCGGGTAAAGGCGGGCACGGACACCGAAATAGTAAAAGCCGCCGATCAACGCAAACAAGGCCAGAATGACCAACGTCGCCAAAGGAGACACTTGGCGAGCCGGAGCGGCGCCTTCGACGACCCGGCGTCGCTTGACCTCCTTCTCCGGGAGCAGATTGATTCGGATCATCTACTCGACCACCTTTCTGAGGGCCAGTCCAATCCCGACACCCAGCATCAGTTTGGACGATTCAAGCAGCGCGGTATCCACATCGCGTGATTTCACCGTGATCCGACGCAACGAGTCAATGATTTCGGCGGGCAGATTGAGTTCACGGGACAAAAATCGGTCGAGACCGTGCATTTGCGCTGTCCCGCCGCCTATGACGATCTTTTGAACCGGTCGCCCATTGGGTTGATTCTCAAAGAATTGGATCGAACGACGAATCTCGCTGACAAGATTGGTGAGAGTTGTGCGAATGACCCGGTTGCTTACGGCCTCCGGCGAATCATCCCGCAAGTCCTCGCCGGTGATTCTTTCGACGGTCCCCCGGATGGTTTCCAGGATCGAGAGATCCTCGCTGGGCGTCGGCGCCGCTTCCTCTTCGGCAGGCTCTGGCACGCCTTGCTGGATTTTTATCCGCTCGGCCTGGACCCAATCACAATTGAGCTTGGCCTGGATATTCTTGGTGATGGCGTCGCCGGCGATCGAAATGTCGCGCGAAAACCGCGACACCCCACCGATATAGATACTGATGCTCGTGATCTCCGCACCAATATTCACCAAGGCAACGACCTCGGTGGGTGCAGGTGTATAATTGACCTCGAAACAGTTGAGGAAGGCGAATGAGTCCACATCCACGATCAGCGGCGTAAGCCCGGCATCGCGGATGAGTTCCAGGTGCCCACTGACCAAATCCTTCTTTGCGGACACCAGCAACACGTCCACCCTTTCGCCATCTTCGGACCGGCCCAGAATCACAGAATCCAGGTTCACATCATCAATGGGGAATGGGATGTATTCCTCGGCTTCCCAACGCAAGGCGTTGCGCAATTCCTGCTCCGGCATATTGGGCAACTGGATGTAGCGAACGATGATAGATTCGCCGCTGACAGCGGAAACTGTCTGTTTGGCCGTGATGCGCGCCTGCGCCAAAGCGCGCTTGATGGCACTGACCTTGAGATCATGCACGTTGTCGCCTGCGGCCATCTTGTCCCCACCGGGGTAGATCTCGGCCATTCCAAATCGCTCGAGCTCGATACCCGTCTTACCGATTCGACCGAGCTGGACCGCTTTGACACAGCTCGACCCAATGTCCAACCCGACCGCAGCTTTGCTGCCGAAAATCATGGCGAAACTCCTTGGCAACCCTTGAAAGACCGATAAGTCGCTCGTTACCGAGCGATACCAAAGACACCGAGGAAAAGACTCTGGGACGCTGACAGATCGGGCCGCGAAAGCCAGGCTACCGAAGGAATTCGGCGCGTTGCGGGTTGGACCTGGCCCCCCTTTTCACGACTGCCAAGCTCGCGTCCTTCACCCGCATCCTCTCCTGTTTCCACCTATGTGCCGAGGACGCGCACTCGACAACCCGACTGTCAACAGCATCGATTTCTAACTGAAGACGATTATCTTATGCAAGGAAAAAATGACACTGTCGGTTGAAAAAAATGCACTTACCCGACTATCCCCTTCCCCGAACCCTCTCAAGCCGGCGCGATGCGTGACAGCGATTCTGCTTGACACGTGAACTGAAATCGCCAGCATACGGCGTGCAAGCCCAGTTTACGGCTCAATTCGTTCTGGACGTTACGTGCGAGCTTCGCGCCATTCGTGGTGCGACCCGAAAACTTAACCAAAGGAGTCCGGCCCATGTCGAGGAGAGTCCTACGAGTCGGTTTGATCGGCGGCGGTGGTGGCGCATTCATCGTTTGGCCCCACCAACGTGCAATCCACATGGATGGCACACGTCGGGTTGTTTGCGGTGCGCTTCACCCCGACCCCGACGTGGCCATGAAAGAGGCGGCGGCCTGGCCTTATCCAATCCAAGGCTACCGAAGTTATGATGAGATGATTGCCGAGGAAAGCAAGAAACCCGTTGGGGAACGAATTGACTACGCCCTGATCGTCACACCCAACAACGTCCACTTCGATCCCGCTATGAAGTGCATCAAGGCGGGCATTCCGGTGTTTTGCGAAAAACCCCTGACGGTCACGCTTGAGGAGTCCGACAAACTGGTCGCGGCGGTCAAGAAAGCCAACATCCCCTTTGGTGTGGCCCATACCTATCTAGGCCACTGGACCAGCCGCCTGGCACGGCACATCGTCCGAAGCGGTTTGATTGGTGAGGTGCGATGGGTAGATGCTTACTACATCCAGGGCTGGCTGGCCACCCGAACCGAGGACAAGGGCGTGATGCAGGCGGAGTGGCGTGTGGATCCCAAGCGCGCGGGCGCCAGTTGCTGCGGGGGCGACATCGGCACTCATGCTCTGATGCAACTGCGCTATGTTACAGGTCTCGAAATCAAAAAAGTCAGCGCCTATCTCGAAACTTTCGTCGAGCGGCGCAAACTGGACGACCACTTCACTGCCTATTGCCAATTGTCCAATGGCGGGCGCGCCCTCGTGCGGGCCTCGCAGATTGCCATCGGCCACAAAAATGATCTGGGCATCGAGGTCAATGGCACTCTGGGAACGCTCCGTTGGCGCCAGGAAGAGCCGGAGGGTCTGATCATCCACTTGCCCGGCCAGCCCGACCGTGTCTATTGGCGGCGCGAAGTGCAGCCCAACGACGGCTTCCTCAAGAAGCTGCCCGACGACCTGATGGCCGAGCCGACGATCCCATCGGGCCATCCAGAGGCGTTTCACGATGCCTTCGCGCGATTGCACAGTTGCTTCGCGGAAGATGTCCGCAAGTTCCTGGATGGCAAACCGTTCTCGTGCGACGGCTCGAAATACGCCAACGTCGAAGACGGCCGCATGGGGATTCTGTTCATCACCAAGGCAGTGGAAAGCAGCCAGAAGAGCGGCGCCTGGGTGGCGATGTAGAAGCTGTGTTTGCTGACTGAATAAAGTCTATTGGCGAAATTCTCGTCGCGTGGCGGAGGGCTACCTCATCCACCATGCGATTTGTTTTTGCAGTGTCAAACAGACGCAAGTGCGCTGGGATTGGCCAGGATTTCCGAGAATCGAAGAAAGCGCCATCTATCGGGGACAAGGGTTTGCGGGATTCTCAAACAAGCTACCCATAGTGGCGAGTTTCGCCCTAGCCCCAAGAAGAACGAGAATGTCACCCGTGTGGAGCCGCACATCGCCCCCTGGATTGGGGGTGATTTCGGAACCTCGACGGACAGCCAACAATGTCACGCTGTATTGTCTGCGCAAGTCCATCTCGGCCAGCGATTTCCCACGGACCGGCGAGGTTTCGCCCACCTGAAACGTGGCGATTTCATGCTCCGGAATATGCAGATCCAGGTCGGCAAAGGACGTGGCCTCTCGGGAAAGGTCGCGAAGCATTTTGTATCCCTGCGCCCGCAATTCCTCGGTGAGTGTTTGGATTCGGTCCCGAGGGACAAAGTACTTGGCCAGCACTCGGGTGAAGATTTCCACGGACGTTTCGAACTCCTCGGGGACCACTTCATCGGCCCCAAGATCATAGAGGGGCTGCATTTCAGAGAGAAACCGCGTCCGCGCAATGATCGTGACCTTGGGGCTCAGCCTCCGAGCAATCTCCACGATCCTGCGGGTTGCGGCGGGGTCGGAAATCGCAACGACGAGCACCCGTGACTGTACAATGCCGGCGTGTTCGAGAATGGCCCTCTGCGTTGCATCACCGTAGAGAATAGGTTGTCCCAGTTTCTTTTCCCTTCGGATGGTTTGAGGATTCAGGTCAATGATTACATAGGGAATGTTGGCGGCGAAAGCGGCGCGAGCCAGGTTCCGGCCGTTGAGCCCGAACCCAACAATGAGGACGTGGTCTTGCAGATCAGCAGGCCTTTGCGCTCCGCTCGCAGGGAACGAGTCCGCTCGCAGCCGGCGCGGCAAAGGAAACCCCAGGACCCATTCCGCGATGGCTGGGGCGGCAGCAATCAAGAACGGAGTGGCAATCATCGTGACAACGGACATGCCCAGGAGTAGCTGATAGAGGTCGTCGGGCAACACGTTGAATTCAAGTCCCCTCTTCAATAACAAGAAGGAAAACTCTCCGATCTGGCCGAGCGACAGTCCAACCAGAATCGCCGTGCGCAGCGGAAAACCCAACAGGAGTGTGGGGAGACCGGCAAACAGAGATTTCGCGGCAATCACACCGGCGGCCATCAACAAAATCCAGCCGAGATGTTTCGCGACAAAATCCAAGTCAAGCAACATCCCGATGGACACAAAAAAGAAACTGATGAAAACGTCGCGGAAAGGAAGAAAGTCGCCGAGAACGCGGTGGCTGTAATCCGACCTCGAGATGATGAGACCGGCCAGAAAAGCCCCCAGGGCCAGGGAGAGTCCGGCCGTAGAGGTCAACCATGCAACGCCCAAAACAATCAGCACGACGCTGGCCAGGAATAATTCGCGGTCGCGCAATCTCGCCGCTTGATATAGAATCTGGGGCACCACCCACCTGGCAGCGAGAATCAGTCCAAGGACAACCGCAACTCCTTTGGTGACGGCCGATTCCAGCGAAAGAGGCAGAACCTTCCCCACATTGCCCCAGAGACCGACCCACAGCATGATGGGAACAACCGCAATGTCCTGAAAAATCAGGATTCCCAACGCGGTGCGTCCGTGCGGGCTTTCCACTTGCGCCCGTTCCTGGAGAATCTTGAGCACAATAGCGGTGCTGCTCAGGGCAAGGACAAACCCGATGAAAACCGATTGACTGAGCGGCCGACCAGCACCGACTGCGAACAGGGTTCCGGCAAGCGCAGTCAACAAAACCTGAAGCAATCCGCCGACGAGAAAAACGGTCCGGATCTCCGAAAGGCTTGTGAACGAGAATTCGATGCCAATTGTGAAAAGCAGCAGTACGACGCCGATTTCGGATAGCAATTCAACCTCGTGCGTGTTTTCGACAAGGCCAAGCCCATGAGGTCCCGCCAGAAATCCGGCCAAAAGGAAACCCACGACGGTCGGAATCCGCAGTTGGTGGCAGGCAAAGATGACAATAATGGCCAAACCGAATATGATGACGACATCATTCAGCAGGGGGATTTCCATACGATTCTACGCTCTGCGTTGAAAATCGCTTTGCCCGCCGTCCTCGAAAGGCCACCAATCTCCCCGCACCACGCGCCTAAACAGGTTCGTGTTTCGGAGTATGAGTAAACTCGGTCCTTGGTCGAAGCCTTGGAGAGCACGTGCGATAGTGGATGGCAACCCGGTGGCCGATGATCGAATAGATATTGTATACAAGAGCGGAGCTTCTGCCGTTGGCGTAGGCATCAGGCGGCCCGGCGCAAATGACCGTCAGGTCGTGATCGCGAAAGGTGTGCGATTGCCAGCAAAAGGGATGATGCTTGTGGCCGTGGAGAATGAGATCCACGTGGCTCTCATACAGGAGGTCGAGCAGCTGCTTGGACTGAAAAAGCAGTTTGAAACTGTCGAACATCGTCGCCACGGGAACGATCATCGGATGGTGATGCATGGCGACGATCTTGATGCGGTCGTGGAGCCACGGATGCCTGAGCAGCGACCGCAGCTCGGCCAGTTGCGTACGACTGATGGTCCCGAGGCTATTCAGTAGGCCAATTTTGGCTGTCAGATGCCCCGTCGTGTCGAGACCAATCAGAGCAATGCGCCCTCCGGCCAGAACCTTGACGAATGGGAACAAGCCCTTTTTCGCCAGATTCAGTTCTGCCGGACAATTGGACAGGAACACCTCGGGGAAATGGCTGACCAGTTTCCACAGCTTGCGTGGGCAGTTTTTGGCCCTGAGCCGCCGCCTCACGTGACGATAGGACAGGTCGTGGTTGCCGGGAACGATCGTCAGCCGCTTAGGGTCGGCAAACTCGCCCAACGCGGTCTGGAGCGCGTGAAACTCTTCTTCCTTGGCCCCGTTGGTCAGATCGCCCGTGATGACGACGTGATCAATGCCGCACGAGGCCATGTCACGAACGACCGCCAGCAAGTTCGACAGGTTTTTCGCCTGTGGCTTGCCGATCCAGCTGCGCCATCGCTGGCGAAATCGAGATCGGTCCGCGCTGATGTGAAGATCGGAAAAATGGGCGACACGGAATTCACCTTCTGCCTTTGGGCCAAGTTCTCGTTCCCGAATCATAGTCGTCCTGTCCGGCCACACTGCGCGCCAACAAGCGCCAGATACCGGCAACGGAGCTGCGAAATCTCAAGAATCCTCACAAAAACCTCGCCGCCACCAACGCAGATTGAACTACGGTAAGGGATCAACTCATAGAGATCTCTGCGTCCTTTGCCATCTCGGCGGTTCGTTCAGATAGACGCCCCCTCGGTTTCGACACACTCGTGTCCTGTTACGAACGGGAATCCTACGCACCCAGAACCCGCTCTTGTAAAGAAAATGTTTGTCTCCCACGGGCCAGAACGCTTCTCGGTTGAGAAGCCGCCGACTCGGTTGCGCGATTTCCCCTTTCTCCTACTCCGACCAGCTCGGTAAGGAAACCGTGGCTTGATAGTTGGAATAGTTATACAGGGGATTTCGCACAGGCTTGTAGAGTTTACCGTTCTTGGGATTATCGTCCTGTGTATATACCCATATTTCGTAGGGGTCCCAGACCACAACCTCATCCCGGCAATCTCCCGTGAGATCGAGAACAGCATTACACATGTCGGGGTGACCATCGGCAGGAAATACGACCACCCGGCGTCCCCACCCGTCGAACATGCCGCCTTCTTCCACATTCGCCGAGAGAACGAAATACTCCTCCGGCCGTCCGGTCCAATTGATCGGCAGACACATGCTGCCGTGCTGGCACGGTTCAAAGTCATAATAGACGTTCCCATCGGCATCGTAGAAATGCATAATCCCCTGGTTGCCCCAGAAGTTTATGGAGATGGCTTCCAGGCCGGGCAGATCAGGACGGAAATCAGCGATGGCGGGGTTCTGCACATGACCCAGATAATGGTGTTGGAGCACATTGCCCCGCATGTCCGTGAAGAAAATCCCCTCGTCGCTGGCCGCGCATAACAATCGAAGATCGGAACTTTTCTGTCTCCTGAAGTTCACAATGGCCACTCCGTCCGCGTGGTCTTTCAGAACTCCGTCCAGACTCCACAGACTTTTCCCGTCGTGATCGAACAGCGAATATCCAATGGCCAACTCATCTTTGCCATCACCATCCACATCATAGGCATACGGATAATGGCCGGTATTGCATTCGGCTTCCCACATCAGTTCCAGGCGATCGTTCAAGACCCAGAAATGGCGGTAGCGATCCTTGATGATGATGTCTCGCGGATGGCCGGTTCCTCGAAGATCACAAAAAGAGAGACAATCTCCAAGAATGCGAGGGAAGCGATTCTCCAAGAGTTTGCCCTTTTGGGGAGTTGGCGGCGTTTTAGGTGTCGGGGCCTTGTATTTCGTTTTCCCGGTACTGCCATCCGCCACGACGATTTCGAAGTTCATACAGTAAATCACTTCATTACGGCCATCGCCATCGAGGTCGTGGATCTGAAAACCAACATCATTAGTCAGATTGTCCTTCCAGGCATCGGGTTCGCCAATTCGCCAGAGGATTTTGCCGTCAAACGTCATGGCCGTCAAACAGCTCAATTCGCTATTCCTGTCTTTTGGCCCGTGGTGGACCACTTGACCGATCAGCACGTCCATCCGTCCATCTCCATTCAGATCGCCGAAACGAAGATTTCGCCCGACACCAAATCCTTCTGTAGCGATCTTTTTCCAGACGACAGGACGGGGATTGGCCGCCTGAAGCTTTTTCAACTCGCGCTCCTGTTCAGCCTTCTGCGTTTCATAACGCTTTTTCTCCGAAGCCGTTGTGGAGACTTTGACGTGGCTATACCGTGTGGGCACGTCGGATGTCAGACCGACCTTCCCACTTGGGTAAGTTGAATCGTTGGCTTCCAGCGCCGCCCCATTGCTCAGTTCCGCCCGAATGTGACTGCCCTGTATCGCGACCTTGGCCGTTAAATACTGCCCTGGCGTCCAGGAGCACTCGCCCTGGGCGAGAATCTTTTGATTGACTTGATGATACCCCGTCTCATGGCGAACCATTTTCAGGATAGCGCGGGACCCCTCCACGCCAAAAAAGTAGTAGCACCGGTCGTTCCGGTAGCGAAAAACAAGCCCGCTTTGGGCCTCATCCGATTCCGGCGCAAAACGCACCGAGACGGTGTAATCTGCCCAGAGAGAGTCCCCAGCAATAATCATGGGACGGGTGTATTTCCGATCTTCCCCTGATGTTTTGTAAGACTGATACATCACATGGACACCATTTTCACCCAGAACGCGCCAGGCCCGCTGTGATCCGTCGCTCCGGAAGCAAGAGACCACCCAGTTGCCCTTGGGAGCGAGTTCTGGAAGGTAGTGATATTCGGCATGTGCGCCGACTACACCGCTGGAAAACATCCCCGTTCTGAGTGCACGAAAATCATCGTCCATGAGCACCTCAAGATCATCTTTTTGGGCACCTCCAAAAGACAAAAGGGCAACGGCACAAGTCCAAAAAAGGAAGACAATGGATAGACAGGCACGCATTTTGTTTCGGCTCCTTTCATGAATCTCTCGGTGTTCTTTGGCAGGACCTAACCAAAGCGCACGCTCCTTTCAAACAGAAAAGCGAGACCCTCGTCAAGGCGGTCCACAGCGGATTGCCCGACACGCGAATTATCTTCATCTCGATCAAGCCGAGCATCCAGCGCTGGCAACTCGTTGAGAAAATGCGCAAGGCCAATGGACTGATCCGGGCATTCATCGAAACGGACAAACGCCTTGAGTATGTTGACGTCGAACCCTCCATGCTGGGAACCGACGGCAAACCACGCGCCGAGCTGATGGTCAACGACAGGATGGAGCAGAAATCTGCTTGCGCTCCGGGGACAAACCGGCCAGAATGGGCGCAAGTGACAGAGAAGTGTGGGCTTACGACGGCCCATATGGGAAATCTCGGTTAAGATTGTTTGCGAAGGAGAACGTAAAGTGAGAGACGAGACAAGAAATTCGGTTTGGCTGCATACCGGTTGCATTGTTGACCGGCGCGAGTTCGGCAAAGAGGCCATCGCAGGACTGGCCGGTCTTGCGGCCGGGCTCGCCGCGACGCCATCGCAGGGCGAAAACGCCGAGAAAACGCTGCCGGGATGGCGCAGGAAAAAGCAGGGGGAGACCTACTACAGACCGCTGGGTTCGACGGGGCTTTGGCTTTCGGAACTCGCGCTGGGCGGTAGTCCGTCGCCGCCGCCGAACGTCTTTCTCGCCGCCTTGGACCGCGGGGTCAATTACTGTGACACATCGCCGCGCTATTCGCGGGGAAAAGGCGAGGAGGACATCGGCCGGATTCTCCGCGGGCGGCGCGAGCAAATCTACATCGGCACGAAGTTCACTCCGACGCGCGACGGCGTCATGAACACCGATGATATCCTGCAACAGGTCGAGGCGAGTCTCAAGCGGCTGGCGACCGACCGCATTGACATTCTCTGCGTCCACGGCGCTCGGGGCGAAGAAGAAGTCCTGTCCGACTGGGTGTTTGCGGCCATCGAGCGTCTTCGCAGCAGCGGCAAGGCGCGATTCTTCGGCGTCTCGGTTCATAACACCTCGTTCGAATTCAACCGGCGGCTGATCGAGTGCGGCAAGTATCAGGTTCTGCTGATCCCGTTGAACATGTACTTCGAGCAAGAGAGCGCTCCAGAGAGAACGGCAAAAGGGTCCGACACCCTGGCAAGCATTCTTCATCTCGCCGCCGAGAAAGGCGTGGGCATTATCGCTATGAAAACGCTGGCAGCCGGCGGACTGGCCAAGGTGGCTGCACCGGAAGGCATTTCTCCCGCCCAGGCCAAACTTCGCTGGGTGTTGCAACGACCCGAAGTCACTTCGATCCTCAACGAAATGGTCACGTTCGAGTATCTCAAGGAGGACCTGGCGGCCAGTGCGGCCGATCTGTCGCCGCGCGAGGCGGCTTGGCTTCGGGCATGTGTGCGCGAGGGAAGCGACTCGTTCTGCCGAATGTGCCGAACATGTGAGGCGCACTGTTGCGCGGGCATTCCGATTCCCGATCTTCTCCGCGCACGGATGTACGCCGTGGATTATGACGACCGAAACCGCGCGATGGTTTTGGCCCGCCAGATTGGCGCAGCATCGTTTCTCGCGGCCTGTCGGAAATGCGGCACGTGCGAAACCGTCTGCCCGTGGGGTGTCCGAACGACCCTTCTCTTGAGTGAGTTGAAGAAAGTGATGGGCTGAAAACCCGCCCCCGAGAGAGAGGGTGTAGGGGCCGCGATGGGTGGAGGCGACATGGGGCATCGCAAATGAGGCAACGGGTATCAATGACATGTCGCCGTCCAATTGGTCTGAGTTGCCAAGAGACTCTCCGCAACATTGGTAGTTGAACTCTGGATCGGCTTGCCGGAGACTTTGAGCGGTCTTTTCGATCTATCGGATCAAGCGAGGAGGGGTGGCCGTGTTGCCGACTTATGACGAAATTGCCCGGATGATTGACCATTCGCTTTTGCGGCCTGAGTTGGGCGAACGCGGAACGCGCGAGGGTTGCGACCTTGCGTTGCGCTATGGTGTGGCAAGTGTTTGCGTCAAACCGTGCTTCGTTCCGTTGGCCGCCGAAGCTCTGGCAGGGTCGCGGGTGCGCGTGGGCACCGTCGTTGGCTTTCCTCACGGCGCTCACACTACAGCGACAAAATGTTTCGAGGCCCAAGAGGCCTGTCGTCTGGGCGCACACGAGCTCGACATGGTGGCAAACATCGCGCTTGTTCTGAGCGAGAAATGGGACCATGTGGAAAAGGACATTGCCGCGGTTGCCGAGGTCGCACACGCCACCGGCGCACTGCTCAAGGTAATCTTCGAGAACTGCTATCTCGCCGAGCAACACAAGATTGCGTTATGCGAGATTTGTGGTCGAATCGGGGTGGATTTTGCTAAAACCTCGACAGGCTTCGGTCCGGGTGGCGCGACGGAGGAAGACGTCCGGCTGATGCGCAAACATTCGCCGCCCCATGTCCAACTCAAAGCGGCCGGCGGCATCCGAACACTCGATCTGGCGATCCGAATGCGCGAACTGGGCTGCACGCGGATTGGCGCGACAGCCACCGCCACGATTCTCGATGAGCTTCGCGCACGCATTCCACTCACTCCGTGATCCGAATAAACGGTCGTTCAGAACCCCAATCACGCATGCCCGTCCTTAGAACCTATCCGAAAACCTCTTTGCGCGGGATTGCAGGGTGTGGCATGGGCGTTTCGCCGATGTCGTCTCACGGGCAAGATGCCCGTGCCACGTCAGAAGATCATCCGGGTTTTCGGATAGGCTCTTAGCCACAAGCGTTTAATGGTTTTCAGCCGCCCCGAAGACGGCTTGATCCTCGTTTGCACCCGGCTTCAGCCGGGGTGAGAGAGACCCTTCCTCTCTCCCTGGAGCATGCTTGAGCATG
>Ga0315280_10001050_pt1 | contig 49254 bp, 30 predicted proteins | sample YL17G06_40_MG_FD_203697 | JGI IMG/M metagenome (GOLD analysis project Ga0315280, IMG submission 203697) | Sediment microbial communities from Yellowstone Lake, YNP, Wyoming, USA - YL17G06_40 | ecosystem: Environmental > Aquatic > Freshwater > Lake > Sediment | place: USA: Wyoming | collected... | reverse complement strand
AGGCATCGGACTTGTAGCAGATCCGGTCCTCCACGTACCCTTCCGCCTTCATCTCGTCGATCGGCCTGACGGGTACCGGCCGCATGAAGTGCTTCTCCCTGAAGTCCGGGTCCACATTCAGGTCCCAGTCGATGACCTCCATAAGGAAGCCTATATCACCTATGCGGTCATCCGGCGTGTTCTTCCAGAGCAGCTCCTCCGGCACAATCGCGTCGCCCGTCAGGGACTGGTACATGGCGAACACGTCCGAGGCCCGCTGGGGCTCGTAGGTGCAGAGGCTGCCGGGCGCGTGGAGCACCCCTGGCGGCACATCCCAACCCGTGCCGGGTTCGAGGCGGTAGGCTTGAGCGAGGTTGGTCAGCTTGTTGTCGCCCTTGGTGAAGTCGACCAAGCACTGGCGGACCTGCTCGCGGGTCGTGCCCGGGGCCAGGCCAAAGAAGGTGTAGGGGAAGTCGCCGCCGTGGTTGTTAACCTGGGGTGGGAAATAGTAGGCCTCGGGCTTGCCCATCTGCCCGGTGAGGCGGGCGTGCTCATCGCGATGGTGGATGTGGTGTGGCAGGGCCCCCTTGTTGTCGAAGAACTTGGAGTACATGGGCCAGCATCCGTACTCCCGCCAGATGCCTTCGCCGATCAGAGAGCCCTTCAGTTCGTCGACCGCCTCCCGCAGCAGCACCTTGCGTACGGTGGGCCCGTCCTCGAACGCGATGAAGCTGAGCCCCTCGTTCTCACTCGTGAGCGGGCCGTTGTCGGCCGGGGTCGTCGAGGCGAACCAGCGCTCATCGATTCCGCCCCGCTGTCCGCCCAGCGCGTAGTAGTCATCCGGGTGCAGCTTGATCCGGCGACCCGGCACACAGAACGACCGAGGCACCCAAGTGGGGGCCAGGCGCACGATCCCCTGTCCCTGATCCAGTGCCAAGCCCGCGACCCCGCCAGCGTTCATGCGCGCACTCCCTTCCATCGGGGCCCCAAGGAGAACGTCCCCGAGCCAGATCGCCTAGTGTGAGACTCGTTCCCCATCTCCCGCACAGCTCCTTGTCTCGGCCGTCGTTCCGGCGAATCGTTGCCCGAGCAAGGCCATCACCGCCGGGACCCCGAACAGACACTAAGGCGGGCGGGACGGATCGAGGAGGCCGCGTGTGACCCGCGCATTCAGCTTGTCAGTCTTGCTCCTGTGCCTCGCCCTTCCGGTGATCGCGCAGACGACCGGAGTGGGCGACAACAGGCTCACCGAGGACGAACGCGAAGCCGGCTTCCGCCTCCTCTTCGACGGGCAGACCCTCGACGGCTGGGAGGGTGGGGGCTGCTGGAGTGTCCAAGACGGGATGATCGTCGGCCGTAACGACGGGACGGCGCCCACCAACTACCTGTTCAGAAAGGATAGCTTCGGCGACTTCGTCCTCCGCGCGAGCTGCCGGCTGGAGGGTGGTAACAGTGGCATTCAGTACCGCAGCCAGCTCCGCGACGACGGAGAGGCGGTCGGCTACCAAGCGGACATGGACGACGTGCGCGAGCCGGGGGCCCACTCCTGGTGGGGATGCCTGTACGAGTCCGGCAAGCGAGGGGTGATGACGGACGGTTGGGTCGGGCTCGCCGAGAAAGTGGTGCGCCAGGGCGAATGGAACGAGTGCGAGATCATCTGCCAGGGGAACCACATCATCCAACGCGTGAACGGCGTTACGTGCGTGGATATCGAGGACTCCGCGGCGTCGGAGGGTCGGTTTGCGCTTCAGGTCCATGGCGGCCTGACGATGACCGTCTACTTCAAGAATGTGCGCGTGCACGCACTCGAGCCCAACGAGCTGCCACCCGTCGGGGAGTCCGGAGTACCCGCCGGCTGGACGCCTCTATTCACCGGCGGAGACTTGAGCAACTTCGATGTCGTCGGCGCGCAGGAGGCATATGCGATCGGCGAAGACGGGATACTCCGGAGCGAGGGTGGAAAGGGCGGCGAGTGGCTCCGCTCAGAGCGGCAGTACTCCGACTTCATCCTCCATGTGGAATGGCGGGTCTCGCCAGGCGGGAACTCCGGGGTGTTCATCCGGGCGGCGACTGAGGGAGCGCCGTGGGAGACCGGGCACGAGTGTCAGATATCGAACGAACAGCCGCCTCGCGACGACCTCCACTGCACGGGCACGCTCTACGGCACCGTTCCGGCGAACCCCCGGCCTGACGAAACGCCCGAGATCTGGCGCACCTACGAGATCCACTGCGTGGGTCCGCGGATCACGGTGATCGTCGACGACTTGCGGACGGTGGACGTCGACTCCGGAGAGGTCGACGCCATCCGTGAGAAGCCCACGGTGGGACACGTCGGCGTTCAGGACTCACACACGGGACCCGGCTACTGGATCGAGTACCGGAACATCCGGATCAAGGAACTCAAACGGGCTGAGGGTACGTGAGCAGGCGCTGCGTGGCTCTATTGCGGGCCGCTGCGCTGCTGCCGACCTCACCCCCCGGCCCTTCGTGAAGCTCAGGGCCGTTCCCCCTCTCCGCTAGCGGAGAGGGGGTGGTTCCCGGCGGAGCCGAGAACCGGGGGTGAGGTTGTCAAGGCGACGTGCGGCGACGAGGAAGTAGCCCTGCGGATGTAGCTCGCACCATGCCATTCACGACCTGTGAGCGCTGACTAGGAGCAGACATCATGCACAGCAAGCTAACGCGACGCGAAGCCATCAAGACGGGCCTCGGCGCCTTCGCCATCGCCCACATCATCCCGTCGGGTGTTCTGGCCCAGAACGGTCGCCCGGGGGCCAATGACAGAGCGAACATCGGCATCATCGGGCTTGGTGGACGGGCCCGGTGGCTCGTGCAGAACACATGCTCGCGCATTCCGGAGCTGCGCATCGGCGCGGTGTGCGACATCCTCCGGCCGCGGTGCGACTCCTTCGTTAAGGACCTTGCCGGCGACCAGACGTGGCCCATCTATGAGAGCATGCTCGAGATGATCGAGAAGGAGAGCCTCGACGGCGTGATGGTCGAGACCACGACTCACGCCAGAGCGTGGGTCACGATCCTCGCGATGCAGGCCGGTGTCGACGTCTACATCGAGAAGCCCATGTGCCTGACCATCGCCGAGGGGCGGTACATGGTCGAGGCCGCCAGGAAGTATGACCGCGTCACCCAGGTAGGCACTCAGCAGCGCTCGATGCCGATCAACAACTGGGCGAGCGACCTCGTCAAGAGCGGCAAGCTTGGCAAGGTCAACGCGGTCCTCGCGCCCAACTTCACCGGTCCGATCACATGGGAGGAGCAGCCTGGGCAGGCGCTACCGGAGGGCGCTACTGACGCGTTCTGGGACACGTGGACCAACCAGGCTGTGTTCCGCCCGTATCACCCGAGCCTTCACTACGGCTGGCCCAACTGGTGGGACTACGACGGCGGAGGCAACTCCTTCGGCGTCACCGGCTGGGGCACGCACGCCTACGACCAGATCCAGCGCGCCCTAGGGACGGACGACACCGGCCCGATAGAGGTGGTGCTGGAAGAGCCTGTCGCGGTTCGCAGCGTCTGGGCGGACTCCACCGACATGACCCTCGGAGGCCCAAGGGCCAAGGTGACCATGAGGTACGCGAGCGGCACGGAGGTACGCCTCCATCGCGATCGGAAGGACAACTCGCTGCACGGCCTGGGCGCGACGTTCCTGTGCGACGCCGGTGAGATCGAGATCGAGCGCAACCAGCTCTCGAGCAACCCGCCGGAAATAGTGGCCTCGCCCGACAACCCGGGCCCGAACCAGAAGGACGAGTCTCAGTACCACGTCGAGGACTGGATCAACTGCATCAAGACCCGCGAGCGGTGCACGGCGGATATCGAGTACGGGCAACGCGCCACCACGCTCTGTTACCTGGTGAACATCGCGCGCGATGTCGGTCGCGTCGGCGAGACGCTCCTCTGGGACCCGGAGTCCGAGCGGTTCACGAACTGCGACGAGGGCAACGCGCTTCTGACTCGCGCCCGGCGCGAGGGCTACGAGCTGCCCGAGCTCGCCTGACAGCGCGGGCAGCGACCAGGCGGCGTGCATCCGCAAGCAAGCGATCGGGGGAGTGGTGGTGAGCGACGACCTCCACCTCGACGATGGCGTGAGCCGGGCCGCGCCGCCGCTATGGGTGACCGCTTCCCCGTGGCTGCGCGTCGGCGCGACCTTCATCGATGCCGCGTTTCTTGGGCTGCTCCTGTCCGCTGTGCACCGGGTGGTACTCACGTTGGTGCCGGGGGCCCCATTGATGTCGTTAGTGGCAGTGCTGGTCGCGCAATGGTTGGCGGGGTGCACCGCGCGCCAGACGGTCGGCAAGTGCTGCCTGGGCCTCAGCATTGTGGCTGCGGATGGGTCGCCGGGCCAGCTTGGGAGGCACTGCCTGCGAGCCCTCCTCAAGTCGGCGTGGTGGATGCTCGGCTTAGTGGGCCTTCTGCTCCTGGCTTTTGCCCCGTGGTCGATAGTGGTGTTCCTGTTGGCGGCGTGGGCAGCCCATCCGCTCTGCATGTTGGCTCGCCGGGACCATCGGGCGCTCCACGACGTGCTGTCTGGGACAATGGTGGCGGCCGGGCATGAACGGCGGAAGTGGCACGTTCTTGCGCTGACCCCGGCAGTGCTCGTGCTCACGCTCGTGGCGTGGGGAGCCGGCGTCGGGAGTGTCGCGCGCATCTACGGTCCGTTTACCTCGGAGTCGATGAGGCCGACTGTCCTGGCTGGCGATCTCGTTCTGGCGGTACGGCCAGGACGGCTGGCCGTCGGGGATCTGGTAATGCACCGGCCCCCGCCCGAGGCGAATCTCGGAGAGAAGCCGTTCCTTCGCAGGGTCGTCGCCGTGTCTGGCGAGCCGGCACCCCGAACCCCAGGACCTTACTGGCGGAACCGGGACAAGGCCGGGCCAGCCGGGCGTACCGACCTTATCGTCCCTCCCGGGCACCTCTGGGTGCTGGGTGACAACCGGCGTGTGGCGGTCGACTCCGACGACTTCGGCCCGGTGTCGGAGAAACTGGTGCAAGGCCGCGTGGTCGCGATCGTGTGGCCTCCGGGGCGTATTCGTCGGCTGGACCTGCCGCAGCAGTGACGCTGGGAGCCCGTAGCCCGGTGTGCAGGGCCATCGCCGTGACCTCCCCAGTACCGTGCGAGTGATGCGCAAGCGGAACGCGTGCGCCGGTCTGCGTCGCTGGAAGGGCGCACCAGAGGGCTCGGTGAGTGGCGGCAGTGTCCGCCCCCCCGGCTCCAACTGAAGGAGCACCCTCGCGCCTGACGAACACGCACACCGTTGCCGCAGCGCTCGCCAAAGAGGTGCCATCATGGAGTGCCCTCACTGCGCGTACATCCTCGGGCCATTCGATACCGTCTGTCCCCGGTGCGGGAAGGCGCCCGGAGGCGCCCCAGGCTCCACCCCCATGGGCCGGGCCGCCTACGAGGCCGACCTCGCCCAACAGGTCATGGATCGCACTCAGGTGGGCGAAACGCAGGCGCGGCGCGCCCTGGAGCAATGCGACTGGGCGGTCGACCTGGCGGTCAGATCGATCCGGAGCGGACGCTCGCGCAAGAAGCTCATGCTGGTCGCTATCCCCGTTGTGCTCGTCCTGGCAGTGGGTGCCTATGCGGGAGTCCGACGCGTGATTGCCGAGCGCGATGCGAGCCACTACATCCCCCGGACCCAGCCGGAAGGGTGGAAGCGGGTCGGGCACTGGACCGCGGCGGGGGGCGGCCCCGCTATGGGGATGCCTACCAAGAAACTCGGCACATTCACCGTTGCCGGCACGTGGAAGCTGGTCTGCGGCTCAAGCCCTGGACCGGAGGAGCGCGTCCTCACCCCAATGATGACCGTTTTCGGTGTCTGTGAGGCCGGCAAGGAAGTCGAGGATGTTGAGGAGACGGGGAAGTTCGTCGAGCTTCAAGCGGGGGGCCAGGGAGAGCGGGTATTCGAGGAGAGACCCGGTACGTACGATCTGCTCGTGAGGGCCGGGACACGATGCGAAGCCGACGTGTGGGAGCGCACCCAGTAGGGCCGGTGGGCGGGACCCACGGGCGACACTCGGTGTGGGACGGGCTATCAGTGCAGGTGCGCCAGTATCGTTGCCCGATTGCTCCGAATGCGCTCGGGTGGCATCAGGTTGTCGGGCGGGAGCTTCGAAGCGTCGGTCACGTAGAAGGTCATGGGCCACTCACCGAGGTAGGTCCAGAAGAGCAGCGCATCGTCGCCGGACTCCTGCACGCCCGCGCGGTGCATGGAGAAGTAACACGCGCCTCCAGGCACGCGGGGCGGGGTCACCTCCGTGAAGCTGATGGCAGTCCCACATCGGGGGTCGTCGTACTCGAGGGCGAGCGTCAGCCTCCCTCGCGGCGGCCTGCCCCTCCACCAGAGCCGGAGCTCGCCACGTTCCTCGTAGGTGGTGGCGCGCCGGCCTCTCACGTCGGCCCCCGGCAGGGGAAAGCGCACGCCCTCGATGTAGTACCGAGTCCCGCTCGCGAACGCCGCCCGGGCCTCGGCGGGAGCCCCAAGCGGCAGCCAGGGCCGGAACCGAGGCAGCCCGGCCAGCACCCCCATCGCCAGGAGGCAGCCCACGGCCGCCCACAAGCGGCGTCGCCATTGCCCGTGGCGCGACATCGGGCCCGAGGGGGCAGGCGCCGGCTGATCGCCGAGGGAGCGACCGCACCACTCGCAGGTAACCGGGTCCCTGCTGGCCTGCGAACAGCCGGGGCACGTCGTCGGCGAGCCGGAGGCTGCGCCGGCTGGCTGTCCCACCGAGGCGCTCATTGCACTCGTCCCTCCGCGTCCGGTCGCCGCGGCGCGCCTTCTGCCGGGGAAGCACCGGGCCGCCCAGAGCTACGATGCCGGGTTGCTTCGCCGCCCCGCCTCGGGCACCTGGGGCGCCATCCGCACCCGCCGGCAGCACGGACCGCGCCTCCGGCGTGCAATGCGGGGAGCAAGGGATGACCGGATAGGAGGCAAGGGCGTGGCAACCGTCAAGTGCATCAAGTGCGGCGAAGAGATCGCGCAAACGGACGTGATCTGCCCCTGGTGCGGGACCGACAACCGCCTCGGGTTTGCCGATCCCTACGTGGGCGCCCTGCACCACAGGCGGCCCGGGGAGAGTGTGCGGCAGTCCCAACGAGCCGGGCGCGCCATCGCATGGACGTTCTGGATCGTCCTGGGGACGGTGGCGCTCGTCGTAGGAGTCCCGGGCACCTTCGTCGTGAAGCGCGTTTTCTTCCCTCGGGGCTTCGAGCTGGTCGAGGTGAAGCGCGTCGACGCGTTCGGCGTGACCGATCGGCTCAAGTGGTCGGACAGCGCCTCTGCGGATCCGTCGCAGGCGCGCTTCGACAAGGACGGTGGGCTCAGTCTGCTCGCGGTGGGGCGCGAGCGGTCCGACGGGGACTTCGTCGTTCTCCGCGCCAAGATCGCGCACAAGCTGCTGGTCAAACGGGGCTCATCGCGAAGCTGGGGAGTGTCGCTCGACCCGACCGACCTGGAACTCACCGGCGCCGGAGTCACCACCCGGCCGCTGTTCGTCGTGGCCTGGCGAGACGGTTCGGTTACGGTGGACAAGCTGGGGATCGACGTCGCCGACCCCCCGCTTCCTGAGTTCACCGGCAGCGGCCACTACATCGAGCACCTGACCACGGCAGAGCACAGCACGGACCCCGAAGGGACTTCTTGGGCTTCGGACCAGGGCATCGAGGTCGACGTGACGCCCGCGAGCGGAGGCGTCGTGCTGAGGTCGAGCTCGGGAAGGTTCGCGTTCGCCACCGACCATGTTGAGCAAGACCGGGCCCCGGTGATCGACACCCGGCGATGGGAGCTTGCGATGGTCTTCCCACTGCCTCCATTGGGCTCTGAGGGAATCGACCTGACGATCCTCGGGCACCGCGTAGCGCATTGGAGCGAGGCCGATCTATGATTCGGGGCAGCGGGAAGGGCTAGCTCATCCCGACCGACACGTACTTGACCTCCAGGTAGTCCTCTATCCCCTCCGCGCCGCCTTCGCGCCCTTGACCGGACTGCTTCATGCCACCGAACGGGCACTCCGCGGCCGCGGGAACCATGTCGTTCAGCCCGACGATGCCGCAGTCGAGACCCTCGCAGACTTCGATGGCGAGCTTCAGATCACGGGTGAACACGTACGCCGCCAGCCCGTACTCCGTGTCGTTGGCGAGCGCCAGGGCCTCCTCCGTCGTGGCGAAGGGCATAATGGGCATGATGGGGCCGAATGTCTCCTCGCAGGTTAGCCTTGCGCCGGCGGGCACATCAACCAGGACGGTCGGCTCGAACCAGTAGCCTCGGGCGAACTGGGGGCCTTCTGGACGCTTGCCGCCGGCGACGACACGCGCGCCCTGCGCGACCGCGTCCGCCACGAGGTGCTCCATCCGGGTGACTGCCTCCGCGTTGCACAGTGGGCCACAGTTCACGCCTTCCTCCAGAGGATCGCCGATCCGAAGCTCCCGCACGTAGCCGAGCACGCGCTCGACGTACTCGTGAAAGACCGACTCGTGCGCGAAGAAGCGAGTCGCGGCGATGCAGACCTGCCCGTTATTGCGGAACTTGCCCTGAACTGTCCGTCTGGCTACGTCGTCCAGGTCGCAGTCGGGGAAGACGAGCACCGGTGCGCTCCCGCCCAGCTCCAGGCTGAGCCGCTGCAACTGGCTGGCAGCCCCACGCATCAGCTCACGACCTACCTCCGTGGAGCCGGTGAAGCTCAGCTTCCGGCAAACGGGGTCGCCGAGGAACACCGTGGCCAGCTCGTGCCCGGGGCCGAGCACGTGGTTGACGACACCCGGAGGGAAGCCGGCGTCGTGCAGGCACGAGAACATCTCCATGGCCGCGAGGGGGGCCTGCAGCGACGGACGGGCGACGATCGTGCATCCGGCCGCAGTCGCCGCCGCGATCTTCCGGGCCGGGAGCAGCACCGGGAAGTTCCAGGGCGTGATCGCGGCGCAGACACCCACCGGTTGCCGCAGGACCCACCTGCGGACGCCGTCCTTGCTGGGTGGAACCCACCTCCCGTAGACACGCTTGCCCTCCTCGGCGAACCACTCGAACTGCGCCGCGGCGGCGAGGGTCTCGCCTCGTGACTCCGGGACCGGCTTACCCACCTCCGCGGACATGGTGCGCGCGATGTTGTCGGCGCGCTCGCGCATGAGGCACGCGGCGCGGTCGAGCACCGCGCCCCGGTCCCAGGCGTTCATGTGACGCCAGGATGCGAACGCCTCCGCCGCACACGCGAGCGCGCGGGACGCATCTTGTGCGTCGCCGTAGGGTACCTCGGCCAACACCTCCTCTGTGGCAGGGTTGATCACAGGAGCCGTGCGTCCCGAGGCCGCCTCACAGAACCGCCCGTCGATGTACATCGACCATCGCTCGCTCACGTGCGCCACACCCTTCAACAGCCGGTACGCGGGAACGACCTATCGCACCCGGAGGCCCGCGCCCTCATCGGCCCCCAGCGCCAAGGCCCGGTAGATGTCCAGAAAGCCTCCGCTCGCCTTGGGCGCCGGAGGCTGGTAGGCGCGCAGCCGGTCGGCGAGTTCCCCCTCGCTGAGGTCAACCTCGAGTCGCCGCTTGGGGATGTCCAGGGAGACGGCATCGCCGTCGCGGAGGCCGGCCAGCGGCCCGCCCACGAATGCCTCAGGGGCGACGTGACCGATGCACGGGCCGCGCGTGGCCCCGGAGTACCGTCCATCGGTCACCATCGCCACGCTATCACCCAGGCCCATGCCCACGAGCAACGCGGCGGGGATCGAGAGCTCGCGCATCCCGGGCCCGCCGCGCGGGCCCTCGTGCCGGATAACCAGAACCTCCCCGGCCTGGACTCCTCCCGAGAGCAGTCGCGCCCGGACGTGCTCCTCGCTCTCGCAGACTCGCGCCGGGCCGGAGTGCACCAGCATCTTCGGCGACACCGCGGACTGTTTCACGACCGCGCCTCTGGGCGCTAGGTTGCCGTACAGCACCGCCAGGCCGCCCTCCGCAGCCAGCGGAGCACTGATCGGCCTGATGACAGCGCCGTCGGCGCCAGGATGGCCGTGTAGGCGCTCGCCCATGTTCGCGGCCTCGGCCACCGGGGCGCTCAGGTCCAGCAGGCCCCCGGCGCACAGCTCCGCCATGACAGCCCCGACGGCACCTGCGCGGTGGAAGTCGGTGACAGTGAGCCCGCTGGCGGGCTTGAGCCTGGCGAGAAGCGGCGTTCCGCGACTCATCCGGTCGAAGTCCGTGAGCCTGAGGTCCACGCCGACCTCGACAGCAAGGGCCAGGAGGTGAAGCACCAGATTGGTCGAGCCGCCGATAGCCAACCCTACGCGAACGGCGTTTTGGAGGCAGGACCGTGACATGTGCGCGGCCGCCGGCGGGCCGCCGTCTGCGAGGTCTACGATCCGACGCCCGACGGCCTCGATCAGCGACAGGTGCTCCTCGGACAGCGCCTCGACCGTCGCCGCGCCAGGGAGCGCCAGCCCCAGAGCCTCGGTCACACACGCCATGGTCGCCGCTGTGCCCATCATGTTGCAGGTGCCGGGCCCAGCGCACGCGCTGCATTCGATGTCCCGCAGCTCGGCCTCGGTCAGCTCACCGCGTACGTGGCGCCCCATGGCTTCCTTGACATCACTGGCGACGAGCAGACCGTTCGGTCCCTTGCCCGGCGGAGCCAGCCCTCCGGGGATGAACAACGTCGGCAGGTCGCAGCGCGCGGCCGCCATGAGCAGGCCTGGGACGATCTTGTCGCACGAGGCTATGAGCACCGCGGCCTGGCACCCGTGAGCCTTGAGCGCCAGCTCCGCCCCGGCCGCGATGACCTCACGCATCGGCAGGATGTAGTGCATTCCCCGCCCCTGAGCAATGCCGTCACATGGGGCGGGAACGTTGAACTCGATGGCCATGCCTCCGGCGGCATGGACGGACTCGCGTACGATGTCGGCAACGCGCCGCAGGTGAACGTGGCCCGGTGTGGCGGAGGAGTAAGAATTCACAATACCGATGAGCGGGCCGGCGAAGTGCCGGTCGTGATAGCCCGCCGCCCGGTATAGAGCTCGGGCGTATGTGCTCTCGAAGCCGCTCAAGGGCGATATGGCGATGCGATCACACTCCCGGGCCCGGTGCGAGCCTCGGCAAGGTCACGTCAGGACAAGCGACGAAGGCGCCGACAGAGGCGGCATGCCTCTACTGTCGTTGCCACATCGCCGCGTCAGGGCAGCGGCGCCGACGGAGGGTCTATCGCCATGCAGCTCACCGGTGGCCAGATCGTCGCGAACATGCTCGTGCGCGCGGGAGTGCCGTATGCGGTAGGCATCGCCGGCCACGGCTGCATCCAGCTTGTGGACGCGCTGCGCGCATGCTCGGACCGCATCAGCGTCATCCAGCCGCTGCACGAGAGCGCGGCCGTCCACCTCGCCGACGGCTTCTACCGCGCCTCGGGCCACCCGTTGGCGGTTTTCACGTCCATCGGGCCCGGGGCGCTGAACACTGCCATCGGCCTCGCCACCGCCTACGTTGACTCCACGGCCGTGCTGGTCCTCACCGGGGAGACCCATGTCCACATGTTCGGCGTCGGGGTGTTGCAGGAGGTGGAGCGCCGCTCCGACGCCGCCAACTGGCGGGCGCTCGAGCCCCTGTGCAAGCGCCACTTCCTCGCGCTGCAGGCACGGCAGCTCCCGCGCATCATGGCGCGGGCCTTCAACCAGATGCTCACCGGCAGGCCCGGACCCGTGGTCGTCGGCCTCCCGATGGATGTGCAAGCCGCGGTTGCGGATGTGGACCTGCCCGACATCCAGCTTCGCCATGCCCGGGCCGCAGCGTGCCCCGACGACCAGGCCATCCAAGAGGCAGCCGACCTTCTCCACGCCGCGGAACGCCCCGTCATACTCGTTGGTGGGGGCGTTGTCACGGCGCGCGCGTATGGCGAGCTGCGCCTCGTGGCCGAGGCGGCGGGAGCCGCCGTCGTCAACACCATGATGGGCCTGGGCGCGTTCCCCGCAGACCATCCCCTCTACGGCTGGGCCACGGGCGCCAAGGGCACGACCTGCGGGCTGCACCTCACGCGCTCCTCGGACGTATTGCTGGCTGTGGGCTGCAGGTTCGCCGATGAGACAACGTGCTCCTACCGGCACGGGACGGCCTTCGCCGTCCCCCCGACCAGGCTCGTGCACATGGACATCGACCCGCACGAGATCGGCAAGAACTACCAGACAGAGGTCGGCATCGTGGCGGACGCCAAGGCAGGGCTCGCGGCCCTGGCGAGGGCGCTGCGGGAGCGCGGCCCGCGCGACTGGGCCGGCTCGGACTACTGCGCTGAGATCGCACGACTCAGGGTGGAGTGGGAGGAGTTCCTGGCGCGCCACCGCGACGATACCCACGAGCCCCCCACGATCTCGACGATGCTGCGTCGGATCCGCGCGGTCATCCCCCGTGACGCGATCATCGTTCACTCGTCCGGCAACACACAGGCACAGATCATCCAGGAGTTCCCGATCTATGTGCCGGGCACGTCGGTCACGACGGGCGGTTTCTCCACCATGGGCTTCACAGTGCCGGCGGCCATCGGCGTGAAGCTGGCACAGCCGGAGCGTACGGTCGTCGGGATCGTGGGCGACGGGGACTTTCTCATGCACATTCAGGAGCTCTCGACCGCCGTCCGTTACGGAGTGCCTGTGGTCTACGTGGTCGCGAACAACCAGGGATGGATCTCGATCCGCGACCTCCAGACCGCGGCATTCGGTGAAGAGCACGTATACGCGACCGACTTCGAGCGGGGCGGCGCGATCTACTCGCCCAACCTTGCCGAGGTCGCGGCGGACTTCGGCTGCTGGTCGTGCCGCGTCGCCCGGGCGGACGAGATCGGCGGCGCGGTATCGAAGGCCCTGGCCGCCGAGCGGCCCGCGGTGGTGGAGGTGATGGTGGCCCGGGACTGGCCCCACACAGGCACTCCGGCGATGGGCTGGTGGGATGTCCCCCTCCCAGGCTACATGCCCGGGCGGGATGGGTACGAGGAGGCCATCGCAGAGGAGGATGTCTGAGCCGAATGACCCTTCCGGTTCGCCTGGGTTCGGCGGCCCGGCGAGCCCCTGCTCACGGTGGCCGACAGCGTCCGCGTCACGGCGTACCAACTCGTGTCTGAGCCGCAGCCTAGCGCGGCGCTCAGGTCTTCCGGCGGGGCTGCGTGGCACCTGTTGATCGCGATCGGCTCTTGTTCTGGATTGGCGCCGTAGCGGCTGAGCTCGCTAGTCTAGGCGCTGAGTGCCTCAGCGGACGAGTCACGATACCGCACCCCGAAGGGATGGTCGAGTTGCCTACCTCAGCGATCGTCGTGGTCAGATCGGCGTTGGTAGTCTTCCTCTGCACACTCCAGTGTCTGCTCATCTCGTGCAGCAGAGGCACTAAGGCGCAGGTGAAGCAGCGGGACGAGACGGCACTATCGTTCCTGCTCGACAACCCCAAGGTGGAATGGGGTCGCATCGAGCAGACGATGAACCTGGAGGACACCAAAGACGAGGATGTCTCGAGCTTCTACCAGGAGGCCGCCGACAGGCCGGTCCCACAGGCGGTGAGGACGCTGCTCGAGCATCCCGGCAAGGGAACCGTGACTGCCATCGCCTCCACGAGCAGCCTCGGGATCGACGAAGTGCGGAAGCAGCTTGGCCGAGAACAGGCGATCGTGGAGGGCGAGTTCATCCTCAAAGTCGAGCAGTGGTACCGCTATGGAGCCATCGATGTAGGCGTAGGAGCCGGCGGAGTCGTGGCTCTCCGAATCGACAGGGAGAAGTGGTGAAGCAGGCCGACAGGTGCCGGTTCCCCGGTTCGCCTGGCGGCCTGTGTTCCTGGGCCGGCACGGGGCGAGGCCCGCCTACCTGCCGATGCGAATCCTCATCTCCGGCCCGGCCGGGGGAATGTCACGGATGGCGAAGCCGCTCGGAGACCCGTCAGCCCAGGTAAGCGTCGCATGGGCCGCGTCCGGGTCGACGGGCAGCAGATCGTACCCCGTCTCGGGATCGGAGCCATCCCACAGCGCTCTCTTGTTGTCGACCGGGGGACCCAGTACCGGCCTGATCATCCGTATGGCCCTGCGCCCCCAGTCATCCGGGCCTACGTCCGCCCACTTCTCCGCATCGCAGCCTGCGGGCGCCGGAAGCTCGGCCAGGGCCTTCGTGTCGTCGACGATGTGCCAGATGGCCAAGCCCCGGTCTGGGAGAGTCTGCTCGTACGAATCGTCGGGCCACCTGTTCTCGACGACGAAGTACTCGGATACCGACCTGCTGGGATCGCAGAGGACGAGCACCTCGCCGTGGTGCTCAACGCTGGGTACCGTGTACCACCCCTCGGAGGTCACGAAGAGCGGCTTGGCCCAGCCGAGTCTCAGCTTCAGGAACGGGTCCAGATGGCTGCAGTATCGCTCTGAGTCCATGAGCGAGTATGGTCCCGCCGCGTAGGGGTAGGCGAATCCGAAGTACTCGTCGGGAGCATTGAGGAACAGGTGTGCAAGCTCGTGCGCCACCAGCGGGAGGTTCGGGGGTGCACCGATGTAGCTCTCGGCGATGACGGGGATCCTCACCCCATCCACAACCAAGGGCTCCCATTGGGGGAACTGCCTGCCTGCGGGTTCTCTGTTCGTGCCGAACGGGTTGTTCTGGGGGATCACGATGTGGATACCGAGTTCATCGACGCCGAGCACGCCGTCGTGGTTCGCGTCATAGGCGGCGAAGTCGAACTCCGCGTCGGCCTTGCGGACGGCCTCGGCCCACTTCTCCGTGTGGCCACTCACCCACCCGTCCCCATCCTGGTCCCCTTCGTCAGGGGGGCCCCAGTAATGGTCTCCGGGCTTGTCGGCGTCGTACCAACCCAGGAGACCGGCGTTGGTAAGAGTGAACAAGCCGCCGGAGTTCTCTAGGAAGTACCCGCGCAGACTGTGCTCCTCCCCGAACAGGAGCGCCTCGATGTCCGCCTTCGCCGGGGCGGGATGGTCGGGGCGATGGGGATCCCACAGGATCGTGAGCATAGGCCTTTCACCGATCATCGCGTCGCACCCGAAGAACGGCTTCGTGAAGTCCGGGAGGCGATCGGTCTGCTCCTGGGCGATGGCGCCACGGGTCAGCACTCCCGTGCAGACGACCAGCGTGATGCAGAGCGGGTGGATGAAGCGCATTGTACTCCCCTTCCTCGGACCGGGCCGGCGGCGGCCGGCGGGTCTATGACCCTACGGCAGCAGTGCGATCTTCACGGCCTGACGGTCAGCGACGAGCTCGAATGCGCGCTCGTACTCAGCGAGGGGCAGCGTGCCGCTGACCCAGTCCTCGAGCCTCAGACCGCCGGCCTCGACGAACTCCACGAGCCGACGCTGAGCCCTTCCTTCGAGGACGGGCACGTTCCGTAGCCTGGAATCGCCGCTCTGCGCCTCCGTATACGGCTCGGACTCGGGCGCGACTCCATAGCAGCACACCGCCCCTCGTTCGCCCGCCAGGCGCAGGCACGTGGCCAGCGCCTCGCGCGAACCGACGGCCTCTACGACGATGTCGAATCGGCGTTGCTCGATCTGGCGTTCGAGGTCATCCGGCAGCCAGACATACTCATCGGCTCGGGCGGCGCTGGCAAGCCGCTGCGCAGGGCCGGATCGGCGCCCGAATGCGACGACGGGTCCCGCTCCGAGCAGCTTCGCGAAGAGCGCGAATGCCTGGCCGACAGGCCCCGTGCCCACAACGGCCACGGCCCGCCCGGGACCTGCTCCGCAGCCCGCGATGTAGTCGAGCGTTTCCATCAATGTGATCATGCCCGTCGCGAGCGCCGGGGTGGTGTCCAGCATCACCTTCTGCTGGGGATGGGCCGGGTAGTCGTCAGAGTGGTGCAGATAGGGAAAGCCGTCTCTCGCCCACCGGTCTGTCACGATCCCATACTCGGCGAACCCTCCCCACGTGCTGCGGCCGCCTGGAACGTGGTCATCGCGCAGAACCTCGCGGAACACCAGGTCGCCTTCACGGAAGTTGAGCACGTGGGAGCCGGTCTCGACCACAGTGCCGATCACCTCGTGCCCAAGAACCGTCGGGAAGGGCCCGGAACGGAACTCGCCCTTCAGCAGCTTGGGGTCGGTGCTGTTGCAGATGGCACAGGCCTCCATGCGGACGAGGCACTCATACGGGTCGCTGATCTCGGGTCTTGGGATCTCGAGCATCCCCAGAACGCCTCGCGCAACCGCCGCCACTGCTCTCATTGGTCCGCCTCCACCACTAGCGTGCCGGCCCCGGACCCCAGTACCCCGGGGCACCGAGCGCGCAGCCGAAGGGTTCCTCGAACGGCCGGAAGGGGACCATCGCAGAGATCTCATCCAGCCGCGTCTCCACATCCCCGGGAAGCGGCCCGTCCTCGAGCGCTCCGGCGTTCTGCTCGAGCTGCTCCACCGTACGCGGACCGGTCAGCACCGTCGAGACGCCGGGGACGCCAAGGGCCCAGCGAATGCAGAAGACCGGGATCTCGATGCCCGTCTCGTCTAGGAGGTCGTAGAGAGCGAGGAACTGCGCGCGTCGGGCCGGGCTCAGCCAGCGCGCGCCGTGCCGCACCTCATCGTCGAAGCGGCGGGCCAGCCAGCCCTGTTGAGTGGGCGAGGCGAGCATGACCCCCATGTCCTGCCTGGCCGCCTCGGGGAGCACGCTGCCCAGCGCCTCCCGCCAGAGGGGGCTGCTGTTGAATGCCGTCAGAACCACGTCGTACTTGCCCGTCGCCATGATGAGGGGGAGCTGGTAGGCCGTCGTGCCGCCTAAGCCCGTGAACCGGATGACGCCTTCGTCCTTCAGTTCCTGCAGAAGCTCCGTGACCGGACCGTGGAAGCGCTCGGAATCCGTGTACCAGTTGAACTGGCCCGGCCGGTCCGGCTCGTGAATCATGAGGATGTCCAGTGTGTCGCGGTAGAGCATTCTGAGGCTGTCCTCGACGATGCGCCGGAGCCCGTGCTTGTCTTTTGGGTCGAAGCCCGAGCCGCGCGGGCCCAGCTTCGTCGAGACGATGCAGGGCTTCCCGACCTCGTGCAGCGCCCAGCCAAGCGCCTCCTCGCTGTCACCGTAGTCGGCGGACGTATCGGCCAGGTTCATTCCTAGCTCCAGCGCACGGCGCACGACGGGCAGCGCGCCACGGAAGCCGTCTGGGCCTCCGCTGACGAACGCCGCGCCTAGGGACAGCTCCCCCACCTCTAGGCCTGTCCTGCCAAGCACGCGCGTCTTCATCGCGACTTCCCTTCCCGTTGCCGGCCGATCACCATCCACGCCGGACCCGCCCGATCGACGACCGCTGGGGTTCCGGCAGGTCACCGGCCGCGTGGCCGGATCGCGGAAACGGCCTACATGCGCGCCGCCTTGAGGACTCGGTCCACGAGTCCTCCGGGCTTGCAGGGCGCGCTCACGTCCTCCCCGGCAATGGCGGCCGGCAGTGACCAGAGCATCATGTCCTGGTAGTAGTCGTTGCCGAATGTGCGCTCACCCGTATCGACGTCACCTCGCATGATGTTGGGCATGTCCCAGGTGTAGCCCTGCGTGCAGATGAGGTTGCGCCAGGCCTTGTGCGCCAGCTCAAGCCCGAAGTCGCGCTCGCCGTGGTACATGTAGGTCATCGCGAGCATCAAGAGCTCGGGCGGGAAGTAGCTGTATGCGCCATAGCCACCCGGGTTGGCCACAGTGCCGTCGGGGTTCGCATAGTTGACCGCTCCGTACTTCGTGACGCTCACGTTGCAGCGCTTGATGGTCTCCAGCCCGGCCCGGATGCGCTTCTCCGGGAGTAAGTTGGTCAGGCCGTGGTGCGCGGCGATCCACTCCCCGTCGAGCTGGTAGCCGAACACGTACTCCGACTTGCGGCCCGTGTCCGGTTCAAGGTAGTTCAGGTAGTAGCCGCGTTCGTCCCAGAGCCGCTCCTCCATGGCGCCAGCGCCCGCGCCGATCCACTCCGCGCACTGATGCTCGAATTCGGTATCGCCGACCTCACGCGCCATGCGCTCAGCGATGCGGAGCTCCGCGAGATGCAAGCCGCCGATATGGGCCGTCATGCCGGCCCAGCCGGGCGCCTCAGCCTCGAACCACTCCGTGCCGACGTTCCCGTCAGGCATGGAGATGACTCTCTCGCCTTCGGAGTAGGAGGCCGTTGTGCGCAAGCTGACTGTGTGCTGGACGCTCCGCTTCATCATCGGGTAGAGCTCTCGAAGGTACGCCCGGTCCGGCGTGTCTCGGCAGAGGAGGAATCGATCCACGATACCCGCGAGGCTGATGCCGTTCGAAGCGAACTGATAGCCGCGTGTCGGGCAGGCGAAGTCGATGGGTGGGGTCTGGCCGGTGCACCCACCGAAGATCCACGGCGGGGCCCCGTCGGGGTACTGGTAGCCCTGATAGCCCCGGATCGTGGAGAGCTGCAGCTCCGGGTAGAAGTAGGCTAGGGGCAGGCTGCCGTAGAAGCTGCACGGGATACACTCGATCTGCGGGCACCCACGCGGGCACTCGTTGAGGCCGAAGAGCCCGTCCTCCTCGCGCACCCAGTCAGGCAGCGGCGGCGCCTTCTGTGCCCAGTACCCGTCCTCGGTGATCATGTACAGCACGTTAACCAAGGAGTCTCGCAGCCACGGAGGCAGCGAGGGCTCGGAGTAGATCACCTGCTGCCATGCCGCCACGCGCCGCAACAGGACGGAATGGCGCCGGGCGAGGAGTTGGGCTGTCGCGTCGGCGCCACGGTGGTGCTTGGCGTACATGTGGGTGAACGTGTTGCCCGTCGGTGAGGCGTTGGTGCCCCCGCCCTTCCAGGTGGGCGCGCACCACGAGAGCACGAAGCGCACCACCCGTGTCTTGCCGGGCCCAAGCGAGAAGTCCACGGCCACCGTCGCGCCTGCGTCGTCACCACGGACAGCCGGAAGAGCGTCGCGGACCGATGCCCACGCCCGACGACCGGCGCCCAGCCCGCCGCCGACGCGCACGTTTGCCTCGTCGAGAACGCTGAGAGCGTACGATGCTAATGGACCGGTAACCTGGACGCCGCGAACGGCACCGTCGACAGCCGTTCGTTCGAACTCCGGAGCGCCCGCTTCGTTCGCTGTAGGTCCGGGGAAGGTGATCACAACGGTCCCGTCCTCGGTTACGTCGCCCGGGTTCCGGAGATGCACCTCGAACAGAGCGCCGGGGATCATCGAGGTCACGACATCGCCGGGCACAAACGGCGACCAGGCGCGCAGGCCCACCTTGACCGGGGCGCCCGTCTCGAACTCCATGTCGGCAATCGGATAGTGCCCCCAGTAGTGGATCTCGTCGGCCTGGCGGACCGGCCCGCCGTCTGCCAGCATCGCCGCCAGGGACGTCGGCCGGCTGACCGCATCGTAGGTCCAAGGTCCGTTGGGATTGTCGTCATCGCTCCAGTCGCGCGCCAGGTCCCAGGTCCGGCCGGCGGCCCTCAGCGCCAGGTCCATGCCCACGTAGTCTCCGTAGGTGCCGGACTGCGAGAGTGCGAGCTCGATGACATCGCCTTCCTCGACTGTGACGGTAAGCGCGCGCTCGCCTCCGCTGCCCGCGGCGAGGCTTAGTGGCTGTGCGGACGTAGGGCCCCAGGCCAGTTTCCCGGAGGTGATGGGCACGCCGCCCTTGCTGAGCGTCCAGTCTTGCGGCCGGTCAAGGTCACGGGCCAGCCAGATGCCGCCCGTGATAGTCAGCTCCCCCGACACGGGGCTTGTCCAGCGGAGCACGGCCGGGCTATGGCAAGCCACGCGGCCCTCCGGGATGTCATACGGGAGCTCGCCCACGCTCTTGAACCAAGCGGGGAGCCTATCGCGCGATGGCGCCCACAGCCGTTGGTGAGACCCCAGGGCGGGTTCCGGATCCCAGGACGTAAGGGGCTTCAGCTCGGTACCGGCACGTGCGGGCGATGAGCACAGCGCCCAGGTGCTCCCTCGCACGCTGAGGCCCAGGTACGGAAGCCCGATCGGCCCTCGGCGGGGCACATGGGAGTTGAAAATGGTGCAATAGCCAAGCAGGCCGTTCGTCTCGAGGTCCAGGCACCCGGTATCCACCCCGCCGACCGGCATCCCGTTCGTGGCCGGGTTGGCCCGGCGGTACACGACCCCGCACACAGGCTCGGCGTACCCGGCTGCGCGGAACTCGCACCACTCACCGCCCGGCAGGTCCGTGGGGAACAGCGTCTCTCCCGTTGCCGCGGACATCACGACACCCCCTACGAGCGCCAGCCCGATCAAGATCCGGCTGCTCATGGCGGTCGCGCCGGCGGCGGCACGCAGCCGCGCGGCTCGGTCAGTTGCCGGCATCGTGCACCGCCTCTCTATCGGCGCCCCGCTGCGGCGCTTCGCGCAGTCTGTCGCCCGCGCCTCCGTGATGGTGGGTTGCGCTGTTCTCTGCGGCATCGTCGCATACGGCCGGACCTTCGAGAGCGGCGCTGCTGTCGCGTACGGCGCGCAGCTTCGCTCCGACGCCGCGAACTGGTGAGCGACGGGCGACGGAGAGCTGAACCGCAGGTCGCCCATCAGTGTGGAAGCGCTCAGTCCAGAATGCGGAACTGGAACATGCACGGCTCCTTGCCGGCGCTGCTCAGGGCGGATGACAGCACTGTGACCGCGAGTTGGCGTCCGAGGGCCTTCTGCAGATGGTGCTTCGCGTGGCCGCCGCAGCAGTAGCAGTAGGTGACCGGCATGGCCTCCTCTGACACGGGCAGGCAGGCGCACCCGTAGTGCGCCAGGCCCTCCGGGGCGAAGCAGACGAGCACGTCGCCGGTCTCGGTGAGGCTCACGCTGTGGCCGAACACGAACTTGGCCTCATTCGCCGCGTGGATCCGGTCCTCCAGGCTCTCGTGGTCGCGCGCGATGCTCCGCGAGATCTGAAGGCGCTTCCCGCCAAGGCAGCAGGCGCAACGCTCCCGCACCGCATGGCGCGTGGCCTCATCGAGCGTCGCGTCCATCCTGCGCATCGCCTCGGCCAACCAGGCCGCCTTGCACTGGCGGGACGCGTCCTTGGGGACTCCGCTGCCGCCCTCGAGGATGTGCCCGGCCACATCGTCTGGCACGCCCTCCTCAGCCAGGGCTTGGGCCAGTTTCCGGATGTTCCCGTACTCGTACTCGCTCATGTTGCGCTCCCTGCCGCCGCGTCGGTCACTCTGGCGGACGACAGCTTCACCCACTCGCTCGGCGACACCTGTGGCCCTCCGCCGACAGCGGCGTGGCTGTCCCTCGACGAGCTCGCCGGAACTCGACGATGCGCTGCAGACCGTCGCGCAGCCCGAGGACCGCGAAGGGGGCGAGGACGACCACGTAGCGGTTCACATCTTCGCGGATGAGCTGGTGCATCACCCGGGGTGAGTCGGGCACCGAGACAGGGATGCCGCCGATGTTGATGACATCGCCCGGACCTCCGTAGTACATGATCGGAACGCGAACCAGGCAGACGATCAACAGCGCCAGGGAGCTGATGCCCAGGAGACGCAGCGGAACCGTGCGGCTCGCGAGGAGGCCCACCATTCCCAGCGTTACCAGAGGCGACCAGAAGATCAGCCCCGACGCCGGGTGGATCAGGCTCTCCGCGACGTAGCCGAGGTCGAGCGCGATCCGGTTGATGTCCCCGCGCAGCATCCCGAGCGCGACCGGCCTCCCGAACATCACGAGGTTGTAGGCGACCCAGATGAGAGCTGCGGGCGCCGCCGACCCCGCCAGAAGCGCGAGGACGCGCCATTCCCTCCGGAAGGCCAGGAGGAGCCCAAGCGTCACGGCGAGGGCGCCGGTCTCCAGGCGGGTGAGCACGAGTAGGCCGAGGAAGACCCCCGCCGCCACGAGCCCCTTCGTGCTCCCGCTCGCATGGCCCGTGACGAAGAACAGCGCGAAGAGGCCGCTCAGTCCGTACGCCGTGAGCGTGGCGTATAGCGGGCGCACCACGACGGCCTCCGCGAAGATGGGCGACAGGAGCACGATGGCCACGGCGAGGGAGTAGCCCGGAAGCGAGGGCCAGAGCGATCTCAGCGCTCGAACACCGGCGACCACACCAGCGAACAGGAAGGTGTAGCTCGTGACCGCCAGCGCCAGAGCGCACTTCCAGCGGTACCAGCTACCCTCCGCAGGGATCGAGAAGTCGCGGAAGGGCACGTCGCGGAGGAGCAGTGGCATAGGCGGCATGATCGCCGGTTCGGAAGCACCGGCGCCGCCCGGCGGGGCGGGTGGCCGAATGCCCGCGGGCAGGTTCACCTCCTCAGTGACCGCGCAGCGTCCCACGAGGGAGTCCAGGACTACGTAGGGCAGGAGCGCCAGGATCGGGTAGCCGGGGGACCGCTGGTCGACGAAGTGAAGGTTGCGAGCGATCGGCGTCTCCTCCGGCGTGGCGAGCCGCTGGAGGATGGCGTAGTAGTCGACGGAGTCGGCAACGACGTTCGCCCTCGAGCACGTTACGATAGCGGCCAAGATGACGGCGACCCCCGCTCCGAACAGGACGCGATCGACCAAGCGAACGCATGGAGCTCGCCGCGTCGCGGATGCGTTAGACATGCTGCCCCTCCTCGACCGGCCCGGATGGCGTCATCTGCGTGGTGTCGAATGACAGCAACCTATGCGCCACTGGGCCGTGATAGACGGCCGCGCACACGACACCGGTCGGTCATGCCCTCATCATCCGTGACGCTCAGGGCTGACGGAGTGTGGAGACCCCGCACCTGAGCCGAGGCAGATCACCTCACCGCCCCACCAGCTTGTAGGTGATCACCGCGGCGCTCGGCTGCGCTTGAAGGGCGATGGGCAGGCCTTTCTCCAGGAGCTCGCGACCGGAGACCTCCGTGGCCGCCGAGTCGTCGACGTTCCGGACCTCGTACGTCCCCGCGGCGTCCAGACCGTTCAGCTTCACCCGAGCGGCCTCATAGATGCTCTCCGCGCGCCGGAATGCCTGGACGACTCCCTCACCTCGCTCGGGGCAGTCGAACTGCCAGGCGATCCACTGCGACCTGTCCAGGCTGTAGGGAGTTAGTGGGTAGAAGTCGCCGTAGTAGCACTGGCTGATCTGCTTCCACTGCTCGAAGAGCTTCCGAAGGGCCGCGTAGTCGATCTCCTTGACGCGGACGTCAACGCCACTGCCAAGGCTGGGCGCCGCGTTGCTCCAGAACGCATAGGGGTCAACCGGCGTGACCCCGCCTCCGTAGTACGGGGCGCCCGAGTCCGCCACCGTGCCGGTGCCGTGGTAGGGGACCCACATGGATAGGCCGTAGGTCATGCCCTGGTGCCCGACGGGCTCGAACGCATAGTCGCTTCGCCAGAGCGGCACGGCGCGTCGGAGAGTCTCGAGGTCGACGCGGCGCCCGCCTGAGGCACAGGTATCGATGAGGAGATCGGGGTGGCGCCTGAGCAGCTCGTCCCAGTACGCGAGCAGGCCGGTGACGTGCCTGATCTCGGTGATCCCTTGCCTGTCCGGCGGGTCGTTCCGACGCCAGAAGTCGAGGGGATCCATGTTGAAGTCCTGCCGGTACACGTCGATGCCCTGATCGGTGATCAGGCCGTCGATGTGGTTCACCAGCCAGGTCCACGCGTCGGGGTTGCCGAGGTCGAGCAAGCCCCCGCCCGCGCCGCCCAGCACCCACTCAGGGTGGTTGTCAGCAAGCCAAGTCCCTGCCGCGACGCGCTCCGGCTCAAACCAGACGAGGATCTTGACTCCCTTGGAGTGGGCGTGCTCCGAGATGAGCTTGAAGCCGCGCGGGAAGCGCTTCGGGTCTATCTCCCACGTGCCAACCTGCGGCCAGCCGTGCTCTTGCACGTACCATCCGGCATCCATCCACCAGCAGTCGAGCGCCAGCCCCTCTTCGAGGTAGCGATCGATGTGCATCATCTGGTTCTCTTCGTTGGCCCCGATCATCTCCTCGTACGCACGCGAGCTCGAGGCTCGGAACGCCGGCTTCGGCAGCTCGCCACCGGGTGTTGGCATGCTGTGGGCCATCATCCAGCGACGCCAGACGTTCTGGGCACGGATCCAGTCCGACCCCTTCGAGAACTGGACAACGATCAGAGGAGTGCGCACCTCTTCGCCGGGCAGTAGCTTGAAGTGGGTGAGCTCCTGTCCTGCGCGCACACGGATGCCTACTGTGGCATCGCGCACGAAGTCGGCAGACCACTGGCCGGGCCACCCGACCGCGACGAGCCTCTGCTCGCCCGGCCACTCGAGGTCGAAGTAGGACATGTCGGAGTTCGTGGGTCGGCCGCCGGCGGCGCTGATGCGCTTGCTGTCCCGCGAGCCGAGCGGCGTCAGCAGCGGGCCGAAGTCCGTGCCGTTCGCCGGCGAGCCGACGTTGTGGTGCAGCAGGAACTTGCCTGTCGGCCCTCCCTGCCACTCGGCGTCCAGCGGCAGGATCTGCTCGATGATCGGTGTGTCCACGGCGCCGTCATTGCGGAAGTAGAGAGTCCACTCGACCGTCGGGAAGTCGAGGTACTCGATGGCCACGGTGCGCACCACGAGGCCCGAGGTGGGGTCGGTGTGGGTGACGGTGTGCTCCGTCCGCTGGTCGTCGAGCTGGCGGCTGTCTCGCCTCACCTGCCACCCCGAGAGCAGATCAGCGGAAGGCTTGCCGTCGTAGACGAACGAGAATGGCGGGCCGGCCGGCGGGGCCGCGCCCTGCTGGGTCAGAGGAAGGTCGGCAAGCCACAGCTCCGTGCCGTCCTCCAAGAGCGCCCGCGCCTCGGCCCAATCGGCCTGATCGCAAGCGATCCCGTCGCCCGCATCGTCGACCTCGAGGGTGAACGTGGTTGCGCCGCCCAGGGCCACCTCCGCCGGCACCTCGGCCATGCCTTCGCGCATGACGCCGGAGCGGAACGACTCGCTCCCGGCGACGCTGACCGAGAACACCACACTGCCCCGCCCGGGCCGCGTCTGCTCGTTGCTATCGAGGCCCACGAGAGCCAGGAACGTCCTGCCGGGACCCGGGAGGGTGACGACCACCTTGCTCATGGCGTGACAAAAGAGCCCGCGTGTGTGCTCGACTCCCGCGATGAGCAGTGGCCTGCCGCCGCGAGCGTTCGGTTGCACGGGGTCGTTGTTCGCGAGCACCACGAGGCCCGGCGGAGCCGGCTCCGTCGGCTGTTCCACGAAGCGTGAAGTGACGAACGCGTGTACTTCGCCCATCTCATCGGGCGAGACAGTGACTGCGCTCGCGAGAGGCGCTGTTGCGAGTAACGCGGATGCTGCGATCATGGTTCTCACGAGACCACCCGACTTAGCTCGGTTTGCAGCCTGGAGGCAGGCCGGCAGGACTCTCACTGCTGAGCGCAGGTTCCCCGCGGGCCGAGGCGAGGCCTTGCTCGGGCAGGTCGCCATTCCCCCTGGCGTCAAGTGCCTTCGCGCGCACAGGGCCCGTGCGCCCACTTGAGAGGGAGCTGGTCTCGGGTTATGCGGTCGACGTCCGTGTTCCGGGTTTGCCACCTATGCTTGTCCAGCAAGTGCGCGCCGGCGGCCCCTTTGGCCGTGCGCCCGTCAGGGGTTCGCAGGCCGCGACGGATCGCCCATCTTGCTGAGGCGCGCGAGCACTCCCGCGAGGCTTAGCAGGCTGGGCGCGTCGAGCTTGCGGGCGACGCCCTCGGGCGGGTCGTGAAGGCGCGCGATGTGCGCTTCGAGAGCCGCCAGCGAGTCCTCGGTGAACTCCGGGAGACTGCGCAGGGCCTCGCGGTCGAGTGTGGACGTCTCGCGCATGAGCTGGATGACCTCGGTGGGCTTCGGGACGCTCGGGCTCGCCGCCACGATGTATGCAGCGACAGCGGCGGCCACTTCAGCCGACGGGCATGTCCCGCCAGGCCCATTGGCATAGTAGGACGGGGCCACGAAGCTGATGACCTCGGTATCATCGGGGCCGGATCGGGGGGTCAGCAGCTCACCGGGAGCTGACCGTGCCGCGGGGATAGCTGTCACGAAGTGGGGGATGCCGTCCGCCCACGGCTTCGCGGCGTGGGACTGGAGGGACGCACCGGTAGCGTAGTCAGCGTACTCCACGTAGGGCGAAACGAAGAGAGCGCGCTCAGATGCGCGCACCGCCTCCACCATGGCCGCGACCTCCCCCCAGAACGACTGGTAGAGGGTCACGATGTCCGCTTCACGGCCGGCCTGTGCGAGTGCTTCAGCCACGTTGTCCCACGACTCCGAGGGCTGATAGACGAGGAGGTGAGCCGAGATCCCGAGTCGCTGCGTGAGGGACAGGATGACCTGAGCCGCCTGGGTGTCGTGGGTGTTGGTGGCCGGGTCATCCGGCTGCCCTTCGGGCCACATGCGGTACTCAAACGTCGTGGTCTCCGTGAGCATCGGGTTGAGCAGGGACCGGCTGACTCCTCCCTGCCCGACGATCGCGATCGTCACCGGACGCCGCTGGGCCAGTTCCGTGAGCTCGGCCAGCATCGTCGCATCCCTGACCCCCAGCGCACGGATCTCCCAGTCCGCCCCTGTGAGAGGCTCCTGCGCCGCGCCGCATACGGGAGTAAGCCACAGCAGCAGCGCGGCAGCGATCGGGGCCGCGACTCGCCCGGGGCCGCACCGCCCGTTCGGACGACAGGCCTCAACCGTTTTCATGACGTAGGTTCCCCTCATCGCCTCACGATCGGCGCCGGACGCCTCTTCAGTGGCCCGCCGAGCGATACCTGTAGCCGCGCCGCGCAGGGGCAGGCCACTCGCCTGTCGCCACCCCGAAGAGGTCCGAACGCGAGCCGTGGCGGAACGCAACGCAGAGGCGCGCAGTACGCCTGCGGTTGCGGCGGCTGCGCCGGCGTGCTCGTCAACAAGAGGGGTCCCTGATGCATCGTGCCACAGCTCGTGCATCCACGTTCTCTCCGATAGGCGGCCTGGTTCCGGCTGCCGTGCTGCTCGTGGCGTGCAGCGTCGCGGCAGCTCAGAACGCGGCTTTGCCTTCCTCGCTGATTCTGCTTCAGCGTGACGGGGCTCGAGTCTGTGTCGACCCAGTGCGAGGAGATGACCGCGCGCCTGGTTCCGAAGACCAGCCACTTCGGTCCATCAGCGCGGCCATCGCACTCGTGCCCGACTGGCTCGACGCTCCCGTCACCATTGAGCTCGCCCCCGGCGACTACGCGGACACCGGTGCCCACGGGATGCCTCTCAGCTCGCTCTTCCTCTCACGCCGTATGGCGCAAGGGGGCCTCGTGACGCTGGTCGGCCGAGTCGGGCCGGGCGGCGAGCTCCCGGTTCTGGCCTGGGAGGGCGGCTCCTCCATGGTGGATGTGCGCGAGGGTGACTGGCGAATCGAGAACGTGCAGATCGGCACTTTCACCACGCGCCAGCGGCGTGGCGCGTCCGTTGCCGGGCCCGGGCGCCTGGCGCTCAGGGACGTCACATTCCGGCTGCGCAGCCTCTCCGATGCCGGCATCTACGCCCGCCAGGGAGGCGACATCGCGCTTGAGGGCGCCATTCGGCTGAACGAGCATCTCCACGAGTCGGCGGAGGACGAGACGTTCTGCGGGATCATCGCTGAGAACTGCGGAGTGGTGCACTTTGCCGGCAGGGAAGGCGCGTCCCTCGACATGGGCAACGGGAGCCTGTCCGCGAGCTACTACGGGTGCATCGGCCTCGGATGCGAGCGCGCCCGGATTACATCCTGGACGCACCAGTCCAACTGCCTGGCCGTCAACAATGGGGGGAGGATCGACGCACACGGTACGGAGATCACCCTTTGTGCGAAGGACCCGAGCAACACTCCGGTAGGCCTAGAGGATGACGGACATGTCCTCGCCGAGGGCGCTCGGATCATCATCGAGGGACAGGGCAACGGCAACGCGATCGTCCTTCAGAAGGCAAGCACGCTCTTCTGCAACGACGTCGAGATCCGCGGAGTCGTGCGAACAGCGATATGGGCGATGAGCGGGTCGGTGGGCCTGGTTGGGTTCGTCGGCGATGCTCCGGCCATACGGGCCACGACCGGGGCCCACATCACGGTGGAGAAGGTCGGCGGCACGCTCGTGGGCCCGGTGGAGGCAACTCGCGGAGCGTCCATCGACCTGCCCGACGGAACAGTGGTGCGAGGATAGCTCGGCGTGCAAGAGGTCTCCGCGCGAGTATCGGCGGAACGCTTCCGGTAGGCCGGGAGACACGACCGTTCTGCAGCAGCCGGCCAGGAGGCGAGCCATGACCGAGACACAGAAGCAAGAGGCCCTCCGCTACCCCAAACCCAGCCCGCCGTGGCTCGGCGAGCCGCAGCTCGGCGCCTGGTACACCGATGAGGAGATAGACGCCGCCGTCGCGGCCATGCGCAGCTCTATGGACTGGACCGGCGAGGGCTTCGGGTTCATCGTGCGCGAGATAGAGGAGTTCGAGGAGGCGTTCGCTCGCTACTGCGGCACCAAGCACGCCGTCTCCGTCGTCACCGCCTCGGTCGGCCTCGACATGGCGATGATGTGCCTTGACCTTGAGCCCGGCGACGAGGTTATCAGTCCCGCGATCAACTTCCGGGCATCCCATCACGCCGTGCTCGGTCAGGGAGGCAAGCTCGTTCTCTGCGAGGTCGATGAGCGTACGCTGCAGGCCGATCCCGCCGACGTCGAATCCCGCGTCACCGACCGGACGCGCGCGATCTTCCCGGTGCACATGAACGGGCTCTCCGCGCCGATGGATGATTTGCTGGACATCGCCGAGCGGCACTCGGCGCGCGACGGCCGGCCGATACGCGTCATCGGCGACGCGGCGCGCGCGTGCGGAGGCGGCTACCGAGGGACGAAGATAGGCAAGCGCGGCTGGATGACGGTCTTCAGCTTCCACACCATGAAGCTCATGACCACGCTCGGCGAGGGGGGCATGGTCACCACTGATGACGACGACGTCGCCGCGCGCCTGCGCGACGTGCGGCAGTGGGGCGGCGCGCACGAGGATCACTGGGGCAGCAGCTACAAGCTGACGAAGGTCCAGGCCGCCGTCGGACTGGTGCAACTCCGGCGGCTCGACGAGATGATCTCCCGGCGGCGGGCCCTCGGCAAGCAGAGGTCGGAACTCCTGTGCGATGTGGAGGAGTTGACGCTGCCGTTCGAGCCGCCTGACTGCGAGCACTCCTACTACCTCTACACGACACTCGTGCCGCGCGAGTGGGCCGGCGCGAAGCGCGACCGCGTCATGTCCGTCGCGGAGTCGGAGTACGGCGTCGGCTGCATCGTTGCCAACCCGCCCACCTACGAGTCTGTGCCCTACATCAGGAAGCGCACGCAGGCGCTCCCGCGCGCGGACGAGCTCGGGGCGCGCATCATCTGCACGCCCATGCACCCGCTCATGACCGGGGAGCAGAACGCCTACGTCGCGGCCGCGCTGCAAGACGCCGTGGAGCGGGCCCGCACCGAGGGTACGTGAGCCCCGGCCTCTCTTCCCCAGGGGAGGGTCGTCGCGCGACGCAGGGGAAGTCCACTCATGAGGGCGGCGCGAAGGGCGGTTCCCGATGCGGACCTTCATGCTACTCGGCTTCGCGGTTGCCCTCGTCTCCGTGGTCGCGGCAGACGACTACGTGTGGATCGAGGGCGAGAGCCCAACCACCGCCAACTACGACGCGAAGGCCGCCGGCTGGGGCAGGAAGGAGTTCCTGTCTCAGGAGGCGTGGCTGGACATCAGCATCGAGGCCGACAAGGTCGAGGCCCAGTGTCCGCGGGAGGGCATCCTCCTGGGCTATGAGTTCGCGGCCCCTTCGGTAGGGGACTACGAGGTGTGGGACCGCGTCGGGTTCGAGTTCGTACGGTCACCCTTCGAGTGGCGCGTGGACGACGGCGCGTGGACGACGACCAAGCCCGAGGACCTGACCGTCGACTTGATGGAGATCGCCGAGTGGGTCGAGGTCGCCTGGCTGAGGCTAGGGGCGGTCGATCTCGCCGCAGGGAAGCACGTCCTTCAGATCCGGCTCGCGCCTACGACGAAGACGGAGAACGGCGAGCAGAAGCCGGACAAGATCCTGTACGCGTCCGATCTGCTGTGCCTCTACAAGGGGGCGTTCCGCCCAAACGGCAAGTTCGGTCCTGACGAGGACTGGCAGACGGACAGAGACCGCGAGGCCGCGCAGCGCGTCTTCAGCATCCCGGCCGACAGCGCCGCTGCCGGCGAGCGCCGCGAGGTGGACCTGTCAGGCCTGTGGCAGGTGTGTCGGTACGACGAGCAGGAGGTGACGGACCGCAACGGTCCGACCGACACGCTTCCCGATCCTGCCCAGGTCTACTGGCGCGCGATACCTGTCCCGGGGAACAAGTTCGACACGAGCCCCGATCTGCGGCTCTGCCACCGGCTCGTCTACCGCACCAAGGTCGGTGTCCCGCAGGCCCTTTCGGGGCGCTCGATCTACCTACGCTTCCCCTCGATCAACATGATCGCCAGCGTCCTGGTGAACGGGCAGCTCTGCGGGTGGACCAAGGCCATGTACGCCCTGTTTGAGTGCGACATCACCCGGGCTGTGAGATTCGGGCAGGAGAACGAGATCTACGTTGTCATCAAGGACAGCTACTACGCGTTCAGCGAGAAGAAGTCGGGCAAGAGCTGCCGGATGAGCTTCAACGTCCCGGTGAGCTGGATGGGGTCGCGGAACTACGTGAACCAGACATTTGACTACCCCATCGGCGCCGAGCAGTACGCACAGAACGCGGGCATCCTCGAAGCTCCGAGCCTGGTCGTCGCGGGTGCCGTGTATGCGTGCGAGGTCTTCGCGAAGCCCTCCGTGCAACGCAAGGAACTCGGCCTCGAGATCACCCTTCGGAACCCCTCGGACACCGCGCGCGCAGTCCAAGTATCGAACATCGCCGTTCCGTCCGACGGTGGGGCGGAGAAGACGGTCGCTCTGCAAATGGTGACGGTGCCCGCTGGCGGAGAGGCGGTCGTGGATGTCGCGGAGCCCTGGGCGGATCCCAAGCTGTGGTGGCCTGATGAGCCGAACCTGTACGACCTCGTCACTCGCGTGTCAGCGGGCGGCGCTGTCATCGACACACGCACCACGCGCTTCGGGTTCCGCGAGTGGGGCTGGTCCGGCCGGCTATTCACGGTTAACGGCGTTCCCTGGCAGTTCTTCGCCGACACGACGCTTCTCGGCGGAGGCGAAGATCCCGAAGCGGCGCTCCGAACGTGGCGCGAGCATGGTCAGAACATGTGGCGGTTCTGGGGGCGGGCCTTCGGCGGGCTCAGCAAGGACAAGGCGCTGGACCTCATGGACGAGCGCGGCATCGTTGTCCGACGCAGCGGCATCTTCGACGGTCAGGGGGCCAACTACCTGGCGGGACTCACGGACAACCAGGCGCTCTACGACAACTGGCTCGTCCAGATGGAGGCGTGGGTCCGCGAGGAGCGCAACCACCCGAGCATCCTCATCTGGTCGATGGAGAACGAGATCACCTTCATCAACTCCCGCAACCTGGGCCAGTCGGACGCTGTCGAGCCCCAGATCGAGCACGCGGCAGAGGCGCTCATGGCTCTCGACCCGACACGGCCCGTGATGGTTGACGGCGGCAACTGCCTCAAGAACAGCTCGCTGCCCGTGAACGGCGTGCACTACATGGAGAGCGCGTGGCGGAGCTATCCCGACGAGGCCTACACCCTTGAGCAAGCGTACAAGGCCCACGTCACCAACAAGGACTGGATCATCTGGCCGCTCGTGCCCGACCGGCCGATCTTCATGGGGGAGTCGTTCTATGCTCGAGGCTCCACGCCGAGCGCGTACGCCCAGTTCGGCGGCGAGGGCTGCTTCAGCGGGTGGGGCGAGCACACGCGCGTGGGCGTTGGACGGCTCGCCAAGATGCTGGCCGAGGGCTACCGCTGGCATGGCGTGGCCGCGACGCACTTCTGGATGAGCTCGGGAGAGACGGACCTTCACTACAACTCATGGCAGCCTGTCTGCGTGCTCTGCCGTGAATGGAACTGGACGTTCGGCTCGGGCACCACCGTGGATCGGCTGCTTAAGGTCTTCAACAACACTCACCTCCCGGGCGGCATCACGGTGAGCTGGGCGCTCGCGCTCGACGGCACGAGGGTGATGGGCGAGGACAAGGTTGTCCCGCTGCCCGCGGGCGGATCGCAGGAGCTCACGGTTCATGTCCCTGTGCCTGTGGTGGAGGAGCGCATGAGCGGCGAGTTCGTTCTGACCTGCGCCCGGGACGGCAAGGAGGTCTTCCGCGAGACTAAGCCGGTCGCCGTGCTCGGACCACCCGGTGACGCGAAGCCTGACCTGCCGGCAGGCGGCCCCTGTGTTCTGGACCCGGACGGCTCCGCCAAGGCGCGTCTCGCGGCCCGGGGCATCGCGTTCACGGAGGCGGGTTCGGCGGCGGACATCCCTGACACGGCGAAGCTCGTGATCGTCGGCAGGAACGCGCTTTCGCCGCGCGAGGCGACCGACCCGTCGTGGGTGGCATTGGCCTCGCGAGGCGCCCGGGTGCTGGTGCTCGAGCAGCAGAACCCGTTGCGGTACCTCGCGGTCCCCGCGGACTGCACGCCGACGGACTATGCGGGGCGTGTAGCCTTCGCGGAGAACCTCGACCACCCGGCGTTCGCCGGCCTCGACCAGCCCGATTTCTTCACATGGTCTGGCGACAGCGTTGTCTACCGCAACGCCTACCGAAAGGCCACGCGAGGCGCCGTCTCGCTTGTGCAGTGTGACGAACAGCTCGGGTACTCCGCATTGTCGGAGTGCCCGGTCGAAGACGGCCTGCTCATGCTCTGCCAGCTTGTGGTTGGCGAGAAGCTGGCGTCAGACCCGGTGGCGCAGCGGCTGTTTGACAACCTGGTGAGTTATTGCGCGACCTATGCTCCCGTGCGGTGCAGCACCGCCGTGGCGATGGCTGCCGACAAGCCCGCGTTTCACATGCTCTCCGACTCAGGGCTCCAATTCGATTCGGTCGGCGACGTTCTCACCGCGATCTCGGGCGGTAAGCACGGGATCGTAGTCTTCGACGCCACCCCTCGGAACCTGGAGGCACTGGCCGGCAACATGGACAAGGTCCGCGCGTTCACTGAGAAGGGCGGCTGGCTGATGGCGTGGGGCCTGACGCCCGAGGGGCTCGCCGCCTACAACACGGTCGTGGGCGTGGATCACCTGCTCAGGCCCTTCGAGCTCGAGCGCGTGAGCCTGCCGCCGGTCCGCGATCCGCTGCTCTCCGGACTCACTGTGCGCGACGTCACCATGGAATCCGGTGAGCTCATCTTCCCGTGGGCCGGCGACAAGTACCTGGTCGACGATGAGTTCACTTTCGTCGTAGACCTCGACGACATCGCCCCATTCTGCGAGTTCCCCGGTGCGACGGCTGGCGACAAGGCGGCGGCACGGGCCGCTGTCGCGAGCTGGCCGCGCAACGCTGTCAACGGCTTCACGAGCGCGGACGCCTGGAAGCTCATCTACTACATGAGCACCGCCAGCCCCCGGCTCTCGTTCACGCTGCCGCGGCAAGAGACCGTCGACCGGTTCTCGGTGGTCCTGAACACGCACTACTGCGTGCCCACCAAGCTGGACCTCTACTTCGACGACGACCCCCAGCCAGTGGTCGTGGACACGAAGCCGAACGCCGAGCGCCAGGACTTCGACATCGAGCCGCGGACGGCCCGGAAGCTCACCGTCGAGCTCGCCGACTTCGACAAGCCCGGGGTGACCACGGGGATCGACAACATGTGGATCCGCGTCGCGCGACCTGATGACTGGCGCCAGCGGGTCAGGCCCCTGCTGAACATCGGCGGGCTGGTGAAGTACCCGACGGGCAAGGGCGGTCTCGTGCTGAACCAGATCAACGCCAGGGACACCGAGCCCGCTCCGGACAACCTGCAGAAGAAGCGCGCGATCGTGGCGGCGTTGCTGCGGAACCTGCACGCGGTGTTCTCCGGTGGCAAGGCACTCACGACGGCGAACTTGACCTTCCAGCCCATCGTCCTGAACGAGCAGTGCAACCAGTACCTGACCGCTGACCGTGGGTGGTACGAGGGAGATCGCGACCTGTCACAGTTGCCGCACGGCGAGGTCGTGCTGGACGGTGTGCCTTACGTCGTTCGCGACTTCAAGACATCGCCTCTGCCGTCGTGCGTCATGCTCGGCGGGCCGGGCGCAAAGGGGCAGATGCCGAACGAGGTGATCGGGCTCAGCGTTGGCACGAGGGCCGACGCGCTGTACTTCCTGCACACCCTCAATCGAACGGGCGAGTGGCGAGCGTCCAAGCCGGAGGACGTGCCGCCCGTGGTCTTCCAGTACGTGGTGCACTATGCGGACGGGCAGACCGTGACGGTGCCTGTACTATACGGGCAAGGAGCCGACCACTGGATCTCCAAGCAGCCTGCGGGGCTGCGAGACGCGGCGGTGGCCTGGGCGGCGCCCTTCGCCGGCGATGCTTCCGGTGACCAGGCCGTCCTGTACCAGCTCCAGTGGATGAACCCGAGGCCGGATGCGGAGATAGCCACGGTCGACCTCGTGTACGGCCCCGATGGCAGCAGGTACGGTGTCCCCGCCCTAATCGCCATCACGGCGGCAAGGCAAACGCAGTAGGGGCGGCCCACTGTGGCCACCCGTGGGCGAGCACGCGGCTCGGAGGAGGAACGGACATGAACGCGGTGCCGCTTGGCGCGGAAGCGATGCTGCTCGCGTCGTCCTGCCTGGTCGTCGCGGCCTGGGCGGAGCCGGCGAGCGAGACGGCGTACGGCCGGTCGACGCTCCGACTGGAATGGCGTCCGGGCCCGGAGAGCATGCGCGAGCCGGGACCGCGACACGAGATCGAGCAAGGGTTCGCCGCAGGTGGCGTGGATGCTCGGTGGATCAGCGTCGTCGATCCGCTGGGCGCCCCTGTCTACGACTCCGCCTTCCTACCGACCGACTCGCCGCAGGTGGCCGAGAACGAACGGACACTGAGAGAGTGGGTTGCCGAACTCCACGCCCAGGGCACTCCGGTGCTTTCATGGTACCCGCTCATCATCTGCCGCACCGGCTGGCAGGAGCATCCCGACTGGCGGCAGCAGTTCATCCTGCCTCAGCCGGAAGGGCGGCATAAGGACATCGACTGCTGCGTTCTCTCGGGCTACGGGCAGGCGCTGATCGACTTCTGCAATGAGGCGATCGACCGCTTCGGGCTGGACGGGTTCTGGTTCGACGGCAGCGCCTGGACCCAGATCTGGGACCGGCCCATTCCCCTTTCGTGCGTCTGTGACGCGTGTCGACAACGCTTCCGCGCGGATACGGGGCTCGAGGCACCCACGGAGGTGAACTGGAACGACCCGGCCTTCCGGCGGTGGGTGGCCTGGCGCTACGACGCCTTCGGCGAGTACCTCGGTCGGCTGGCGCGGGGCATTCACGCCGTTCATCCGCATGCCACCGTGGTGGTGAACCACTACCATCGCCCCGTGATTCCTTGGCAGGGCGCCATCCCCCTTAACCCTTACGACGCGGACGTCATCACCGGCTCCGAGGCGACCGGCGAGGCGCGGGTCGATCTCACGATGCGCCTCTGCCGAGCCTATGGCAGGAGCCAGTCTGAGGTGTGGCGGCCGTTTGACTGCGCAGACAACCCCGAGACGGCCCCGCAGACAAACGACCTGCTGCACCACGCCCTCGCGTGTTTCGCGGCCGGCGGGATGCCCTCGTTCGGTGGCGGCGACGCGAAGCTGGTTGGGCCGACGGCGGCGATCCTCGCGCCCATCATGAAGGCCGTCAGGCCGTACGTTGGCGGCGAGTCCTACCCGTACGCGGCACTGCACATCTCCCAGCAGACCGAGACCTTCTACCTTTCCCGCGAGCCGAAGGGCACCGACTGGAGCCTGGAGCCGTACTGGCAGTCGATCGAGGGCTGGACCCAGGGGCTAGGCATGGCTCACATTCCGCCCGACTACGTGTACGACTCCGACCTTGTGCCGAGCCGGCTGCGCGGCTACCGAGCGCTGCTAATGCCGATGTCGCTCGCGCTATCGGAAGAGCAGGCTCTGACGATCGCAGACTACGTGCGCGCAGGGGGCCTCGCCGTGGTAGGGCCGGGCGCCGGGGCTGTGGACGAGTGGGGGGAGCCGCGCTCACGGAACCCGCTGGGCGCCGCCCTCGGGTACGCCTTCGGCGGCGTGCCCTCGCCTGCGGCGGACGAGTGGCAGGCAGTGCAACTCGTGCCCGTAGGGCGCGGCGAGCCGCTGTCCACCACGGCGCTGAAGGTGCCCCTGACCTTGCGCGGACGCGGCTGGGACGTGCTATACCGTGACGGCGAGGGTGACGATGCGCTGCCCGCGATCGCGCGCCGGAGCGTCGGCCGCGGGCAAGTGGTCGTGGTCAACACAGACCTGGGGCGTACCGACCGCGGCTGGCAGCCGTCCGTGGGAGGCAAGACGCTACTCGCCGTCACGGATGCGCTCGCGTGCACAGGGAAGCACTCACTCGAGTTCGTCGATGACTCCGACGCACCGTACCCGTTCTGCCCCGACATGGAGATGCACTTCGAGTGCTTCGAGCCACCGTGGTCTTCGGGCGGCCGCATGACGTTTGACCTGCGGCTCGGCAAGGGTGCGGTGGCCGCCATCGAGCTGAGAAGCAGCACGCCGCCGTGCACCGGCCCGGCGATCCGACTCGGTGACGGCGGATGGCTCGTGGCCGGTGACAAGAAGCTGGCTGAAGTCCCGGTCGATACATGGCTGCACGTGCAGATCGACTGGAGGCTCGGCCCCGATCGTTCGGGCTATGACGTGACGCTGACGGTTCCCGGGCAGCCCCCGCAGGTGTTCCTCGACCTGCCGTGCGCGGACGTTGGCGTGCGGCGCTGCGACTGGGCCGTCATCTATGCGCCCGGCTCCGAGCCCTCTGTCTTCCACATCGACAACGTGCGGATCGAGCGGATCGGCGCGGCCGACGGGAAGGCAGCGGCCGTGCTGGCCGATGACTTCGAGACCACACCGGTGGGAGGCGTGGCGCCCAGAAGCTGCGCGTCGGTCCTGGCGAGGCTCGTCCGCCGGCTCGCACCGCCGGAGATCGAGGTCGAGGCGCCGGAGGAGGTGCGTGTCGGCGTGTTCCATGCGCGGGACGGCGGGGCGCTCGTGCACCTGCACAACCTGAACGGGACCCACGCAACGTGGAAGAAGGACGAGGGCCCGTCCGTCAGGATCCGGCTGCGACAGCCGGTGACGTCGGCGAAGCTGGCCGTGTCGGGGAGGACGCTGCCTATCGCCCGAGAGGGCGAAGAGCTGATCGTCACCGTCCCGCACGTGGGGCTGTATGAGGTGGTGAGCCTGTCCCGGTAGACCTTGCCGCCTGAGCAAGGGTCGCATGGAGGGAACCGTGTCGATGGAGTTGCCTGCTGGGGTTGTCACCTTCCTGATGACCGACATCGAGGGCAGCACCCGGCTGTGGGCCGAGGCTCCGGACGCGATGCGTGCGGCCCTCGCGCGGCACGACGCGATCGCGACGGACGTGATTGCGGAGCACGCCGGGTTCCTCATCAAGCCACGGGGCGAGGGAGACAGCACGTTCTCAGTCTTCGGGCGACCCACGGATGCAGTGACCGCGGCATGCGCACTCCAGATGGCCTTGACCGCGGAGCAGTGGCCGGAAGGAGCCGCCCTGCGCGTGCGCATCGCCGTGCACACCGGGGAAGCCGACCTGGGCGTGGACGACTACTACGGCATCGCGGTAAACCGATGCGCGCGGCTCCGAAGCATCGCGAACGGAGGACAGGTACTCGTCTCGGAGTCGACAACGGGCCTCGTGCGCGAGACGCTCCCCGAGGAACTCAGCCTCCGCGACCTAGGCTTCCAGCGACTGCGCGACCTAGCCGAGCCCGAGCGGGTGGCGCAGCTCGTCCACCCGTCACTACCCTCGGACTTCCCCGCCCTCCGCACGATCGACCTGGTACCCAACAACCTCCCTTACCAGGTCAGCACCTTCGTCGGTCGCGAAGCCGAGATGACGAAGATCAGGGAGCTTCTCCGGGGAACACGACTCCTGACACTGACAGGTGCCGGGGGCGTCGGAAAGACCAGGCTGGCCGTGCAAGCAGCCGCGGAGACTCTCTACGAGTACCCCGACGGGGTGTGGCTCGTAGAGTTGGCAGCACTCTCGGACGGTGATCTAGTGTTGCAGTCGGTAGCGTCCGCACTTGGCGTCCGCGAAGAGGCTGGCAGGACGCTGGCAGACGCTCTGGTGGCGCACCTGCGCGGAAAGCAGGCACTCCTCGTCCTTGACAACTGCGAACACCTGGTCGCCGCAACCGCCGAGATCGCGGAGGGGCTCCTCCGGCAGTGTCCGGCGCTGAGGATCCTCGGGACAAGCCGAGAGGCGCTACGGGCCGAAGGCGAGACCGTGTGGCGAGTGCCATCGCTGTCGGTGCCGCACCGCGTGGCCGGCGTCGAGCCGCAGCCGGAGCAGCTCACACAGTATGCCGCTGTGCGGCTGTTCGTAGACCGGGCGACCAAGGTGAGCCCGGCATTCAAGATGACGAACGCGAACGCGCCGGCCGTGGCGGAGATCTGCTCACGGCTCGATGGTGTCCCGCTAGCGATCGAACTGGCTGCCGCCAGGGCAGGTGCCCTATCACCCCACCAGATCGAGAAGCGACTCGACGAGCGTTTCAGGCTACTGACGGGCGGCCGCAGAACAGCGCTGCCGCGGCAGCAGACCCTCCAAGCAACGGTCGACTGGAGTTACGACCTCCTGTCCGAACCGGAGAAGACACTATTCACTAGGCTCTCCGTGTTCGCGGGTGGCTTTGCACTTGAGGCGGCGGAGACGGTGTGCGCAGACGACGGGATCGAGACAGGTGAGATACCGGAGCTACTCGGTGAGCTGGCGTCGAAGTCGCTCGTCATCCCGGGCCACGACCGCTACTGGATGCTACAGACCCTCCGCTCGTACGGCGCCCAACGTCTCGGCGAATCGCGCGAGGCGGAGGGCACGCGACGACGCCACGCCGAGTACTACGCCGACCGGGCTGTGGAGGTGCACCCGCAGCTGTTCGGCCCCGAGTCGGAGGCGTGGCTGGCTTGGTGCGAGGTGGAGTACGCCAACTTCCGTGCGGCCCTCGCCTGGACGTTAGAGCACGACGTCGGCCTCGGCCTTCGGCTCGCGGGTGCGTTCGCCCGTGTGTGGGACATGGCGCCTCACTGGACCGAGGGCCGGCAGTGGCTTGGGAAGCTTCTCGGCTCCGAGGAGTCCGCCGAGCCGTCGCTACGAGCCAACGCGTTCGTGTGGGCCAGCGCCCTGGCGAGCGAGGAAGGCGACTACGTCGCTGCGCGGGGCCTGCTGGAACAAGCGATCGGGCTGCACCGCCGGCTGGGCGACAGGCTGAGCGAAGCGCGAGACCTCAGTGCCCTCGCCAATGTCACAGCCTATCAGGGCGACTACGGTGCAGCTAGGGCTGCGCAGGAGCAGAGCCTCGCCGTGTTCGAGGATACCGGAACCAAGGGGGACATCGCGCGATCGCTGCACGGGCTGGGGTTGGTGGTCGAAGCACAGGGCGATGTCGAGTCCGCTCGCGCATACTACCGGAAGAGCCTTGCTCTCTACCGACAGGAGGGGGACAGGCGGAGTGCTGCCAGAGCCCTCAACAACCTGGGCAACTTAGCCGGCGACCAAGGGGACTACGACGACGCCCTCGCCCTTCACGAGGAGGGGCTGGCCCTCGCTCGGGAGACCGGCGACACGGCAGGCGTCGGTCACCTCCTCAGCAGCATGGGCTACGTTGCCTGGAGGCATGGCGACCACGCCAAGGCGCTGGACCTATGCGGAGAGGCACTGGCGATCGCGAGGGAACAGGGGGCCAGGCGAGCAGTGGTACAGTCGCTGCTGGGCACGGCTCGGGCCGCGACACACCTCGCCAAGCACGAACAGGGCGGTGAGCAGTACCGCGAGGCCCTGGCCTTGTCAGTTGAGATGGGCAGCAAGCAGCTCATCGCCGACTGCCTGGAGGGCCTTGCGGCGCTTGCGTCCCAGCAGGATCAGGCGAGACGGGCCGCCTCTCTGTTCGGGGCGACCCATGCCCTGCGCCGGTCGATAGGCGCTCCGTCGGACTACGATGACCCCGGGGCCCTGCGGGACCAACGCGACGCGGCGCGCGAGGAGCTCGGCGAAGAGGCCTTCGGTGCCGCCTGGGCTGAGGGCGAGGCCATGACGCTCGAGGAGGCAGTCGCCTTCGCGCTGAAGGAGGGATTGGATGGCTGAGCTCCCATCCGGTGTTGTCACCTTCCTGATGACCGACATCGAGGGCAGCACGCGGCTGTGGGCCGAAGCGCCTGACGCGATGCGGGCGGCCCTCGCACGCCATGACGCTATCACCACTTTCGCGGTCGCGGAGCAAGGAGGCTTCTTGCTCAAGCCTCGAGGGGAGGGTGACAGCACCTTCTCAGTGTTCGGGCGACCCACGGACGCGGTGAATGCGGCTTGCGCGCTTCAGACGGCGTTGACCGCGGAGTCGTGGCCGGAGGGAGCCGCCTTGGCGGTCCGAATCGCCGTGCACACCGGAGAAGCGGACCTGGGGGTCGACGACTACTACGGCATGACGGTGAACAGGTGCGCCCGCCTGCGCAGCATCGCGCACGGAGGGCAAGTCCTAGTCTCGGAGGCCACGGCCGGGCTGGTGCGTGAGCTGCTGTCGGAGGGCATCGCCCTGCGCGACCTGGGCTTCCAGCGCCTACGCGACCTGGCCGAACCCGAGCGCGTGTCACAGCTCCTGCACGCATCGCTGCCGAGCGACTTCCCGGCGCTTCGCACAATCGACCTCGTTCCGAACAACCTGCCGTACCAGGTGAGCACATTCGTCGGGCGAGAGGCCGAAATGACGAAGATCAGGGAGCTTCTCCGGGGCACGCGGCTGCTGACGCTCACCGGTGCGGGAGGAGTCGGCAAGACGCGCCTGGCCCTACAGGCCGCGGCGGAGATGCTCTACGAGTACCCGGATGGGGTATGGCTGGTGGACTTTGCGGCGCTCTCAGACGGCGGGCTCGTGTGGCAGGTGCTCGCGACCGCGCTCTCCGTTCGCGAGGAGCCGGGGCAGGCGCTGGCGGAGACGGTGCTGGCCCACCTGAGCAAGAGGAACGCGCTACTGCTGCTCGACAACTGCGAACACCTCGTCGAAGCGTGCGCGCGGCTCGCCGAGGACCTGACCAAGCAGTGCCCAGCGACCCGCATCCTCGCGACAAGCCGGGAAGCACTCAGAGCCGAGGGTGAGACGGTATGGCGGGTGCCGTCGCTCTCTGTACCACACCCCGAACCCGGGATCCGCCCGCAGCCTGAGCAGCTAACCCAGTACGAGGCAGTCAGGCTGTTCGTGGACCGCGCGACGAAAGCCAAGCCCGGTTTCGCCGTGACGAGCGAGAACGCGCCGGCGGTGGCAGAGATATGCTCACGGCTCGACGGGATGCCGCTGGCCGTGGAACTGGCGGCAGCAAGAACGAGCAGCCTCACGCCGCGGCAGATCGAACAACGGCTGGACGAGCGTTTCCGACTTCTGACCGGGGGCCGCAGGACGGCGCTTCCGAGGCAGCAGACCCTTGAAGCTACGGTCGACTGGAGTTACGACCTGCTGCCCCAAACCGAGCAGAGGCTGTTCGCACGGCTATCGGTGTTCGCGGGAGGGTTCACACTGGAAGCCGCGGAGACCGTCTGCGCCGGGGACGGGATCGACCCGACCGACATCGCCGACATCCTAGGCGAGCTGGTCGCGAAGTCACTCGCTATCGCCGACACCGAGCGCTACTGGATGCTCGAGACGCTGAGGGAGTATGGGAGACGCCGTCTGAAGGAGAGCCGGGAGGCCGAAGAGGCCGTTCAAAGACACGCGGCGTTCTACGCGGCGCTGGCCGAGGAGGCCAAGGCTAGATTCCGCGGTACTGAAGAGACGGAGTGGTCCGAGCGCCTGGAGTCCGAGCACGCGAACCTCCGCGCTGCCCTCTCGTGGGCCGTGGCCCGCGAACCCGAGAGCTTCGCGCGGCTTGTCGTGGCGTTGGCCCGCTTCTGGCTCGTCCGCGGTTTCTGGCAGGAAGCCGGGGAGTGGCTGGAGCGGGGCCTTGCACTGCGCCACGCGATCGACCCGCAGACCGACGCGGACGTGGTGTCCTGGGCCGCGGACCTTGCTCGCCGGCGTGGTGATTTGGCGCAGGCGCGAGCGCTCTTTGAGCAGTGCCTTGCGATCAGCCGGGCACTGGAGGACAAGCGGAGAGTGGCGAACGCCATTCGCAACCTGGGCACGCTGTCGTGGCTGAGCGGCGCCTATGCCGAGGGATCGCGAGCATACGAGGAGAGCCTTGCCATCTCCCGTGATGTGGGCGACGGGCTCGGCATCGCCAGGTCACTAGCGTGCTTGGCCCTCATGGAGCAGGAGCAGCAACACCTCGCCAGGGCCGCCGAGCTGTACGGCGAGGCGCTCGCCTTCTTCCGTGACGTTGGCGACCTGATCGAGGTGGCAACCATACTGAACAACCTTGGGAACATCGAGTGGCACCGCGAGGACTGGTCCCGTGCCCGCGCATTCCACGAGGAGGCACTCGCATTGCGGCGCCAGACCTCCGATAGGGCAGGCGTCGCCATGTCTGAGATCAACCTGGGCACTGTGGCCGAGGCCGAGGGCGACTGTGCGAGTGCTCAAGCTCACTACGAGGCCGGCCTATCGGTCGCGCAGGAGCTTGGGGACCAACGCGGCGCGGTTCCCGCTCTCAGCAGCTTGGGCAGCATCGCCCACGCGAGGGGCTTTCTAGCGGTAGCCGGCGAGCACTACGGACGAGCCGCACGTGGGGCTCGTGAGGCCGGCGACTGGCGCTTCATGGTCGGCTTGGTGGAGGCGATAGCGGCGCTCGCGTCGTCACTCTGCCAGCCCGAGAGGTCAGCGCGCCTCTACGCCGCCGCGCAGACAGCCCTACGCCTCAAGCAGGTCCCCGTCGTGTCCTTGAGCACCGAGGAGTACGAGCAGCGCCTGACGGCTCTGCGCCAGGTCCTCGGCGAAGACGCGTATCAACGCGCCTGGAGCGCTGGCTCTTCGCTGTCCCTCGAAGACGCCATCACCGAAGCAATGGCAGTGGCCGACGAAGCCGCTGAGGGGGAGGTCACCCGCACCTCGCTCCTGCCGGGTGGGAGCGGGATGTAGGCCCAATGCCGGCCGAACTCGGCGATTACCTTGCTGTAAGCACTGACGCCCGATACCGTGCACTCGCACTCGCCAACGTCGCCTAAGCACAGCTTCACCACAAAGCCGCCGGGGTAGTCGCACTGAGCCTCAAATGAGACCTCGCGGTCGTGCACCCCCACGTTGCATACACGGGCCTCACCGCGCGCTAGCCACCACCGGGCGAGCTCGTCATTGCCCATGGTGCAGGCGGTGACGCCCTTCTCTTCGAGATACCGGAGTAGCTCGTCTATGGCCCGGCGGCAAGCGGGATACTGCGCGATGTAGACGGGGTGGTGGAACAGGCTCCACGTCGCGTGGTAGCCGAGGGCCATGTCGACAGCGCGATGCAAGGTCGCGAAGTCCGTTTCCTCGCCTTGGTAGCCTACCTCATACGCCACGATCGGCTCCTGCACAAAGCGCAGGCACTCGTTGCCGGAGCGCCAATCGTCCCACCGGCGGCGGGGGAAGGCCGAGCCGAACGAGAAGTCGATGATGTTCGTCGGGTTGAGCACGTCGGCGTCGGGGCCCAGCCAGCTATTGTCCGCGAGCTGCCCCTCCTGCATCATCCACCGAGCCGGCTCACACCATCCGGTCCAGCGGCACCAGTGGTTGACGGAGCAGACGGACGGCCTCCCGAACACCGCACGGAACACGGCCGCCTGTTGCCGCACGTCATCCTGCGTGAATCCCGTGGGGTGCGCGAAGCCGTCGATGAAGTTGTAGTGGAGCGCCAGCTCATGCCCGTTGGACTCGATGTGCTCGATCTCCGAAGGGCCAAGGGCGAAGCCGCCGTCCACCGCCATCACATTGATGTGGTACGGAAGGCCTCGCTCACTCATGAAGTCCGACGCCACTATCTGGTTGTTCGGATCGCCCTCGTCGTCGCCGCCGAAGTAGAGAAGGACGTCCGCCACCTCGCCCCCAACCGGGGGGATCTGGTGCACCAGCGGGATCGGCTGACAGCCGATCATGCTTTGCAGCAGTAGGTGCAGCTCGTCGGTGTACGCCACCTCGGGGTGGTTCTCACCGATGATGCGGGCGTCCATCACCCTGAGGTAGCCGTCGCCGTCGTAGTCGGCGTCGATGGGCCGGCCCTGGTGGATGAGCCACATTGTCTGCGGAAGGTCGAAGCCGATGTAGAAGGCCCACCCTGGCCCGACCGCGCGCTGGGTGACGGCCGCGTGAGCGGTCGGCCGGGCGGCTGTGCCCGAGCCCGGCCGTGCCGGGTCGGGCGCCAGGAAGTCGGCCACCGCCTCGGCGCTCGCCGGCGTCACGGCTCGGACGCGAGACACGATGATGAGCGGCTGATCGGCGTGTGCCTCGGGGTGGATCCCCGCCGTCAGAGGCACATTGAGCAGCCGCAGGTAGCCCCCGATGCTGTAGATGCCCGAGGGTTGCTCCACCACGTCGCTTGCCTGGACGCCGAACAGCTCGTCGAGGCCATCCGTGGCGAAGCCAATGAGGATTCCCCCGTCGCTAACCCAGGCTTCCAGATCGCTCGCCGCCGATGCAGGCCAGCCCTCGTCCGGCACTTGTCCGAGGATCACCAGGGAGTGGCGCTCGAGCTCGGCTGCGGACACCAGCACCTGGGGCGCGACGGCGTCCGCGGACAGCCCGAGGCGGTCGAGGATCTCGGCTGTATAGACGTGCCAGTAGTCGCGCCCCTCGGCATTGAGCCGGCGGTGCCGCAGCTCATCGTAGGCCCAAGCCGCCCGCAGCGCTCGCCCGGCGGCACTCACGGTCAGCGCATCCTCTCGACTGCCCGGTGCAGCTTCTCGGCGTCCGCGGAGATGGCGTCGTCGGGCTGGAACGTGTAGGCCAACATGATCCTGGAGAACAGGCTCTCGGCAACCGGACACAGGCCATCGGGGTACCGGTTCGCGTGCCCGTCGTAGAGCGGGCAATCCAGCGGGCAGCCCCGGCCGTACCCCAGCCTCTGCGCAATGAGCGGATGCTTGTAGGCCGGCATGTCCGTGTAGCCGAGGCCGACTGTGCACTGCTCCTCCGCCAGCACGCGCGCGAACTCCGCCCTCGAGATGCCCACGTCCTCCCCGTTGAAGGTCGCCCCCCAGAGGTGGTACCCGTGCTCCGCTCCCTCCGGGCCGCGCTGGATGGCGATCCACTCGCAGCGTCCGACTGCGTCGTCGTACTGCTTGCCCGCCCAACGCAATCCCCGGAGGTACTGCGGGAACACCTCGAGCTGAGCGAGGCCGACGGCCGCCAGCACCTCCGTCATGCGGTAGTTGTAGTGGAGGCCGTGGGCCACGCTGTGGAAGGTCGGGGCGCTCGCATGGAGCGCGAGCTTCGCCGCGATATCCGTGTTGGCCGCGATCCCCATTCCCCCGTCGCCGAGCCCCATCTGCTTGCTCGCCTGGAAGCTGAAGGAGCCAACGTGCCCCCAGGTGCCGACGTACCGACCTCTGTAGCGTGTCATCTGTGCATGGGCGCAGTCCTCGATAACGAACAGGCCGTGCCGGTTCGCCACCTCCATGATGCGGTCCATCTCGGCGGCCAGTCCGCACACATGGGTCACGATGAGCGCCTTGGTGCGTCCGCTGATGGCCGCTTCGATGAGGTCGGGGTCCATGTTCCACGTAACGGGGCCGACATCGACGAAGACGGGCACGGCGTTGGCGTACATGGTAGCGACGGCCCCAAAGACGCAGATGGGGTCACATATCACCTCATCGCCGGCGCCCGCCCCGGCGGCCATGACCGCGGCGTGCAGCACCGACATCGCCGCGTTCATGGCGACCGCGTGCTCGGCCTCGTGGGCGGCGGCGAACTCCGCCTCGAACCTGGGCGTGAGCTGCCCGCCCCCGAGCACGGACAGGCTGCCCGACGCGAGCACTTCCCTGACCAGCTCCAGATCGCGTTCTCCAAATGTGCGCGTTGGCATTGCGTCTCCTCCGTCGGGCGAGTCACCCGCCGCTCGCGGCCAGCCGATCAACTCGCCCGAGTTCCGCGCCGGCCGCCGCGTGGCCTGCCCTCTCGAGCATCGCGCCCCCCCGCGCTCAATCGAAGCAGAACTCCTCCATGGCGGCGCAGATCGCCTCAATGTTGGCGAGCGGCACATCCGCCCCCCACACGCCGGCGCTCAGCATCAGCCCACCCTCGGGGCTGAACATGGCATCCACGACGCGCGCTATCTGATCCCGCAGCTCGGACGGCGTGGCGAAGGGGAAGCTCTGGCGGTCTAGGTCGACCGTCGCGCAGAGCTTCCCCTTGTAATGCCTCACAATGCCTTCGAGCGTGTTCGCGCGAAGCTGCGGGTCGTGCAGCGACACTCCGCACTCAATGAGGTCGTCCACGATCTCGACCAAGCACCCGTCAGATGACAGCGCGACGTGTGAGCCCGCCTGCCGGCTGCGCTGGAACAGCGTACGGAACATGGGCTTGATGTACCGCCGGAACTTCGCAGGGCTGATCATCAGGGCATTCTGCGTGCCGATGTCGGTGTGGAACCCCACGACGTCGACCCCAATGTCGAGCCAGCGGTCCACGAGCGACAGCTCATACTCGGTCAGCATGTCGACAAGCTCGGGCAGCCGAGGGTCATCTGTCGCGAAGTCCATCATCAGGTTCTCGAACCCGCGAAGGAAGTACATGCGGTCGAAGAGGCGCTCGCCGTTGCCGCCCGTGAGGTGACCGGCCGCCCGGGCCGCCTCTATGTGTCTGCGCGTCTGCTCCCAGTCGTGGTCGCCGCGCTCGGTCTTGGTGGCCACGTCGGGCGGGCTGTAGGTGTCCAGCGCATCCCAGTCGGCCAGCGGGTGCTCGACAACCTGCCCCTCAAGCCCACCCTGTATGTTCCGCCATAGGCACCCCCAGTTGTCGAGGAAGTCCTCCCCCTCTCGGTACACGACCGGCATCTCATCATAGAAGCACGCACTGCTAGCCTGGTACCCCGGGAAGAGCTTCGGGTGCGCGAGCATGACCCGCTCAAGCTCTCTCCCGCGCACCCTCCAGGTGACCGGCGCGAACCCCACGCTGCAGGGGATCCACTCGGGGCCTCGGAACTCGACGGCCCGCAGCCAGTTCTCGCGGTGTGACATCATCGCGCAGCCACTCCCTGTGTGATTGTGCTTTGAGGCCTGGCCGCGAGGCGTGCCTTCGCGCGTTCCTTCGCCTGAGTCGGCTCGATGGGCATGGGGTAAGTCACGCGCACGTACTTCGCCGGCGCCCCGATGGCATCCCTCCCCTCTGTCAGCCATGCCAACTCCGCTAACCTGCCACTGGCTGTGGGCGGTAACAGCTCACACTCCATGAGTAGGTTGTCGCTGGGTTCGTTGAGGGACTGGCTGCCGAGAGCAGAACGGAGAGCGTGGGGCCGCCCCGAATCGTGGGGGCATGGTCTCCCCGCGCCCCAGCCGTCTCGATTCACGCCCCCGTGCGAGGGGGCGACCATCGGTCATCACCGCCGCCACCGTACCCAACTCCCCGAGCCTACTCGCTGTCCACCGAATGGGGTGCACCTCACACTCGACCAAGTTCGGCAAGCCTACGCTTCAACCATCGACCAACTCGGTGCTCTACTCCTACGACCGTCAACCCGGTACACTGCCCTCGAAGGAACCACTTAGGGAAGGTGCTGCCCTATGGGGACCGCTCGCTACTTCGTCGTGACGCCGCAGAAGGCACTGGAGAGGACCGGGGCGCTCTCCGACGCGCTGCGGGCACGCCGTGACGGTGGGTTCATCTGGCTAGACTTCGCCAACCCAACCGCGAAGGACCTGACCGCCCTGATTGAGCCGCTCGGCGTTCACCACCTCGCCATCGAGGACTGCCTCGACGAGGATCAGGTGCCCAAGACGGAGGAGTTCGCGAATCACACGTTCATCCTGTTCAACCGCTATCGCTACGAGGACGGGACGGCCACGGTCGAGGAGGTGAACTTCTTCGTCGGCGATAGGTTCGTCGTGACCGTCCACTCCCACGGCATCGAGGGCGAGGCGTTCGGTGATCGGCTTGAGGCGACGGTCAGGCGCGACCTCCAGCGGGCCTTGCGGGGCCCTGACTTCCTCCTGCAGGTCATCCTGGACGATATCGTGGACGAGAAGTTCAACGCCATCGAGGCGCTCGAGGACCAGCTCGACGCCATTGAGGAGGAAGTGCTCCACACGGTCGGGGGTCTCAAGCCCTCCAGGCTGATCCACCTTCGTCGTACCCTTCTCTCCCTCCGCAAGAGCCTCTCTTGCGAGCGGGAGATCCTCGTCAAGCTCTGCCGGCGCGACTCGCCGTACATCAGCGCTGAGGCTGTCTACGACTTCCGCGATATCTACGATCACCTCACCAAGTTCTTCGAGGTCGTGGAGATCTGCAGGGAGCTCATCACGAGCATCATGGAGATACACCTCGCGATGGCGAACAACCGGATGACCATGGTGGCGAACAAGACGAACCACGTCATGCGGCGGCTCACTTTGATCATGACGGTCTTCATGCCGCTTACGCTGCTGGCTGGGATAGGTGGAATGTCCGAGTGGAGCATGATGACGGGGCCTGAGAACTGGCGGATCGCCTACCCGGCCTTCCTCGCGGTTATGGCGCTCATGGGCGTGGCGAGCTACTACCTGCTGAGGCTATTCGACGCCCGCGATAGGCCGGACGCCTTCCTGTACCCCGGCGCCGACCGTCACGAGGAGCAGGCGCCGGCCGAAGCAGACGAGCGTAGGCAGTAGCGACAACGAGGGAGGCCTTCGCATGGGAGCCGCGTTCGGCGCGGCGCTGCTGCTCAGCGTATGGGCCTGCCAGGTCGCCGGCGGCGCACCCTACCCGGCCATGCTGCGCGGCAGGTGCTTTCAACCCACGCCCTCGTGCGAGGGGGCGACCCGACCTTGAGGTCCAGGAGTCGCTTGAGGTAGTTGTTTCAATCCACGCCCCCGTGCGAGGGGGCGACGCCCTCTGCTGCGCTAACGGCGTCCTCCGACTCGAGTTTCAATCCACGCCCCCCGTGCGAGGGGGCGACTCCGTCGCATCGTCGCAGGCACACACCTTCACGTGTTTCAATCCACGCCCCCGTGCGAGGGGGCGACCTAGAGCCCTGGGTGCGCGGGCTCTGGAAGGAGGTTTCAATCCACGCCCCCGTGCGAGGGGGCGACCCGCTGGAGGTGACGGCGTGATCGAGGTCATCGAAGTTTCAATCCACGCCCCCGTGCGAGGGGGCGACCGGGTGCAGTCTGCACGGTGTACAGCCAAGTCCGGGTTTCAATCCACGCCCCCGTGCGAGGGGGCGACTGGTTGTCGAGTGCGCCATGACGATGGTTGTCGAAGTTTCAATCCACGCCC
>Ga0315280_10001049_pt1 | contig 49299 bp, 53 predicted proteins | sample YL17G06_40_MG_FD_203697 | JGI IMG/M metagenome (GOLD analysis project Ga0315280, IMG submission 203697) | Sediment microbial communities from Yellowstone Lake, YNP, Wyoming, USA - YL17G06_40 | ecosystem: Environmental > Aquatic > Freshwater > Lake > Sediment | place: USA: Wyoming | collected... | reverse complement strand
CTATGTCCACCAGCGATCCGCCAATAGCTATTACATACAAGGGAAGGAAAACCGACAGTAAACCAAAAGCCATATCGCGGAAGAAAAATCCTAATCGCCACATAGGGAGTCGTAGAAGAAGATTTCAAAGCAGAATTAAAACTTTTATTCGCCAAGTTTTTTGTGCGAAGAACTTGGCTTGCGCAATTGCATTTTATACATGGGGGATCGTGCCTATGGACTCTATGACCCTTTCCCAGAAGTGTGCTCGGTTCATCCATCCAATGATGCAACTCAGAGAAGGTTTTTCCATACTTCCTTAGGCTTTCCTTGCAGTGCTCCTGGTGACTGAGCAAGCAAAAATCCCACATAGACTTACGCATGCAAAACCAGATAAACTTTTTTCAGTTTGCAGGCTTGTTTTGGCGGATTATATGTTGAGATTTTTGGGTCTGGGTTTAGCGCGCATGTGTGTTTTCAGATGCCAGGAAACAGTGTAAATTCACATTTCAACAGGTGTGGAGCGCGCGGTCTAGTTTAGGCCATTACAGTAGAAATGGAGCGGGCATTTAAATGGTGTATTTGCCTAAGAGTCTATTGTGAGAGGTGAAAAAAGAAGATGGTGTTGAAGGAAGGATATATTGGAAATTGGAAAAATTATCCAGTCGATGAGATTAAGGTCCGGGTTGCCCGCCCAAGTATTTTAGGCCCTTCGAAGGGATTGTTAGAGGATGTTAAGGATAGAAAAATAGGTTGGGTGGAGTATGAGAGGCGTTTTCGAGCTGAGATTCTAGCCAATCCGAAGGCCCTTGAAAAGTTAAGGGAAATTAAGAAGTTGGCCGAACAGAAAGATGTAAGGTTAATTTGTTATGAGAAAAATCCGCCTTGCCACCGGTTCATACTTATGGATTTAGGGTTCTGTTAACTCTTAGGGGCTTAGAGTAAAAAAGGTTGAGTGTTAACTGGTAAGGTTTTATGCTTGGTTTATGTGACAGAGTTCCATATATTCATCGAGCGTGTAGCGGGCACTTCAAGACTTGCAAACTCTGGGTAAAGTTTCGTCGTATAATCTGATTGCATTACCTTATTGAAAAACTTTTCACAGTCCGCTATGTTCTCAAACTCCCACATTTCGACATACCCGTTAAAGTTGCCACCAAGCACTTGAGCGAACATTTTGTGGGATTTCACTTCTTTAAACAACTGTGGGTGCTTTTCGAAAGCAAAGAATTTCTTCCACTTTTCTTTATATGCAACGAATTCTGCTTGTTTTTCTGGTTTTATCACGTATGTTTCTACTAGGAAAACAGTCATTCTATCACCTCCTTTTCTCCTTTATGTCATTTCTATAACGTGATTTCAAGTTGTATTAATAATTTAAGAAAAATCCCCCCATCATTCAAGTCCCAAAGAGTTAACAGAACCGGATTTAGTTAGGTTCCCGTGACTTTTGCCAGAAAAGATAAGCTTTAGTCTGCAATAGAAACCCGCAGATCTTGATCAAGCATGCAAGCTCCTCCAGGCTTCCTTCCCTTACATGGTTCACATAGACTTTTTTGGATCCAAATGGTAGATGCCAAGAGAAATGCTTGATGAACCGAGGATGACAATTCTTGATCAAAGCCTCTCTCACTTCTCCCAGCTCTTTATCGGTAAGAGTTTCCAGTTTCTGCAACACGTATTTTTCGCTGCCCAAAAGTTGAACATTAAACCCCAGTTGCTGCAGAATCTCCGCGATTTTCAACGCTTCCTTCGGCGGCGGCTGCTCCACCACCTTGCGCATACCCGCCTTTTCCGCGAATGGATTGTACTTTGCCATAACAGCAGCCATCTCACCATCAGTGCCGACGAGAGGCGACGTCCAACGGACAAGCTTCTCGGCCAAGGAAGCATCCAGAACACGCTTGTCTACACGCAGCTTGTGGAATTCAAAGACGACGAATACACATCAAAAATCGCCCAAACCGCGAAAGAAGCATCACAGCTCGTCGAATCAGGCTTCGAGCACGTCTGCACCACGCCTGAGAACTTGATGCTATTCAAAAAGAGAAAACGACCGTTATAGAAAAGTCTGCAGCGGGCTAGGAGAATTGAAAAGTGGGCCGGGAGAGATTTGAACTCTCGACCTTTCGGTTATCAGCCGAACGCTCCAGCCAAGCTGAGCTACCGGCCCTCAAAGGCATCATCTAGTATAAATCATTAATTATTTTTAAGGGTTTTCGGAACGCTTTTAATTGTTCCTCACCTATTCTCCTTTGGGCCCGTAGCCCAGTCTGGATTAAGGCGCCGGCCTTCGGAGCCGGAGATCTATTGTAGACCGGACAACCGGGGTTCGAATCCCTGCGGGCCCGCTAATTGCAGCAAGCTAATTAACCATTATTCTGTAATGTAAGATTCATTTTGTTCCGGGCGTGTTCTGACGTCCATACTAGTGAGTGTTCAATTTTTTGAACAGCCTGTTCAAAAACGTTGTCTTAAATCTTGCGATTTGCATTATTCTTTTCAGGGATCGTGTATGGAGAAAAGATTCAAAGCTGGAATGAAGCGAGAGGAAACCGCGAGGCATTCGGATGTTCCTGTCTCAACGAGATTTGCTGGCGTGCAGTTCCGTTGCAACCGTTTGAGAAGAAGTGATGTTCTATGGACGATTCGCTTGATCAGTACGTCTGTGCTTGTGACTAGGACGCCCTTGACGACCCTTAAATCTTTGCTGAAAGCGAAAGTAGTACGGGGGAAGTAGTATGGGAAACGACGGTAGAAAAGTTGGTTACTACGCGGCTGCCGGTATCATGATTGCTGCCCTAATAATCGGAAGTCTGTTCTTGTCTGGTGTGCAATTTCCGGGGATCAGTGGTCCTTCTGTTGAAGCTGGCACGTTGGTTGTCTTGCTGACGGATGCTCCTGCGAATCTTTCAGAGCTTTTAGTGACGATCGACAGCTTTTCTGTTCAAAAAGTTGATGAAGGATGGGTACCCATACCCTTCGGTAGCGGAATGACTGAAGTGTCCTTCGATCTAATCAAGTTGAATAACGTGACTATGAAGCTGGCCAACGCCACAATACCTCCTGGAAACTATACCAAGATGAGAATGACGATAAAAGATGCGAACGCAACATTTGCTGGCGACGAGCCGGAGTTCGTGATTCTTACAGTTCCACCAGGGCACATTGACATCATAATTCACTTCGAAGTGGAATCAGCTGACGTCACTGTTGTGTTAATCGATATGGAAGCTGACTGGGTTGCAATCAGCAATAACCACCACCTGAGACCAGTGCTTAAGGCTACAGTAGCAGGGCAACAGGAGTCGTGAAAACATGATGGATATGCTAGATTCCATGCTACAAATGATCATGCCTGTGTCTGAAATACTGATGCCGACAATGTGGACATGTTTCGCGGCCTACACATCATGGCTTGTCGTGCGAGCCAAAAAATATGAACCCATAACCCTTGAGGAAGCCAGACTACTGTGGGAAGTTCATAAGAAAAAAGCCCAATGCGAAGCTAAGAAATGGCAGAGAATAATGCGAAAGGACAGAATGATAGGATTCGAATGCGGATGCGGATACAAGCATACACAGAAACGTCCAATAGTCTAAAACTTTTTTTTCAATAATTTCTTTACGGTTTGCTTCGCCACACCCTAAGTGTTTCATACCAAAAGATTGCGCTGCTAAGCAATCCGAATATTAAGGCGAAGATGCTGTAGAAGTTGACTTCTCTGAACTGAGAAACGTAGAATGCGGAAAGGGTTGTAAACATTGTTGCGTATAAAATGTTTCTGGGGATTATGAAACCTCGAAGCTTCGTAAATTGTTTCAATACTCCAACATCGACAATTTTTGTTAAATGATATTCGCCTGAAACTTTTTCCGCTAAGCCTAGTTCAACCAATTTCTCAAGATGATAAACAGCCAGAGCCGGACTTGAAAAGCGAAGTTTCCTTTGAACCTCCCTTGGACCCACGAAACCTTTTGAAGTTTGCAATAGAAACCAGTAGACACGCAGGGTGTTTCCGTTCAACTCGGCCGCGACACGTTCTTCAGCCATGTTTGGGACTTCCGGACTGCAATCCTTTAGTCATTTGATCTTGCTGAAAAGCTGTATGAATAAGGAATCTTGATTGGAATTAAACCTTTAAACCGAAAACGTGTTTATGCAGATTTGCCGAAGCTTTTTGCAACCAGTGTGACGTCAAGTATGTTTATGATTCCGTTGTCATCTATGTCAGCATCTAGGTTCCATCTTGGGTCTCCTGGTCTTGAGCCAAAAGATCTAGCGACTGCGCCTACGTCTAGTATGTTGACTATTCCGTCTCCGTTGATATCGGCGGCTAATCGACGTTCGGTGAGTTTTATCAACCAGAAGTCTGGGTCCCAGGTTGCACCGAAAGAGTATGTTGTTCCTGCGATCATAAATCCTCCGTCATTTGTCTGCTGAACCGCGCATGCCTCATCTTTTTCTTTTCCTCCGTAGGTTCGGTTCCATTCGACGTTTCCAGACGAGTCGGTCTTGATTAGCCAGATGTCACGATTGTTTGTGAAAGAGTCTGTGAATCCTGCGATTATGTATCCTCCGTCTCTGGTTTGTTGAACCGCGTATGCTCCGTCATCAAGCGATCCTCCATAGTTTTTGTTCCATTGCATGTTTCCTGAAAAATCGGTCTTCACCAACCATACTTCAAGTCCAGCGCCTAAAGAATATGTGTCTCCTGCCATTATGTAGCCATTATCGCTCGTCTGCTGAACGGAATATGCGTAGTCACTGTTTTTTCCTCCATAGGTTCTGTTCCAAGCCATTTTGCCATTTGAATCAGTTTTCACTAACCAGAAATCTTCGTACCCAGCGCCAAATGAACCCGTAAAACCGCAAACTATGTATCCTCCGTCACTTGTTTGCTGAACAGAATATGCAACATCATCGTAGAGTCCACCATAGGTTTTGTTCCACTGCATTTCGCCGTTTGGATCTGTTTTGACAAGCCAAAAATCTTTGTTACCAGAACCGAAAGAATTTGTGCTTCCAACAACTATGTATCCTCCGTCGCTTGTTTGTTGGATAGAATATGCCACGTCCAAGCGCAGTCCCCCATACGTTTTGTTCCATTGTGCGTTGCCGTTAGCATCTGTTTTGACAACCCAGAAATCTGAGAAGCGCGCTCCGAAAGAATTTGTGCTCCCTGCGATTATGTATCCTCCGTCGCTCGTTTGGCGAACAGCGTATGCTTCATCTTGGCCTGTTCCTCCATGTGTTTTGTTCCATTGCATGTTGCCGTTTGAACCTGTTTTGACGAGGTAGAAATCTGTGCCGCCAGCACCGAAAGAGCTTGTTTGACCTGCTATTATGTATCCGTTATCGTTCGTCTGTTGCGCGGCGTAGGCTATATCGGGGCTGTCTCCTCCGTACGTTTTATTCCATCTCATGACGTACGGATTGTAGGCATATGCATATGACATAAGTTGTGCGATAATTGCGAAGATCAGAAAAAATGCTGTGCTTTTGATTTTCATTTCATCTTTTCCCACACTGTGAAAGTATAATGAGTCATGCTATGAAATAAGGCTTATGAAGATAAATCTGTGTGGAAATTTCTTTGGCTTTATTGGTTTAAACCAGTTCAACACGTAGCAAGTCCGTCTTAGAAGACCGCTTTAGAAGCGCGTCCCGAAACTTTTCTCTTTCTAGCTTCTTAGCGCACACGCCTGTTCCTAAATTCGTTTGCGAGGTGGCTTGTGCTACGCTAGAAGATGCTTCCATAAGCTTGAAATATCTTATCCGCTTATACTTATCCTTGCAGAATTTGTTAAGGAGAAAGGAAAAATGAAATTGTCTACTACAAGCAAGGCAATTTGCATTGCGTTTGTCGTGCTTCTAATGGCTTCGATGGTTTCCGGTTCGGTTCGAACGGGCAGCGGTCTAGCTGTGCCAGGGGTTCCAGACAAAGGATTTGATATTGACGGGACGTACATGAGAGACTGGACCCAGCAAGCTGAACAGGCTCGTGCAATACAGGAGCAAAAAGTCAGCGAATTTGGCACTCTCACGGACCTGGAAACAGACATGAAAATATTGGTCAGCGATTTCGGTTTGAACGTTGACTATGAGCAAAACTTCCAATATGTCCTGACTGGTGAACACTGCTACATGTACGTGGCTCTTGACTTGGAAGCTCCATTCTACAACTATTACGACGACATCACGCACGAATATGTGTTCGAAAATCCCATCCTTGGAGGCGGCTGGTCGGCTGAGGACAGAATCTCGGTCGCACAACTTCAATATTTCGCGGACGAATTCGACAGCAACATCTATCCGACGTTAACCTCAACTTTCGACCTTCCGGAAGAGAGACCCGAGGGTGAAGCCAGAATCTACATCCTCGTAATGAACATTCGGGACGAATCCTACTACAACTCATTAGTCACGTCATATATTGTAGGATACTTCTCATGGGGCGAACAAGCAGCATACAACAAGAACATAATCCACATTGACACTTACGACTGGGTGAACCGAACAGGTCCGGGCGTAGCCAGACCTTACCTCATGGAAGGCGTTGTTGCACATGAGTTTGAACACCTGATCCACAATGACATTGACCCTGGCGAAGACTCTTGGATCGACGAAGGGTGCGCAGATCTGGCAATAATGCTCTGCGGCTACGGTCATTCACAGAGCCACATATACTCTTATCTGACATACTACTTGATTACGCCCCTGACGTATTTTGGTGGCGGCCTCGAAAGCTATGGTGCGAGCTACCTGTTTATGCTGTATCTGTGGGAACACTTTGGTGGAACATCATTCATTGTGGACCTCGTCCACAATCCGCTTCACAGCATTGATGGTGTCGTTGACACTTTACATGATAACGGATTTATGATTAGCTTTGACGAAGTCTTCCGACGCTGGGCAATCGCTAATTATATTGACGACACGTCCATAGACGGCGGCATCTATGGCTACTATACCTTGGACATTCCGTCCAAAGACACATGGGGCATATCAATCGAATACAGAGTACACAACAACTGGATGGGTGGACCATACGGTCACGGCTTCTACATGGACTCAACAGAATGGTACGGACCGCAACAGCCATACACCGCACAATATTTTGACTTCGAATTCAATCCATCTCAAGGACCCGTATCCTTCGAAGTTGGAGGAGACGCATATTCTGGAGTGTACCCATACGATGGCGACTATCACTACTGGGCAGGATTGGGAAATTGGCTCTGGAGACAACTCCACCAGACATTCTTAGACCTGCCTGCAAACGCACACTTGAAGTTCTATACGTACTATGAGATTGAGGAAGACTGGGACTACGGCTACGTCGAAGTACACGACCTTACCACGGACGAATGGACAACCCTTCCAGGTCTTCAAACTACGACAACCTTGCCTCACATACAAGACAACCCGAACGTTCCAGCAGGCAGAGAGCCGTTGGATTACTTCGCTAACGGCAAATGGAATGCCTTCACAGGGTATAGCCCAGGATACTACCTAGAAGACATAGACTTGTCAGCTTATGAAGGCCACAACATAGAATTGTACTTCGTGTATTGGACCGACGGAGCAGCCAATTTGCAGGGCTGGTACTTGGACAACATAGAAATTCCAGAAATTCCGTTCTTTGACGACGCCGAATCAGGCTTTGACGGCTGGACAAACAAGGAATGGGTCAGAACCAACCCGTTCGACTTTCCAAACAACTGGATGGGCGAAGTGTTCTCAGTCACCGGTATGAATGGCTATAGGAATCCATCGTTCCGATACAAAATGCGTGACGGCCCAGGAATGGTGAACTTCACTCCTGGAAAGCTACACCGTGTCTGGACGCCCATAGATGACAGCTTGACTATTCCACAGACAGACCTTAACTCAGGAGAAATGTACGTCGCCGTATTCTGGAATTCAGCTCCACACATACTGCTCGGAAACTACTACTTCGGAGTCACCTAAAAGCAAAGTTGCAGACGCCAAACATCTTCCCTTTTTTTGCATCGCTACGCGGAAAACTTGATTTAGTTGGATTACTTCGATTTCGCAGCGACTTTTGCATAATGTGAACAACGCAGACAACTACCCCCTTATGGGCATGATTCACAGCTACAATGCTTCCTATGTCGAGCAAGGCTTAGTTGTAACTTTGGTTTCTAATTCCACCGTTTCCAACTTCAACATCGTGATCCCGATAGCAAATCCTGAAGAAAAACAAATATGGATAGATGTCGCTGGCGAAAACGACTTCGGCTTCTGCAGATTATCCATTCCTCACGCATTGATAAATGTGAGCAGCATCAGAGTCATCATTGATGAAGGGCTGACGCTTGTGCTTAACCCTAATTACGCATTGTACGACGACGGCACATACAGATGGATTTACTTTGCATATGAACACACAAATCACAGAATAGTGATAATCCCAGAGTTTCTACAATTTCTTGTCTTGCCGCTATTCATGATGGTCACGCTATCCGTAGCCGCGATCAAGCGTATGCTCAAGCACTGAAAAATGCGGTGAGAAATGATAGCGCGCCCTTTCGCGCGCGAACGTGCGTAAGATTTCTTCACAAGAGTAAACCCGCAAAGGTAGTCTCAGCAACGGTCCCTGACGGTGCTAGTTGTCTAATTCTGCGTAGATCTTGTCCAGCTTCAGGCTTGCTCTCTTTCCAGCTACCCTTAACAGAACGTAATGCAGAGTTTCATGCACTATAATATTTTCAATCTCGCTTTCATGTAGTCGGCCAAAAATATAGACTACTCCGTAACCCGCGTCGAAAACCCCGTTGATTGGAGGAAACTCAAATACAAATTTCAGCGATTTAGCCATCTCTGTTCCCATGGTCACGCGCGCTGGCTTCTTTTCAGACAAATCGCGCACCCTTAAAGAAAGCAGTTGTGAAGCTAGAATTCAGATTGGAGTTGCAGAAGTGAGAAGCTTCAGAACTTGCGACAGTGTAAGTTCATGACGAACGCGCGCTAAGGAACCCCGCAAAGCTTCTTGACATAAGTTTCCGGGTCAACTTCTTGGACAGCAGCGTTGTCCACGTCTATTAGGTAGATGCTGTGCAGCCTCGCATTTTTCGCCTCATCTAGAGTCACAGGAGGGCTCTTGTAATACAGGTCACAGACATTCTTAAGGGTGTTCAGTTCCTCCAATGTTCTGTCTCGGGGCGGCATCAAAAGCACCTTCGGTATCGGAAGAACATAATGAGGCGGCACGCCCAATGCAAACTTGCCTGCGTAGTTGCTGTACCGCGTTATTTTGCTGGCTATCCTGGCGAAAAGGTATGTCGACGGATCGAGAGCATGTTCAGGCGGAATGAACCCTGTTTCTACTTCTACGACTAGGCTCCCATCACCCTTTGTGGCGTAAAGGTCACACGTTAATGCCCCATCGAGTTGGTATTCCACTTCCACCTCGTATCCTTTCAAGATCAGTGGCTTAGCGCACACCAACTCCATGACTGAATGATTTATCTTCACCACGTTAGACCGATGAAGTTCAAACAATCGATCTTTAAGTCTACCCAGGCTTTCTCTCGCTTTTCCATGCATGTCCTGACTTAGTTTTGAAACCAAAAGCTCTAAGTCTTCCGTGAATTTCTCTGACCTGTCCATGCCGTCTTCCTTATTCGATATGACCTTATGCATATTTGAAGCATTAATATGGCTTTGCAATGAATCGGCGAGTTCAGATCTCAAATTAAAAACGCTTTCTGTCTTAAATACTCACCATCACACAAGCGAAATCACACTTTTCAACATGACCAAGTTTTGTCAAGATTGTCAAAATCCACACAAGCCTCATAGAAAAAGAATGTTCAGGCTGTAAAAAAGCCTTATATCCTGTCATAGACTTAGCATGCTTGCCCAAGTTGAGAAGCATGCTTGGACGAGTAATCAAAGCCCATTGGCCTCTCAACCGTTGGATCAGTTGCGGGAGATAGCATCAAACGTGGCAAAGTTCAACAGCGAGTGGTCGGCCGAGCCGAGATAATTCGTTTAGGCTTAGACTCAACTTGGGCTTTTCTATTTTGGTCTAAACGCATCTTTTGACAACTAGAAATAAAAATTTAGAAGATGAAATCCTTACTCAGCCAGTCTGGATACCACCTGTATCTTTCCACGGGTCGTGCCTTGCGCAGTCCCTCATAGGTCGCCTTGACAAGCGTTATTATCCCTCGACTGTCACGATAAAGCTTGGCCAAGCCTTGTGATTCAAGATTTTTCAATAGTCCATCAAACTTTTCGTCACTTGCAGTTGCCAATCTTTCCTTTAGGTCTTCTCTTGTCATGTAGAGGCCCGGGTTCACCATGTAATCTTCGGCCAACACTTTCAAAACATTGCTCTCTTCAGCCTCTAATTTTGACGGGGGCTCAACTGTTGATATTGGAACCTTGAGCTTTTCGTGCACGCGTCGCCGAAGCGGTTTCAACTCTTTGCCCATTGCTTTCAATCCGCCTCTGAAAATGACCAGTCTCATAATCTGGTTGGTTCCCGCGCCGATCTGGTTGACTTTTGCGTCTCTTAGATAGCTTTCAACAGGATAGAAGCGTGTCCAACCGTCGCCTCCCATCACTTGAACAGCGTCGCTTATGAGTTTCTCAAAAGTGTCGGAAGTGAACATTTTTGCGGTTGCAGCCTCCACCATCGCATCCTTGTGTTGATCCAAGAGATAAGCGGCATGATAGGTGAGCAAGCGTGACGTGTACAATCCAGAAAGCATTTCAGCAATCTTGGACTGATTGGCTGGGATATCGATAGTTGGCTTGTCAAACTGCATACGCCGCTGAGTGTACGCAACGGCATGCCTTATTGACTCCCTCATCGGCCCAAGCATGCCTGCTGAGAAGGCAACCCGCTCAAAGTTTAGGCCAGCCATCATCACCTTCCAGCCTGCACCTTCCGCGCCAAAACGGTTTTCAGCCGGAACTTTCACTTCATTAAAGTCCAAGAAACCGTTTGGAAGACCAAACCATCCTGAAAGCTCATTGATCTTTTCAACTGAAAAACCCGGTGTTCCTTTTTCCACAAGGAATGCCGTGAGATGTTGGTATTTAGCCTTGTCTTCAGGCTTTTCGCTAGTCCTAGCATAAACAACATAAATGTCAGCTAATCCAGCGTTTGTTATGAAACGTTTCTTGCCGTTCACCACGTACCCGTCGTCCTCACGTCTTGCGGTTGTTTCAATCCCTGCTGCATCGGAGCCCACGAAGGGTTCTGTTATGCAGACTGCGCCTATAACGTCGCCCTTGGCTATCTTCGGGAGCCACTTCCGTTTCTGCTCTTCCGTCCCGAAGGTTAAGAGTTGTTCAACGCCGCCAAACATAGAAACAGCATAGGACCCAGACAAAGCAGAACATACTCGGCTGAGCTCTTCAGTCACAATGCTTACGCCAGTCGCACCTGCGTCTATTCCACCATATTCTTTTGGTATTACTGCCCCGAACCATCCTTTTCCAGCTACTTCCTTCAATAGGTCAGATGGAAACTGTTTTGTCCAGAAAATCTCTTCACCTCTTGGGAGGCTTTTGTCGGCAAAAGCTTTTGTTTCTTCCATGAGGTTTTTCTGTTTCTCGTTCCACCATGAAAAAGGTTCCATATCTAAGCACCACGAACAGTATTGGCTAAGAAGTCATTCAATTTTAAACTTTCGCCAAACAGTAAGAGAACTGCATGAGCTTGAATTGTTTTTTTTGTTCTTACTGAAAACCAAGAGGAGCTTTGGAAACTGTTATCTTGCGATTGCTCCGCCGATTAGTCCTCCGATGGCTGATATTATTGCTCCGAAAATGCTCAGTATGATCGCTGCCAACCCTAAAGCTAGACCAGCCAACGCGCCAAACAATGCTCCGAAAACTCCGCCCAAAATTCCGCCGATTGCCGTTGTAAATGCCACCGTCAGTATGGTGATTATTATTCCACCAAATATTCCGGCAAGAAATCCAGCTGCGGTTCCTCTGCCTATTCCTCTGGCTATTAGGCCTGCGACTAGGCCGCCGATTAGATGGCCAATCACTGGAAACATCCATCCGAGAACAGCAATCACTATGAAGCCTACGAAAGCTCCAAGCCACAGGTGACCAGAATCATCTCCCAAATTGACACCTAACTTGCTAGTTGACTTAACCATAATAAAACATTTGCCCAAATCTTACATGTACAAGCATTTCCTAGCCTAATGCTTGAAGCTACTAGGTCATGTTAAATTTTATATGAGTGCGCGTTAGAATAGAATGTGTCTTGCTTTGGCTTTGTTGGAATGTGTGTTAAATGAGAAAGACAATATTCAAGAAGCTTGAGGCTCAGGGCTTAATCACGAATTATAACCATTTGAGAAAGAATTTGCCTCCGAAACTTCCTGAAAGAGTTTTCATTTGGGATGAAACCTTAAGGGAGGGTGTTCAGGCTCCCGCTGTTTTCTTGACCTATATTGAAAAGGTTAAGCTCGCCAAAATGATGGATGAAATAGGCGTTTCCATAATAACTGTTGGTTACCCTGCATTTTCCGAAGAGGAAAAAAGCACGGTTAAAAAAATTGCAAATGAAGGCTTTCAGCAGGCAAGTCTCGCTGCGCCGGCCCGACCGATTAAAAGCGAAATAGACGCATGCCTCGAATGCGGAATAAGAGAGATTCCTATATTCACACCGTTTAACGGACTGAACCTACAATATAGCCTTAAAATGACTAAGGAACAAGTTCTGCAGAAAACTGTTGAGTCCATTGAATATGCAAAAAAGCACGGGGTAAAGGTGGATTTTGTTTTAGAAGATGGTTCAAGAACACCATTACAGGACATTTTACAGATTTTTGAGGCAGCAATAAAAGCAAAAGCAGATCGGCTGGTAATCGGAGACACAGTTGGATTCTTGAGACCTTTATCAATGCGTTATCTCATTTCACATGTTGGAGACGGTTTGTCAGAGCTGGTCAAGAAAGAGGTTCCGCTTTCCGTTCATTGTCACAACGATTTCGGTCTGGCGACGGCAAACACTCTAGCAGCTGTTGAAGAAGGCGTCACCTACGTACATACTTGTGTTGCAGGATTTGGTGAAAGATCAGGTTGTGCACCTCTAGAGGAAGTTTGCGCCGCCTTGGAACTGCTCTATGATGTGGACACAGGCGTAGATTTGGATAAGCTTTACAGACTTTCACAGTTGGCCGAGAAAACTTTTGCCTTGCCAATTCAGTTTCACAAGCCGATAATAGGTGAAAACGCCTTTTCCTACGAAGTAGACGAGCACGTTAGAGCCATGCTTGCTAACCCGCTTACTTATGAACCGTTTCCTCCTGAGATCGTCGGAAGAGAAACCATGTTTTATCTAGGACGACAAGCCGGAAGAAATCTGGTCCAAAGCCGTCTTGCCCAAGCGGAGATCAAGGCCACGCCGATTCAGATAGAGGAAATCGTTCGCAAGATAAAAGGTACGCATGAACGCCTAGACAAGGGCGAAGCACAAATGACCTTTTATCAGATAAAAAAGTTGATGAAGGATCTTCGTAAAGGTTTGACAGAAGAAGAGTTTTGGAAAATAGTTGAACAGGTGACTAAGCAAAAGCCAAAGCTTCTGCAGCCCGTAACAACCTTGCCTACTTAGCTCTTGAGGATTATGGGAAGCAACGACTCGCGGTTAAAAATGTTGGGTCGATTTAGACTGCGATGTGCGCGCAATAATTGTCGTCTTTTGAGGCGTTACCAGTGTTCTTCATGGACTCGCTGCTCGTCGTATTGTGTGCGCGGTTCTTTATCTTCAGCGGGGTGGCCAATCGAGATTAGGTTGAGAGGAACAATGTTCTTCGGAATGTTTAGCACCTTCTTTATGGCACTGATGCGTTCTTCCCTAGGATGCACTCCAAGCCAGACTGGCCAAGGCCTAACGCGGTTGCCGCCAAGAGAAGATTCTCAGTGGCAGCGGAGCAATCCTGCACCCAGTCACCTTCTGAGATTGTTTCATCACCGCATACGGCTATGCATAAGGGCGCCTTGAAGAGCATTTTTCCATAAGGATGAGCCCTAGCCAGATTGTCCAGCGTCTGCCTGTTGGTTATTACGATGAAGTGCCAAGGCTTCAGGTTTGAAGCTGAAGGCGCGGCCATGGCAGCTTCCAGCATCATCTTGATATGATTCTCCTTGACCAGTTCAGATGTGTATTCACGTATGCTACGTCGAGCGAAGATCGCGTCAATTAGTTGTTTTGTCATCGCAAACTCCTCGTCAGCAAATGTACTCACAGTTAGAAAAGGATATCGGCAATCTCCCTGACATTAACCTTAGCAACCTGTTTGCAACCTTGCTGGGCCTTCAGGATATGCTAGGCAATTGCAGCTTGAATCGTAGAAACTGCTCCCCAGTTTGAAACTAGAGCGCACGTGCTAATGCCTTAGAAAAATCGGCGACACTCCATACGTGATCTTTCCTCTCCGACCTAACCGAGGCAATTTTCCGCTGATGCATATTTTCTCGATCTCATGGCTTTCAAAAGTACTAAATGCAATTTCTATTATCTCTTTCCCTTTTTCCAATCAGCCATGATGTTGTTCCATGACAAAGTGCTCTAATAGTCTTGTCTTTTTCCAATTCCAATTTTTCAGATATTGTATGTTATATGTATGACTGCTGATGTAACTAGCGAAAGAATATTATATTACTGTCAACTTATACCAATGGGTTGCGTTTGTGGGTTCAGGTGTAAGCCGGGAGCTGATTTTCTCGCCTTTACTGATTCTCCTCTTCATATGGCTGCAAGTGAACTCCAAGAATAGTCCATTTTTTCTAGTATCAATGTATCTTTCCCTCTTCTTCATTGGCATCGCAACCCTGCTCATGCTTCATTCAGACTCTGAGCATGCAACACAAAGGTTAAGACGCATATTCTATGGGCTGACAATAATAACCATAATCGTAATCGTTGGTGCTGCTTTTTCAATTACAAGTGCCATGCCAGGAGGAATTCGTCACTACTTCTACCTTACTCCTGAGAATGCAGAAATAAACTTGGAATACGGTTGGACTATGTCTGGCAAACCTGGCTACAGAGGACGTTGGGAACAAAAACTCTTCGAAGCGGGATATCCTATTGGGGCAGCATGGATCTTCTATGAACTTCCCGGAGCACACGTCTACACCGACAAAACTGTATACGCAAACTCAACCGTTTGGTTCTCCCTCGGATTCTGGCCTAACCGTAAGAATTACCGTTCTATCTATGAGTTAGAAGAGGGAGTAGCCACACATAACGGAACAGAATCTCTCATAAGCTTCAGAGACTCTACATTCACGATTTTCTGGGGGTCTGACAGTCCAGAATGGCGTGACCGTCTCGATAAAGGATACGCTGTTAATCTAATACTCGACGTAGAGCTTGAAGGCCCGAATTATGGAAATCTAAAAGCCACCATTCCCCTTTACCCTGGCCTTCACGTTGATGACGTGCAAGTCTCTTCCCAACTTCAAGATAGCATAGCAATTCTTTTTTGTGGAATCTTTACGGGAGCATTATGCTATATACCTGCAAAGCTCATAAAACCAAAGATCACAATTCGATTCGCTCCAATGCTTGATCGCATAAATAAATTGATCGTCCCGGAGGCTAGGGGTTTCCTTAAAAAGTGCGTCAAGTGCGGCAGAGAAATCCCTCTAGCTTCAGAAGAATGCCCATACTGCAAAACGAGACAACAGTAGTTTTGAACCGCGGACAAGTGGTTATTTTCCCGCAAATCATCCTTCTATGGGATACCATTAGCTTAAAGTAGGCATATTCAAGTATGTTTGTTATGTTTTTTCTCTTGGTATATAAATTCCCGTGGGATCTATGGCCCTTAAAAGCGCTAACTCCTCGTATGTTGGAAACTCCGTCGTCGGCACGTTTTTCGGTACAACTAAGTCGAAACCCGTGTTCTCCAAAACTTGCTGCACAGAAATGCCTGGATGAATTGTAGCCAATCTCATACGTTTTGTCCCAGGGTCAAAGTCCATTTGGCAAAGATTAGTGACTACAAGCGAGGGGCCGCCGCCCAACAGTCCTGCTTTTTCTCTAGCTCCCGGCCCATCTAGGAAGCCTGGGCTTGTCAAATAATCCAGTTTTTTGACCATTTTTCTTTTTTCATGGGTCATTATGACTACAATACGCTTGGCTGATGATACTATGTCGTTTCCTCCTCCGCTTCCGGGCAGTCTTACTGTTGGTTTTTCGAAGCTTCCGATGTAGGTCGTGTTTATGTTTCCATATTCGTCAATCTGTGCTGCGCCTACGAAGCCCAAATCCACATGTCCTCCCTGTAACATTAGTCCTAAAGTCTCGATTAGGCCGATGGCTCCTGACGCACGGTATCCAAGCCTAGAGTCAGCTATGGATAGGGCTATTTCTTTGGCGTTTGAGTCGATGAAACCAGCTTCGTAAACAATTTTGGCTCCAGGCGCATGTGTCTTCTTGGCCAGCATCGCTGCAATAAGCGGCAAGCCTGTTCCTATGAACACGACTTCTCCGTTTTTTATCTGCTTGGAGCCGCAGACTGCCATAAGCTCCAACGTATTAAATTCTTCGGGCTTTGCATACTTCTTGTTCAATTCTATTTCCCCTCCTAGTATGGAAGCGGCTTTTTCGCCTTAAGCTTCATCAGCCGCTCGATGCCTATTTTTTGCAGAAATTCGATATGGCTATCTACGCTAGTTATGTATTCCTCACAGTATTTTTGCCAGCCTTCTTCTGACTTACACTGGTCATAGTACATTCGGACATGCTCCATGTCATAGTCATAATAGTTGTAAACCATCATCGGGTATGAACCCCACTGGCATTCCACAACGTGAGTGACGTAGATGTTCGGTATGGCCGTTTGATCTGGCTGTGCACGTATGAATTCCGTTTCAACAATTTCCTCAGCTAGAACAATCACCTTCTTGCCTGCTCTTGCACCTTCAACATCTTCGCCTTTGATCCCGTCTATCTGCACGTTTCCTTCTCTGTCCACACGCTGAGCGTGCACTATACTGAAGTCCGGGCGAACTGATGGGACAAGCACAACTTTCTCACCGGTGAACGGGCATTCGATGACTTCGGCCTTCTTGGTTCTGAACCTCTTTTTCGCAAGCATATCGGTTCCTAACATGCTTTTGAGCGGCATGAACGGCACTCCTAATGCGCCGCCTAAGAAGCGTAGAGCCATCGCTAAGTTTGAGTAATCTTCGAATTCGATTGAGCCTTCACGGATTCTTCTCTGAATATTCGGCACCAAGCCTATTCCTTCAATCGCGTAAAATGCAAGTTCGAAACGTGAGACAACTTTCGCTCCTGACAGTATGTCAATGTCCATCTCCGAACCGCACGTGTAAATGGTCAAGTTGCGCTTGTTCTGCCTAACAAGCTCTTGTGCAAAAGCCATTGGTGGACGTTGAAAACCGAAGCCGCCCCAGAAAAGGTGAGAACCGTCTTGAACAAGTTTCACTGCTTCTTTAAGGGTTATCCTCTTGTCTTCAACAGGTGCCTCAACCAAACCATACACCAACCGTCTAGGAGTGCACTAATGCTTATCCCACACATAGATTTTTCGACTAACAAGTGTCAGAACTTGCCTTTGTATTTCTGAAAGCTCTTTCCTAGTCAATTTTCTTGGATAGTTGTAGATCGGACCACTCGGTTTTTCATTGTAATAGGGGCGGTTACAGTCTGGACATCCAGAAGTGAGAAAAGGTTCACCTGTTCTAACAATCTGTGTCAGGATTTGTTTATCAACACCAAAATCAGTAAGACAGCCTTCTTCGAAGGCCATATCCTCATATCTCGCAATTCCATGCAGAATCAAATACCTTGCAATCTGCATTCGCCTATAATTTTGGACTGTCGGCTGAACCTTGTTCTCTAAGGCGGTTCCTGCAATTGGTGTGAAGGCAAAAAGTGCTGGAAGAACATCCATATCCACACATTTCTGAATAATATTAACCATTTCTTTTTCCGTTTCACCTAAACCAACAATCAAATGTGTACTCACCCTACCTTTTCCAAAAGTCCTAACTGCCTCATTCAGCAACTCAAACTGTTTTTCCCAACGGTATGGGCCCCCAGCAGCCGACCCTTTAACACGGTCAAAAATCTCCTTTGTAGCTGCATCTAACGGTATACCTATCCTTTCGGCCCCGGCATCAGCCAGTTGTCCAATGTTTTCGCGGTTAAGCGGCTGGCAAGAAATCGAAATCGGCACTTTGACGCACGAGCAAATAGTCTCGACAATAGCTAACAAGTGAGTGAAAACCTCCGGATAGTTCAGAGCCTGAATGCAAACGCGTCTGATTTGGCTATTTTTGAAAGCTTCTTCTATGCGGTTGAGTGCAAGTTCCATTGGATAAACGGGCCATGAGACTCTTGAAAGCATGTCTGCTCTGGCATGGCTTCTTCCAGCTTGCGGGCAGAATCCGCAATTTGCAGTGCACTTGCCTTGTCTATATGTCATTAGATACGCCGTCGTAGGAGGAGCCTCAAGTTTTCCGTTCTGAATTCCTAAAATGATAGCGGAACCTACGGAAACGCGAATTAGTTCTGGCGGGCGACTCGGTAAATGCTTAGATATGCCTTTCAGTGTGTGCACGCTCATTAAAGCCTCAATACTAGCTCTATTTGGTCAGGTTCAACAAATCCTGCTCTTCTATAGATACTTATGCCATCTTCAGAAGCGTGAAGATGCAAATATCTAATTCCCAACGCCTTGGCTTCTCTAATCAGCTCGTTTAACAATCGTGTGCATATACCTCTTATTCTTGCTTCAGGGATTGTATACAAGTTTAGAATGTACCCAGGTTTTCCTGACTCGAGCCCTCCATATCTTGCTGGCATTTGCGATATTACCATCCCACTTGTTCCGACGATTTTCCCATCGTATTCAGCGAGCCAGGCAATGAAGTCATTAGAAGGAATTGCTTCATGAAAGTATTTTCGTAAGGATCTTCTCAGAATTTTAGTCTTATCATTTTCTGGATGGTTGTAAAGCTCAGTCAAAAACCGGACTCTATAATCAATCAGAGATTCAATATCGTCGATATTTGCCCGACGGTAATGTATTCTATCACTTTGAATTTCCATTGATTGCCTCCTCTGCTGCTCCTACCTTCCGCAACTTTATGGCAATTCGTGCACAAATATGTATCTAGCGCGTGCTGTTAAGGCAGATGGCGATCAAATTCTTGGGCTTCACCTCCTTCCACTATACATTCGATTACTAATCTACTAAGGGCTTTATGCTTGATGCAACAGTCTTCGATCGGATTTTTCAGCGCTTAGGCGATCTGCTGTTGCGGTCCATGCAATTGTGAAAGAGTTATTTGGCAGGTTTGCCATATAAGGTGGGCAAATGCCAATGTTGGCTTATCGTGAATGCCTAGACTTTAGGGCAATAAGCTTTGAGGGAGCTTTAAGCATAGATGTCTGTTAAAGAGATGACATGTGAAGAGGTTGACCAGTTCCTCACGTGTGCAAGAGTGGGCAGACTTGGCACAGCTTTGAAAGATGGGCCATACATAGTTCCAGTTGGCTTCGCCTACGCTGATGGCAAAATATTTTTTCACACATGTAGCAAAGGCTTGAAGATGGATGGCATCAGAAGGAACCCAAATGTTTGCTTTGAGGTTGACGAGACAATATCTGATGCGACCATGTACAAAAGTGTAATCTTGTTCGGGACGGCGGAGATCATTGATGACGAGGAAAAGATGATACCCTATCTGCAGAGGCTTATTGACAAATACCGGGTTCCCTTAGGTTTTGATGTATACATGAGCAAACCGGGAAAGAATCGGGAGAAAGAACTGAAGGCTGTGAGGATCTGCATAATTACGCCCAAGAAAATTATGGGGAGAAAACTGGTGCCAAAAGACGGCAACACCAGCTCGGTCTAGGGATAGATTACGCCCAATAGTGTCAATATCCAGCGAAGCATGAGAGTTTATTGGCGCATTTTCGAGTGCCAAGAATCATCCTCTGTGAAGATGCATTGAATCAGTATGCGTTCTTACTAAGGATTTAGAATTCACAAACGATTTATCCATAGCAGGACAGAATCAAAACGCCAAGGTGCTTGTAGATGCGTAGGTCAAAGCTCGAATTATACGAGGCAATTCTAGAAGCTCTTGTAAAGAAACCTCTGAACATCGATAAGATAGCTTACAAGACTAGCATTGACTGCACTATTCTTAACAGGCATTTGGATTTTCTAATAAAGAATGGACTGGTTGAGGAAAGAATCTTAGGCAACAAGTTGCTCTATGCTTTGACAGAAAGAGGCATAACAGTATTTAAGACTCTTGACTTCCAAAAATATCTTAGGAGAATCTCAAGCACACTTATGCAAATAGACGATGCCATGCAGACTATACGGGATATTTCAAAGGATGAGAAAGAAAAGGAATAACTGATCGAAAAGTATTAAGCAAAAAGCAGAGCATTCCTACCAGAGGACGATGACGGAACTCTCACCTGAAGCCATATGGTGTATGACTGAAAAAGAGCTTTCAGACCTTTTGGACAAAGGCCTATTCATTTCCAGATCAAGGAGAATCCATTTTTACGCTCCTAGCTTCATGTTTTACAAGACCAGCCATTACTGTTCTTCACCCACGGAGTTTCCAACGATCTCGGTAACAGGCAAACGCTGCGCATTAAAGTGCAAACATTGCGGGGGAATAGTGCTAGACACGATGTATCCTGCTACCACGCCTGAAGAATTGTTTGAGTTGTCTGTTCAACTAAAAGACAAAGGCGCTTTAGGCTGTTTAATAAGCGGCGGATGTCTGCCTAACGGCTCTGTCCCCATTGGCAAATTCGTCGATGCGATCGAACGGATTAAGCATGAGCTAGGCTTGACAGTGTTTGTCCATACTGGTATAATTGATGCTGGCACAGCTGAAGCGCTCAAGAAGGCTGGAGTTGACGCTGCGTTAATAGATATTATCGGTTCAGACGGGACGATAAGGGAAATCTACAGGCTGAACATAACGGTTGAAGACTACGCGAATTCTTTGAGAGCACTGAACAAAGCAGGCATGCCGTTTGTCCCCCACGTTATTGTTGGCCTTCACTATGGAAAACTCAAAGGCGAGCTGCACGCTTTAGAAATGATATCCGAATACAAACCTTCAGCCTTGGTCATAATCGCCTTTATGCCTATACGCGGGACAGAAATGGAAAATGCGGAGCCACCGAAACCTGTTGACATAGCAAAGGTTACGGTAGCTGCAAGACTGATGTTTCCTGAAACACCGTTGGTTCTCGGTTGTATGCGGCCAAAAGGCAGACATCGAACAAGAACAGACATTCTGGCCATAAAATCCGGAGTGGACGGCATTGCATTTCCAGCGGAAGAGGCGATAAGATTTGCTGAAAACCAAGGGTACAAGACCATCTTCTCTCCATTGTGTTGCTCACAAATCTACTTGGACACAAAGGCATAATCTACTTTTCACGGATAACAACAGCTGACATCAACGCAAACTCTGCGGAGGCCACGGCAAGGAAAACTGGTAGGACCAGTTGTTCGGCGAGGAAAAAGGCCGCAATAGTAGCAATCATCGGCACTAGAACTACTGCAAACCCGGGAATGAAGATTAGGATGTAGATGGAAAGTCTTGAATAGATGTTGCCAACGGCGAAGCCTTCCGTCCAGAACTTATTTGTCAGAATTATGAGTTCCAGCATGATTGCAGCGGCAATTGCGAGCCCGTGAATTGCCCCGAACGTTAAGATGTAAGAAAAATCTCTCCCCAAGTAGGAGGCGACGATGAGGAGAACAATTAAAGAAATCACATATGTGACTGTTGATAGCAATGTTTTGGCAGAGATTAGTGTCCTCTTCTTCATTGGAAGACTTCGCGTGTAGGAGGAGGCTAAGCCTTCTATTGAAAGCAGGGTTGGCGGAAGCAAAAGGGTGATCATAGATATTCCCATCAAGATTCCCAGTGCAGCGCTTAACCCTACTTCGCTAATGGATGAGAAAGATATTGCGAGAATGACAGTTTGCATGGCTGGCAAAAGGAAAAGGCTTGCATATGAAGGCGCTCGTGAAGCAACCCTCAAATCCTTGCGAATTATTCCAAGCCAAGGAACCTGCGGTATGATGAGCGTATCCTTGACAAGTTCCCTTAAGCCCGCGACAATTCCTCCTGCGCCCATCTTTCTAACGGTTCCTGTCACCCATTTCAAGCAATAATATGCAAGAGCTACGTATCCAATGGAAGAAACAGCCGAGAGAACGAGGATGAACTGGTCAATTCCACGAAGAAAAGTGGCATAAGAAACCAGAAATCCCCATGAAAAAGGGAACACCAGCGAAAGAATCTGCAAAAGAGAAGAGAAACTCTGCGTCAAGGACGCGAAGGATCGAACTATTTCTCCCGCAAAATTCACGGCCACATATGCTGCGAAAGTTGGCAGAACCCAAACGAGCATGAAGGCAAATCTTAGAAGAGTCTGCCACCTCGACCCTCCTCCCCCGCGTGCAACTCTTGTGTAGAAGAATCTGGCCGAACCGATGGTTAATGTTAAAGCGAAAACCTCTGCTGTCACAATGGCTGCAAGAGCAATCAAACCGCCCAAAATCGAGCCGCCGACAAGAAGGTAAGCTGCGAGAAATACTGCAATTGCAGTTATGAGAGGTATGTCAAATATCCTTGTGAAACAGAGGAAAATGATGTTTGAAATGTCTCGCTTCGAAAGTGGGAGAGGACTCAAGATTTCAACAACTTTTGAAGAAACGAACGCTGTGGAAACCTGCAGTCCCATAAAAACTATCAAGAACAACACGACTGCGAGAAAAGCTGAGACGCTGCCGACAACAGTCAATTCCCTAGAAGTACCTGAGACAGGAAAGTTGACTGTTAGGGGAAGAAACACGATCGATCCAAAAATCCCTATGAAGGCAGTTGTAATCAGTTTACTGATTAAAGTGTTCATTCCAGCACTTCTAACGAGCTGTCTAACGTCTCTCTTCCCTCTTTGCGGTAGTGGCGAACCGACACGCAGAGAAAAAATCGATTGGAACGAGACTTCCTTGTAAATCTTACTTGACAGTCGCCACATTTCAGAAAACTTCAAGCCTGTTACTCCTCTTCAAGAGCCTTTACTATTTCCTGCATCCCAGCTTCCTGCTCAGTTACCTTCAAGAAAATGTCTTCCAACGAGCCTTCTGCACTTTTTACAAGTTTGCGGAGATCGTCGACTGTTCCTTCGCCCACGATTCTTCCTTTGTTTATTATTCCTACTCTCGTGCAAAGTTTTTCGGCTACTTCCATAATATGTGTTGAGAATATGACAGGTCCGCCCTTTTTGGCGTGAAAGGTTATCAACTCCTTCAGAATTTTTGAGCTACGTGCGTCCAAACCTATTAAGGGCTCGTCCAGAATTAGGAGTCTGGGTTCGTGCATTAAAGCTGCGACAATGGCTACTTTCTGTTTGTTTCCCATGGACAGCGCGGCAATAGGTGTGTCAAAGTACTGTTTAAGCTCAAAGGCAGATGTGAGCCTTTCAATCCTAGAATTAGCTACACCTGCTTCTAAACGTCTTATTGAAGCTACAAACTCAAGGAACTCTCTCGGCGTGAGGGAATCCAACAAAACCACTTCTTCTGGAACATAGCCGATTTGACTCTTGACAGCTACTTCATCAGAGAGAGGAGTATTGAAAATCTCAACTTTGCCCGAGCGCGGTTCTAGGACGCCTACTAAAACCTTGATTGTGCTGGTCTTCCCGGCGCCGTTGGGACCGAGCAAGCCGTAGATCTCTCCGTTTTTCACCGTGAAAGACAGGTTGTCAACCGCCACGAAAGAGCCATAGTTGATGACAAGTCCTTCGACTCTGACAGCCAACTGTTCCATGTGCAAGTCTCCAACATGTGGTCTATAAGTTTCATAGCTGGTAACGTTAATACGTTTCTATCATGCTGTTCAAGAGCTACAAGTGTTTGGTTTTCGAACTGGTTCGAAGTAGTCCTCGTGAACCCTTTTCAAAAGGCAACCGTGCTTTCATAATCAATCGCTTGAACGTGAAGTCTCTTTCAGCATCTTGAAACCTAAAACCACACACCACATTGATGCTGAAAGCACAGAAAGCGTTTCAGGAATAGCAACGCCTGAGACAAGTCGTGTTGAAAAATGTACAATCCAAACGGTTGCTGCAAAAGTTGCTATCAGAAAAGTGAATACACCCATCTTTAATTTAGCCACAAAGACAAAAGCAGCACCAATAATGAACATTGATACTAGAAGAAGCACGAAGAACGCCACAGACACATAATAGTGCATCGGCTTCACACTCTCCGGAAAGACTCCTACCGCAATCAAAGCTAGAGTACCGAGAAAAAAGATGAAGGCTCCAATTCTGCCGAGCGTCTTCTCTCTAAGAAAGATCAACAAACCAGAGGCGAACAGCATAGCTAGAACCCCGCTTGTTATAAGACCCAAATTGAACAGGATCGCCGTAGTACCAGCTACGACGCCCAGATCACTCAGGGCATTGGCTGTCCAGCTGAACTGTGGGTACAGGACTATCGCAGGCAATATGAATGCAAACGCAACTATCGGTGTAAGCATACCGCAAATCCCGGATATTTTAAGCCAAATCACATTTCTATGATTCATAGCGAAACACATGGCATAATCTGAGAATGGCTTGGGCTATTTCTACTTTATCGAGAAGAAGAATAGTTTGAGTTGAGTCAAGTTTTTATTCATGACCCCTTTTTTCTTAGAACTCCAAAGAATGGTTTGGCGATTTAATAGATGGAAAAACGTCTCTGGATGATCTGCACAACTCATATGCTTCTTGAAATCTACCTTCTCATTCAAGTCGCCATCATCCCGGTTCTCATTAAAGAATTTCAACTGAGCCTCCTTGAAGCTTCACTCGTGGCTACTATTCCAAGTTTCGTTCAGCTCCTGATGAATATTCCCACGGGATTCTTCACAGAGCGGTTCAGTCCAAATAAGTTATTATTCGTTAGCATGCTGATAGAAGGGCTTTCAGCACTTTTGGTTAGTCAGACAAACACCTTCTGGCTTCTAGTCGTGGGAGTGTCTATGCTAAAGATTTCATCTCCTCTCTACCATATTTCAGGATTGAGTCAGATAAGCAGACTTGCCAAGTCCAATCAAGTTAGCAGGTCGATGGGGTTTCATAATGCCTTCGGAAGCTTGGGCTCGGCCTTGGGCTTAGTCAGCCTTGCTGTCTTCTTGTCAACCTTAGGCTGGAGATGGACCTACCTAGTCTGGAGTTTTCCAATCCTAATCTGGGGGTTCATAGTCCTAACATCTTCGCAGCTTAAAACTAAGGGATCTGAAAGAAATGGAGTTGAAAGCAAGGTTGGATTGCGAAGATTTTCTTTCGTCCTATCCTCTGGGCTTCTGATCTTCTTAATCGCTGTGGCCGTCAGAGAAGTTGGATCAACAGGGAGCTCGACTTTCATGACTACGTATTTTGTTGAAACTAGGGGCTTGTCGGATTCTATGGCCAGCTTAATCTTTGGACTGGGACCTTTCATGGGAGTAGTTGGCTCTCTCAGTGGTGGTTACATAGGAGAAAGGGTAGGGGCCAGAAAAGCTTTAAGTTGGATAATCATCGGCGGCGCGATCTCGCTTTTTATGTTATCGATGGTTTCTCATCTTTACCTTCTTATTCTTGTTTATGGTATCTATGCGTTTTTCAGTAATGCTGTATGGTCACCCATGAATGTGCTAGTAGCAGACTTTAGCCCCGTAGGAGAAAGAGGGTTAGGCTTTAGCCTCTATTTCCTTACAGAAGGCATGGTAGCTTCTGTTGCCCCCACTTTGGCGGCTGCCGTCATAATATTTTCGGATGTCTGGTTTGTTTTTCCCTTCAGTATATTCTTCCTACTTTCAGGCTTGATGATACTTCAGCGTTTCCGTCGCCCTGAAAGTTAATGAGTCACGAAAAAGGGCTCTATTTTTTCATTTTGAATGAAGTTCAAAAGAAGCACTACGTCCTTGATGCCGGATAGTCTTTAAAACCCTGTCGGAAATACTTCGGCTGGGGAAAGAACGTCTTGAGTCTGAATTTCAAGCGAAGGCTGAAGGGTCTTCAGGAGAAGATGGAAGAGACTGGCATTGACCTAGTTGTTTATGGTTCTTGTCAGAACTTTCAGTATCTGACGGGGCTTCTAGTCGACTGGCGTCATGGCGTAGATTTGGGAAGCGAAGTTAACACTGTGTTTGTGCCTTGGAAAGGAGAGCCTATATTGACTTTGGATGAAGCTTCTTCGGGACAAACAACTGGCACTTGGATCAAGGATATCAGAGTCTTGAAGAAAGGAGAAGATTACGGAAAGCTAATCGAGAAGGTCATCTCTGACTTGGATATGAAAGGGAGAAAAGTTGGGTTAGGCGATCACCTTCGGGGGTCTACGACAGTAGAAGTCTTGAAAGCAGTGGGAGGGAATGATTTCTGCAAAGCCGAAGGGCTGATGGATCATCTGAGAATGATCAAGGACGAAGGAGAGATTGAGAGGCTTAGAAAGGCTGCTAAGCTTACTAATCAGGTGATGGAAGCAATGATCGATCGATCTACTTCAACCTGAAAATTCCAAAGGCTCTCCTTTTTGATAATCCTTGGAAAATCCTGCTGAACAATGTGGATGCAACTTCTCAGGCAGTCATAACCGAGAATCAGACACACGCATCCATATTTTGCACGTATAACCAAGACAGCAGCTATGACGTTCAAATAATTGGAACATCAGTAGTACCAGAATTCCCAGCCCAGAACATGCTGATATTAACCCTTCTTCTGACACTGATGCTAACAGCAGTCCTAAACAAAAAGAAATTTACCAGAAGATCCTAATCGACCATCAAACGCCGCTTGTGAGCTTTCCAAATCTTTCAATAACGAAACTCTTTTAAACATTAATGTGTTCCACGATTGGAAAATGGCCTAACAAGAGATAGCGCGCATACTTGTTCCTAAATTCGTTTGCGAGGTGGCTTGTGCTACTGGTTTTGCTTCTCGAACATATTTGGATCATAATAGACCCGGGGGTAGGCTTTGCACACGCGCACACAGACAGCTCTGCCGAAACGTGACAAGAGCCATCTGACATACGCGCCTAACCGCTAACTTTTCCCATCAGGAAGGTAGTCTATTGCTTTCTGGAACAAACTGTTTGAGCCTTTGCAACGAACGCATTTTCTCGTAATCTCCGATTTTAGCTCCCTCTATTGCTTGCCTGAGGATTTGTATAGATTTATCCATGGCTTTTCGATCAACTGGAAAAGGCACGCCGTCCTTTCCTCCATAGGCAAAAGAATACTTCACAGGGTCTTTCCAGCTTGGCTTTTCACCGTAAATCAAGTCTGCAATGAGAGCTAGGCCTCTAACTGTAGCCGGACCAACACCCTTGAATCCTAAAAGTTCTTCGTAATTGCTTGGTTGAAATTCGTAAACTTCCTGCATGGTCTTCCAATTTATGTTTCGTGGCATGGATAGAACGTCAATTGGGTATTCTTTCCATGTATTATGCACAGTTCTTGGCAACCATTCGCTCAGCGATTTCTGGAAAACTGGCCTGACAGATAAAACCATCCGCGCAAGCTTTTTTGGCGGCTCTTTAACTATGTCCACTGAAGCTTTTCTGCATTCCTCGCTTTCCTTGGCGGTCATGTCCAATACAATTTCACGCTTTACATCCCCAACTATCGCATTATGCGGTTCGCTTACAAAGCTCTTGACATTGTCGGAAATCCAATGGTACCGCCTTGCTGTGCGATCTTGTACACACATTCCTTGTTGGACAACTGCCCATCTTCCATCTTCAGCAATAAAAAACGCGTGATGATAAAGCTGATAACCCGCTTGAATCGCAGCATTGTCAACCTTTGCACTCATCTTGCTGGCATAACGCAAAGCCTCAATGTTATCACTTGCAAAACCGAGCTTTTCACCGACATTTCCAATTTCAATAGGCGTCTGCCGAGAAACTTTTCCTTTCCCGCCGCAGACAGCAATACCGTGCTCTTGAATGTTCACAGCCTGTTTTAAGATTCCGGTAAGAACCGTAGTCACGCCCGAAGAATGCCAGTCGTAACCTAGAACACAGCCTAAGGCCTGAAACCAGAATGGATCGGAAATCCGTCTTAAAAACTCGTCAGAACCATACTCATCAACTATTATAGTTACCATTTCTTTGGCAAGTTTATGCATGCGGACAACTAGGTACCTTGGTGCTTTTCCATAATGAAGAGGAAGTCTAGCAATCCCTGTCCTTTGCATGGCAACACTGCTTCGATCATAATATAGTCTAAAAGTGGTTTAATCATTTTCCTTCGATTTAAGCAATCGACCTTCACGGTCAATTTCACCCTTGTGAATTCTCGTGGTAGAAATCGCGAAGTGATTTTCAGAAGGAACCATGTCAATAACAACTATTTGAAGCGGAGCCAATCCGATTTCCTTTCTCTTTTCATTAATCTCCAGAGCTGTGGGCTCTGTTTCCTTGCTAACAATTAATGCTTCTATAGGACCTTTTGACAGAAGTACACCGCCAGAAGGATCATCTATCGGAATGATTTCCGCCCCTTCCGGAAGCCCATGCTCATCCAAGAATTCTCTCAGCTCTCTTAGCCTCTGAGTGTACGATGCGGTCTTGTGCGGCTTGTTCAGTCTCTTGACAAACTCATCAGAAGACATGCCAATCATGACGTGCTCACCTACTTCAAAGGCTTTCATGAGCAAGGCTCTGTGGCCCTTGTGGAACTCGTCGAACGTACCGCCGACACCGACGGTTTTGAATTTTTTCTGCATTGGCTTTCGCATTAGACGCCTATTGAATGTCTATAAGACTATTTTGGTCTTATTCTCTCACTTACAACGTCTAAGATCTTCTTAGCAACCTCTCGTTTCGGTGCCAGTTGAACATGGATTATGTTTTTTTCCTTGTCTACGATGAAAACCTCATTTGTGTCGGTTCCAAATCCGACTCCTTCCTTAGCGGCATCATTAGCGGCGATTAGATCAGCCTTGGAGCTCAATAGTCTCTTGTACGCACTTTCAATCAGTTCTTTCTCGGGCAGATTGTATTCTGCGCGGAAAGCTAATAGGAAAGTTTTCGGGCTGGCTTTCTTAACTTCATCAATTATCTTTCTGGTTGGCTTCAGTTTCAAGTCAAGCAAATGAACCTTATGGGTTGAAACTTTGTAAGTGTAGGGTTTCTCTGGAGTCCAATCAGCAGCCGCGGCAACAGCCATGACCACGTCATATTTCTTCGATTTCAATTCAGAAACGACTGCTTCATACATTTGTTCTGTTGTTTCGACAGAAATCATTCGGGATCTTGCTGGGGGCGTTGTTGCTCCTGGACCATAGACAACAGTAACTTCTGCTCCACGGGCTAGGGCTTCTTCTGCTATTGCAATGCCCATTTTTCCTGAGCTTCTGTTTGTGACAACGCGCATAGGGTCTATGTACTCTAAGGTCGGTCCCGCAGTTACCAAAACCTTCAATCCGGAGAAATCCTGCTTAGTTGCGAGCTTGCGGACAACTGCTTCGACAATGTCTTTTGTTTCGGCGATTTTTGCCTTTCCCTCTTCAATTCTCGGACCTACAAACTCGACTCCCAAGGCTTTCAGTCTCTTAATGTTTTCAGTTAATATTGGATGGTTGTACATGGACTCGTGCATGGCCGGGACAATGATTATCGGACAGTTGGAGCCGAAGGCTGTTGAAACGACAGATGTCACTGTTGTGTCGTCTATTCCGCAAGCGATCTTGCTTATGGTGTTTGATGTAGCTGGTGCAACAAGAACCAAATCAGCCGTTTCAGAATGTTGTCCCACCAAGGCCACGTGTTCAATCTTGCCCGTCAACTCTGTTACGACAGGGTTTCCGGTTGCCCATTCAATCAGATGTGGGTGAATGATCTTCTGCGCCATAGGAGACATTACTGTGAACACGTCTGCGCCGTGTCGCATTAGGGTTCGAGCAATCTCTGGGCTTTGAATCGCCGCTACGCTGCCTGTTATGCACAAGACTATGCGCTTTCCTTTCAACTCTTCGCCGCTGGTTCCCTTAATGTAGGTTGATGGATGTGTTGACAACATCGATCCTCCCATTTAACCTCCTAACTTATCGACGACTTTGTTTAAGTCTTCTAGGAACATGTTAACATGTCGCTCCTGAACGTGAGGCATAAGCACGATTCGAATGTGATGCGGAAAGAGGGAAACCGCCCATTTTCTAAGCCTTAATTCTTGCGCTATTTGGCGAATATCAAATGCTTCAGATTTCAACCCGACGATGTTCATCACTGGCTTAGTCACTATACTCAGACCTCTAATCTTCGGAATTTCCTCTGCGAGCTTCCATGTTAAACGCATACAACGCTTGACAATTCCTCTGTATCCCTCTCTTCCCAAATGCCTGAGCACAGCCCAAACGGCAATGACTGAGGCGCCGGAGCGTGTTCCAACAAGAGTGGCTTGATCCGTTTCTCCCCCAGACAGATAGGGAATGTTCCATGTCACTACCTTCCTTAGACCTTCACTTCGAAACAGTATTCCTCCTGAGGGAATCGGGGCCAAACCCATTTTATGAGGGTCGATGGTAATCGAAGAGACTCCTGGCACCGCAAAGTCAAAATCTGGCACATCGAATTTCAGATCTTTCAGAAACGGGAGAACAAACCCACCGAAGGCTTCGTCTATATGAAGGTACAGGTGCTCCTCTAGAGCAATTTCAGATAGTTCCGATATCGGGTCAACCATGCCCAATCCGGTCGTTCCGGCTACGCCAACGACTGCTATGGTGTTTGAGTTTATCGCCCTTTTAACCCCCGTCACGTCAACCTGAAATCTGCCGTTCAATCCGACCTTGACAAGCTTTAGGCCTAGCAAGTCTGCAGCCTTGTCAAAGGAGCAGTGAGCGGAGGCAGGTACCACGACTTCACAGTTGCTCCTTTTTGAAAGCTTTTTCGCAGTCCACAGAGCCAGAGTGTTGGCTTCTGTTCCTCCTGTTACTATGTGGCCTGAGGCTTGTGGATTTGAAAGAAGCGTGCCCAGCATCTGTATCGTTTCTTTTTCTAGTTTAGCTACCGCTGGAAAAAGCCCTGAATCTCCTAGGTTTTTTTCGAGAAAACGAGTGTACACTTTCCCTGCCAGCGGATGCGGACAAGTGCACATGGATCCGATGATTCTTCCGGAATCGTATGTGAAGTCTTCTTCAAGCTTTGATTCAAGCTCTTTGAGAAGGATTTTCTGTGGCAAGCCTTTTGTCTGCAATTCTGCGGCTCCTCTCGGTCTAATGATACGTGTGCTCCTCGTCTGGATACTTGCCTGTGGAGACTTCTTCCCTGAACTTGGTCACGGCGTCTGTTATGATTTCGTTCAGATTAACGTATGTTTTTACATATTTTGGCTTGAAGCTTTCATCCAAACCTAGCATGTCGTTTATTACCAAGACCTGTCCATCGCAGTTTTTCCCGGCTCCGATGCCAATTGTCGGTGCCTTTACTGTTTCGGTTATTTTTTTCGCCAGATTCTCAGGGATGCACTCTAACACGATGGAGAAAGCGCCCAGCTTGTCCAAGTCTAGGGCATCTCGGAGAATCTGTTCAGCTTCTTCAGGTTTTTTCCCTTTTACGCGGTAGGCTTCAGCCATTTGGGGTAGCATTCCTACGTGCCCCATCACTGGGATTCCTTTGTTCATCAAAGCCCTTATGACTTCTGGTTTGTTTCCTTCAACTTTGACGCCGTGCGCTCCCGCTTCGAGAAATCGCTCAGCGTTTCTTAAACCGTCATCCACCGTGTTGTAGCTGTTTATCGGCATGTCTCCTATGATTGGCGTGTTCTTAGCTCCCCTTGCTACAGCCTTCACATGGTAAATCATGTCCGTCATGGTCACACTTTTGGTGTCGTTATAGCCCTGTACAACCATCCCTGAGCTGTCGCCGACGAGGATCAAATCGATGCCGACCTTGTCCAGTATCTTTGCCATTTGAACGTCGTAGGCCGTTAGCATTACGATTCTTTCTCTGCCCTTTTTCTGTCTAATCTTCTCTTGGAAGCTCATTTTTCTCCTCCAGAAATTTTATGAAACACACGAACGTCTCGTTCACTGGTGTCGGAACGTGATTTCTTCTACCCAACTCAACTATCTTTCCGTTCAGGAAATCAATTTCAGTTCTCTTGCCCTTCATTATGTCTTGGCACATAGAAGAAAAATTCGTGTAATTCGAGATCTCCATGTCGATCTCTTTCTCTAAATCCTTTGGAAATGTTATTCCTTCAGCCTTTCCAACGGCAACACATTCCCTGACAAGTTGATGCCTAACGGTTGCCAGCGAATCTGCAACAATTTCACGATTTCTGACGCGGAAAACTGCTGTCAACGGGTTTATTACGCAGTTAACCACCGCTTTGCTCCATATTTCGCTGTCAATGTCGTCGGAAAGCCTCGTCCTTAACATAGACGCCTCAAAGATTCCCGCGATCTCCTCTGCAACGGCGTCTCGCTCAATGATTGTTTCGCCATTCCAGAATCTCACTTCTCCAGGTTTAAAGAATTCAGCGGCCATTGTTGTTATCCCCCTCAAGACTCTGGCTTTGCTGCCAATTACATGCCTAACGATTTCTTCGTTCCCAAGACCATTCTGCAAAATCAGAATGACCGTGTCTTTCTTGAGTAGTCTATTTATTCTTTCCATGGCTATTGCTGAGTCATGCGCCTTTGTCGTTAGGATGATGAGCGTTTTTTCAGGTATTTCGCGAATTTCGGTGTCAGCTTTCAGGTGAAAAGTTCCATGCACGTCTCCGGAGATTGACAGACCTTTTGAATTCACAGCCTCCACATGGGCCTTGTTTCCAATTAATGTCACACCACAGTTTCCAGATAGGAAAGCACCATAAACGCTTCCTATGGCGCCAGCACCTAGAATGAGAATCCTATCAAAATTCATTTCCACCGCCTCTCGTGATGCTTTTGGCTCTTTTCTGCGATCTTCGAAAGGTTTTCTTTCATCAGTGTTACGGCTTGGGCCAGGTTTTTCTTGTTGTCAAACTCCAGAAGGATCTGTTCGCATTTTTCTGCGCCTTGTTTCTTTAGTTTTTCGGCCGTCTCTACAAGCTTTGGCGCCGCTCTTACGACATTGTCGACTATGGTGATCGTTGCTTTCTGTGCGGTTCGTGACAGAGGATTCAAGTCTATTGCGATCACTTTCTTGCCCATTTTAACAAGAGCTTCCGTTCTGTCTCCATCTTCCAACGATATCAAAACCACATCGGCTGCGAGTATTCCCAGCGGATCTACACGTCTTCTTTCGCTGTTCAACTCTGGGATTCTTGCGGATGCTTTTCCACCTATTCCTAAAACTTCACGTGCACCTGCCTTTTCCAGAAGCTTCTGGATTGCCAGTTCCCTTTCAAAGGATCTGTAAAACAGGTTAACTTCAATACTTGCCTTCGTAACTTGGGAGAGCCTTACCATTTCTTCAGATGCCAAGGCCGCAGTGTTTCCGTTAACGGAGATGACTGCATTTTCAGCTGTTAGGAGCGCTGCTGCAGCTGATTCTATAGCTTTCAGCGCTGGTTCAGTTGTCTCTTCGCCAAGCAAGTAATCGAAGGCCTCTCCTCGGCCATGCGCTATAAGACCCGAAGTGGTGACAATTCCTTCGTTCCAGTGTTCAATCAATCTTTCGCGTATTCGCAGGGATTCTGCCCTGGGATGGTCAGGGGGAATCTTCACGTTTGTCACCAAAGCAGTCGTGCTCCTTGGTGGTCAATCTCGCTAACAATGATTCTTCTGTTTGAGTCAGGGTTACGGAAGATTTGCAGAAGCTGTCCAACGTTTTCCTGTTCGATCAGAGTGAACACGGATTCTCCGAACATTGGCATGCTGCAAACAATGCCAGCGTCGTCCGTTGCATTTAGGACGTGCCTTATCTTGTCAGTTATCAATCCCACATGTTCGGCGAATTGGCGAGAAAACTTCAAGAAGTTGAAGATGGTTGGTGCCTCAATCAATTCATTAACCAGTTTGCCACCGAACCCGTTTATGCGTCTACGAACCTTCTCATCGGAAAGAAACTCTCTTGTTGACAGCGGCCCAAAAACCAGACAGGCGACGACAGCATCGTTCGGAACCGGCAAACATCTTACTTCTCCGATTCCCGGTGCTCCCGGATTAACTCTTATCTCTACGCCGCCAAATGTTTCCGCGATCACTGTTCCGAGCCCTGTTCTACACTCAACTTCAGCCACGTGCGCCAGTTGCGCAGCCTCTGTTTTGGACATGCCCAAGTCAAAAGCCCCGTTTAGCGCTAGAGCCAAGCTTAATGCCGCAGCGCCGCTGGTGCCTAATCCGGCGCCTACGGGACCCTCAAAATGGTGCTCGACACTAATCTCGAAGTTGTCCATTTCTTTAAAGCGAGAAAGAAAGGCGTCTACAACATGTCTAGAAACTTCTGCAGAGCTTGAAACAAAACCGTTGATAACAACTCGCAAGGAGCTCTCAGGGGCTTTTGTCGCCTTAACGACGGTTTCTGCTCCCCGACTTAGTGAAACGCCAGCTCCCCTAGAACCCGTATACAGGGCACTTGTTGATTGGTCAAATATTTGAAAGAGCCCTGTAATATGACATGGCGCGAATGCCCTAGCCTTTTTCATGTCTGACGCCCAGATGGAAGTTCAATGAAAAGGCTCTAAATAAAAATTCTGTATGGATTGTTTAAACAAGTTTAAACTACCCATCTATTAGACCTGCTGGTCGCGATTTTTGAAGATATTGCCCTCATCATCATATTCTGTTGTAGCATATTCGACGTTGTTTTCTACTAACTACATACTTTTTCGCGTGCTCAACTTTTCCTGCGGATTTTCGAGGCACTTAAATACATAGCTAATCACATTTACGTAAGCGGGATGTTGAGCTCTGGAATGACCGAGAAATATGTTTGCCGCCATCTTTTCACGCTTCTTAAATTGGCTGAGATGGGGGCACATCGGAGGACAGCAAAGATCTCAACTGAATATTTGGCTGAGAAGTTGAACGCGTCCCAGCAGACGGCTTCACGCTATCTGATCGAATTGGACAAGAAGGGTTGGATCAAGAGGACAATAACTCCTGAGGGCTGTCTCATAAGGATTACAGATGTTGGCGTAAAAGAGTTGAACAAGCTTTATTCGAACTTGCGTTTTCTGATGGAAGCCGCTTATCCGCCGTCAATGACTTTAGAGGGTACAGTTTTCACCGGCTTGGGCGAAGGGGCCTACTACATATCGAAAGAACCGTACAGAAAGCAGTTCATTGAGAAATTGGGTTTTGACCCTTACCCGGGGACACTTAATTTGAAGCTTACAACTGAGTATGACATCAAAACCCGCGGCGAGCTTGAGGCTTATCCGGCTGTTGAAGTGGAAGGCTTCAAAAATGAAGACCGCACATTCGGCTCTGTAAAATGTTATCCTGTAATAATCGAAAACAAGATGAAAGGTGCCTTAATCTCTGCTTTGAGAGGCCACTATGATGCTTCGGTGCTGGAAATCATTGCTGCTGTCCCTTTGAGAAAATGTCTCAAACTGAAGGATGGGCACAAGGTCAAAGTTGAAGTCTTAACCCTTCCGTGAATTTCAATTCTTCACTTAAAGATAGATGAGCAAGCTCGCTATTGATGAGAATCATTCTCAATAACATGTCTTCACGCAAATAGCAGTGGTGCCAGACTTAGGTTGAGGATGAATAATTGTAACGGTAGGTGTATGTCGCTTTAGTTTTACGTGTTGCTGCAAGTAAATAACCAATCAATAATCCAACAATCAAGCCGCCTAGATGGGCTGCAACATTTACTTCTGGGCCGATATTTATGGCAAGAAGGAAGAAAGCGTACATTAATGCGCTGATTATCGATTGGCCGATTGCACGCCTAATGTAGATCACAGTCGCGCCAAGTACACCGAAAATGGCGCCGGAGGCGCCTACGGAAAGAGAGTCAGGCAAGAAGAGCAGGGTTAGGAAACCTCCTGCCAGACCGCTTAGGAAATAGATTAGAAAATATTCTTTTACGTCAAACATGTCTTCTGCTCTCAGCCCGAATATTAGCAGGAAAAACATGTTGCCGAAGATGTGTACGATGTTGGCGTGGATGAACGTGGCTGTGAACAGACGCCAGACTTCGCCGTTTAATACTGCGAAGTTGTCTTGTCCATAGGCAAAGATGACATTATCGCTCGTTTTGAAAATGTTTCCGCTTAGGATTGAAGTGTAAGCGTAAATGATGATGTTTGCTGCGATCAGTATGTAGGTCGGCATGAACTTCTTAGAATTCTTAAGCATATTTGCTCATCTTTTAAAGTCCTCAATGATTTTCTGCTTAATCTTCGAAGAACTGTCCAATTCATCCGAGCTAAACTTCCCAATGCGCACAATCTTGATGTTCAAACTGTGTTGTTTCACGTAATCTCTCAAAGTTCGTTCCATATCTTTTTGATCATAGCCAAGAGCAATGACATCAGGATTGACCTTTTCAATAACCTTTTCAATGTCAAAATCTTCATAACCCAATATAGCCTCATCCACAACCTTCAAAGAAGCGATGAGAGCACACCGCTGATTTTCAGGTAATACGGGGCTTCCACCTTTCCTTTTTTCTGCCGTGCTATCTCGCGCTATAATAACAAGGAGTTCAGCGTTCGGACCGCCTGTTTTCTTTGCTTCTTCCAAGAACCTGACGTGCCCTAAATGCAGCAAGTCAAATACGCCTGAAGCAAGAACTATTTTCCGCTTTTTGCTTTCTTTTTTCTTGATGGCCATTCGAATTTCACGGCTCCTAACAGTCTCAGGGCGTCAAGTAAGCCTTCAGAGTAGGCGACAGAAGTTAGACTTACCTCGAATTTCTGTCTTTCCATATAATACTTCGCATCTTCTAGATAGTCTTTAGCAAAATCAACAACCTTAACCACAGTTTCAGCATCAAAACTTATCGGAGGTTCAGCAAGTTTAATTTCACGAAAAACATGTTCAGCAGAACCGATGTACTTCGACACAAGCCTTTCCAAATTCATTCCGCAACCGTCCTCAACTTTTCAGGAGCTCCGGCTAACACGATCAGAGCTTCAGCCTCCATAAAATGAAGTTGGCCCGGAAAGATTAGGCTGTGAGGAGGGCCTCCAAAATCATAATTCAAAACCTCTTTGAGGTAACCTGCTTTTACAGCTGGATCGTTGCTTCCAGCTCTTGCTATGCCGACAACAAGCGTATCCATCGTCACTGCCCTCTCTTTCCTTTTCACTTCAACCTTCAAGAGCGCATTCAAACCCTCGGGGATGCTCAAAAAACGTTTTTCATCTGCCTTAATGTCTAGAAAGCAAAGGGTGTGAAGTCCAAACTTCTTGTTTTGAGCGATAATCGCGTAAGGAGTTTCAGAAGAAGTTTCATCAGGAAAAGGTACTGTCACACTCTTTCCAAACTTGTAGTTGTGCAAACCTGACAGGCCGATGGCGGCGGAAAGTATGCTGGCTCCGTGAATTACGCGTGTTCTTATTCCATGCTTTTTAGCCTTGATCCTCAAAGTGACATGCGTCGTCGCAATGAGCGGGTCGCCTGGAACAAGCAAAACAACCTTGCCTGTTTTGGCATCTTCCAGAATAGCCTCTCCATCCTTTTCTTCAAGCTCACCTCTTGAAACAACAGTAATCTTCTTTCCACAGATCTCTTCAAAACGCTCTAATGAAAAATTTGGCAGCAAACTTGTGTAAAGCTCTATGAAAACACTGTCTGCGGTTCTAACCTCTTCCAGACCACGTAAACTCACTCCCCTATCATCATGCAAGCCAAGTCCGACAAAGACCATTTGACCCAACATTCCAACCTCTTTACAACCGAAAATAAGGATTGAAACTTAAAACTGTTAGTCTTGTTAGAACTGGACGCCACTCTTATGTACTCCAAATTGAGAATTCCAAATTCCAAATCTTTTCACGAAGGATGTCTAGCTTGCTGTTTCAAAATACTACTCAATTTTCGATTTGTCTTGGCGTTGGCTTTTACATAAACGCTGATAGAAGATATTTCTAGAAGAATCTTTCATAAGCTATTTCTAAGTTAATAGCCTCAATAGGTTATCTTGACGAGAAGAATGTTAGAGGGGAGAAAGGAGAGGGCAAGACATTTTCGCCACCATTGCCCTCACATACATAGTTGTGCGTGCGCGCGCCAGGACGTTGCTTAATTCAGATTTTAATAGATTTTATTTTGGCGAACCCTGAATCCCTAACCAGCTCCGCAAGCGTCATGCGTCCGCCGCTCCCGCTTAGAACTTCAATTATCCTCCGGTCAAAAGCGTCCAAATACATACCTTAGAAAAAGCTGACACCAATTAAAATCTATTTTTGTCTGAATTTAGCAACAAGCTGGCGCGCTATCGCGACCGAATCTAGTTCGCCCCTCGGTTGCAGGCAACCTCTATTCTATTCTAGTTGACGTCAAGATACGTCAAAGCATTATTAGGCACGTAATGATCCTGCGGTGTTTCTCTAGATCAAGTCGCCAACCAAAGTATCTTGAATGCTCTTAAGCATGCACATGATCTCTTTAACGGCTCTGAAGGTTCTTTCTTTCACATCCCTAACTAAGGCAGGGTTCAAGTAGTTGCTGGATAAAGACTTGAGTGTTGTTATTGGTGTTTTGGTGACGAACAGTGCTGTCTTAAGTAGGTGCACGTTCTACAATGCTTCGCACAACGTCTTCAAAAACATGCAACGGATTTGCATCACAAGGTTCCTTGCCGAGCTCAACGTATCTACAGACTTCTTTTTTCCTGATTCATCTGTTTCTATCTGCAACCTCGTTTTCTGCCCTACCAGAAGGTACTGGATGCTTATCGTTCGCATGCTAAAAATTTCAAGCATTGAATTATAAGAAGCTTGTTTCTGAAGAATACTTATCTCACATTCATCACCGAACAATTTTTCTCGATCTCCGACTCCCCCGACAAACAAAAACGAACCGAAACCTCTAAATTTCTTAATGCGCGTTCTTTTTCTGAAAGAAAGTGCGTGGGCCCGTGGCTCAGTCAGGCTAGAGCGGCGGACTCTTAATCCGTAGGTCGCGGGTTCAATTCCCGTCGGGCCCGCCATACACAAGAATTGTTTCCCAAAGAAAGACTTGAAGGGTTGTTTGTCGTGTTTGACTGGACAAGCATTTTAAAAGAAAGCCCAATCGAGTGGCTTCTTGAAGAAGCAAATCCTTCAGTTCGTTATTTCACCTTGCGTGACATTCTTGACAAAAACGAAGATGACCCTCAAGTTCTAGCTACGAAGCGCCTTATTCCAGAGTCGCCTGTGGTCAAGAAAATATTGCGAAAGCAAAATCCAAGGGGGTACTGGGAGGAACCCGGAAATCCATATCATCCCAAATACAAGTCTTCTTATTGGCAAATTATGACCCTTGGCCAATTAGGAATGGATAAGACTGATGAAAGGGTGAGAAAGGCTTGTGAATACATTTTTAGGTTTCAATCAGCTGACGGCGCTTTTTCAAGCTACACTCAAGATCGCACATTGAAAGAATATGAGTGGCTACGCAAGAAAGGAAAGAAACTGCCTTCGCTCGAAGAATATGCTGCTTCATTTGTTCATGAACATGAATATTCATGCCTAACGGGCAACATGGCTGCAGCGTTGATTAGAATAGGATATGAAAATGACCCAAGAGTGCAGAAGGCCTTGGAATGGCTTGCGAAAATTCAAAACAGGGACGGCGGATGGCTTTGTCCATACTGGCGGGCACACATAAAAGACAAGCACGGATGCTTCTTCGGAACAATCTGCCCCCTCGAAGCATTCTCAGTGGCTAGCAAAGAAAGCTTAACACCAAAGATGAAGGAAACCATTGAAAAAGGCGCACAATTCCTGCTTACACATCGCTTGTTCAAAGCAGACCACCACAGTTACAAAATTATTAACAAGTATTGGCTAACGCTGAGCTTTCCCATGTTCTACGGTTACAGCATCCTGAGAGGACTGGACGTCTTGACTAAGCTTGGATACTTGAAGGATGAACGGTCAAACGATGCCGTAGAAGCTCTTCTGCAAAAACGACAAAAGGATGGAACCTGGATTTTGGAAGGTTCACCCATAGGGAGGATGCAGGCAAACATTGAGCCCAAGGGCAAACCTAGCAAGTGGGTAACTCTGATCGCCCTGAGAATATTGAAACGTCTAGGTTCTAGGTCATAGTTTGCTTCGATTGGTGAAACCATAGCCGACAAGAACTCGCGCGCGTTGCGGTCCAGATGCCTGAACTATGGCGAGGTTCTGTAAAGCGCATGTTGTTTCCATGTTTTCTTTATCGGTGCTCAACCTTTGCTGACTCGTTGAGACATGTTTGTTTCTGCAGTAAGAAATATAAGTTGGAAGTTGTCCATGAGATAGTAATTGGTGTATAGTGATGGGTGTTTGGAAACTTCGCGTATCCATGGCTGGAACCCTAGCTGTGATAATCGGTCTGTCCACATTGTTCTTCACAGTAATTCTAAGTCTAACAGGCATGTTTGATTTCTTGACCTTAGGCGTTTTGGTTGCTGTGTTCAATGTGGTTCAATGGCTTATATCTCCTTACATTGTAGACGCTCTATATCGCACGCGTGCGCTATCAGCGAGTGAAGAGCCAAAGCTTCATGAAATTGTTGACAACCTCAGCACAAAAAGCAACATAAAGAAGCCGAGGCTGATGCTTGCACAGATCCCGATTCCGAACGCTTTTGCATACGGTTCACCGATAGCCGGAACCCGCATAGCGGTTACAAGCGGACTTTTGAAGACACTGGATGACGGAGAAGTTGAAGCTGTTGTCGGACATGAACTTGGCCATCTAAAGCACAGAGACGTGCAAACAATGATGTTCGTTTCGATGCTGCCTGCAGTAGCCTATTACATAGGCTTTTCGCTGATGCTTTCATCGATGTATAGAAACCAAAAGAGCGGGAATAGCGGTGGAGCAGCGATAGGCATGGTGTTTATGGCGTTCTCATGGATACTGAACATGTTCATACTTTATCTTAGTCGGCTGCGTGAGTACTATGCTGACAGACACAGCGCATCGATAGTTGACGGCGGTTCAAGCAAACTTTCCACGGGACTGGCAAAAATAGTCAATGCAACCAAGAACATGGGAAGAATAAAGCAAGAGACAAAGAACCTGAGCGCCTTCAAAGCACTGTTTATCACCGATCCTGACCGGGCAAACGTAGATTCCGTTGAAATATCCAGAATGTCCGGTACAGGCAATCAAAAACTAGTTCAAGAGATTCTATCGAAGAAGTTGACAGCGGCGGACAGAATCCTTGAAGTCTTCTCGACACATCCCAACATAATCAAGCGACTAAAGGCCTTACAAGAACTAGACTAGCAACCATCGCGGCATTTAACCAAAATCTCCTATAATTTTTATTTCAAGAAAGCAAAACGTTAAAGATAACAACTCAACACTACTCAGCCTTAGCAGACGTGACGCCATATGCAGACTCAAAATGTCTTCTATGAGATTGAAAAACTCAAGGAACAAATGACACAAACCTTGATGGAACTCATTCGCATCCCAGCAATAGCTCCAGAGAACGGTGGGAAAGGAGAACTAGAGAAAGCCGAGAAGCTGATCCAAATAATAAATGGTATAGGGTCCGACAAGATAGAACGCTATGATGCGAGCGATGAGCGGGTTCCGTCGAAGAAGAGACCAAACATGATCGCCTACTGTTATGGGAAAATGGCAGCTGAAAAACTTTGGATAGTCACGCACATGGATGTGGTTCCGCCTGGAGACGAGTCCCTGTGGACTGATACAATGCCTTTTGAACCGACAATTAAGAATGGAAGAATTTATGGACGTGGGAGCGAAGACAACGGGCAGTCAATCGTTGCCTCGCTTTATGCAGTTAAAGCTCTTAGGAATCTGGGAATAAAGCCGAAAAGGACGGTTGCTTTATGCTTTGTTGCGGATGAAGAGCAAGGAAGCGATTATGGAATCAAGTACCTTATAAAACAGGGGCTTTTCAAAGCTGAGGACTTGGTAATCGTGCCAGACGGCGGAAATGAGAATGGAAGTTTCATAGAAACCGCTGAAAAAAGCGTCTTATGGTTCAAGGTACGGACAATTGGAAAACAGACCCATGCAAGCAGACCTGAGATGGGTTTGAATGCCAATCGCATCGGTATGCAATATGCATTAGCCCTTGACAAGATGCTGCACGAAAAATACTCAGTCAAAGATGAGAATTTTGATCCGCCACAAAGCACCTTTGAACCGACGAAGAAGGACAGAAATGTTGATGCCGTAAACATTATCCCGGGAGAAGACATAAACTACTTTGACTTCAGAATTTTGCCATCCTACAGTCTTGAAGAAGTATTAAGCACCGTTCGTGAGCTTGCATCAGAGTTTGGGAAGAAAACAGGGGCAAAAATAAAAATCGAATTAGTCCAAGAAACCATCGCACCCAAGCCAACAGACAACAACGCGAAAATAGTCGTTATGCTAAAGGAAGCAATCAGAAAAATCAGAGGAATAGAGTCCAAAATTGGAGGAATAGGTGGGGGAACATGCGCTGCTCACTTCCGAAGAAATGGCGTTCCTGCCGTCGTTTGGAGCACAATAGATGAAATGGCCCACGAACCAAATGAATACGCAAAAATAGAAAACATTGTAAATGATGCCAAGATCTTTGCCTATCTAGCAGTTGCTTAGTTTTCAACGTCGAAAGTTTTATCCCAAACCCAAAACCATTGGGGCTCTTCAACAAAATCAAATAGACTACCCAATTCTATCTTTGTTCATTAATAAGTCTCACTTCAACACAGCCCACGCGAACGCCTAATGTGTGCGCTATTTGGACAACAGGTTTATTTTGGAAAGGATATTATTGACAGTTGAAAGGTGAGGTGACAGAACATGAGTAGAGAAGAGAATCTCCGTAGAAAAGTGAATGTGGACAAACAGAAGGGTCATCAGACGAGGAGAGCTCGTGGGGGAAAGAAACAGAAGAGAAGGTAAAAACGCAATTTTAGTGTGCTGAAACGCGCACGCTCGTAGGAGAAAAGATCAAGGTTTTCTATTGTCAGAACTGTGGTTTCATAGAACTTTACCGAATGAAAAGCGCGCTCCTAGTGGACGAAACCTTTAAGTGTGTTGTGGGCTTTATAATCAGAGATAATTGAAAATTTGCATTTTCAATTTCAGCCTAAAGCTGACAGAAGTGATTCTACACGTTCCAAAAAAGAATGTTTGAAATCAAATGTACCGATTGCGGTAAAACTTCCATGGTGCCTTTCAAGCCTACAATAGGCAAGCCGGTTTACTGTCACACATGCTTCACGAAACGCTCGTCTAAGCCACCAGAACTTGCCCATATGAACTTCAGTTTTGACCCGAAACAAGCATGGGCACGACGAGGAGATGGCTGGCAAGGAAGAAAGGAGGAAGAGCCCGCTAGCGTTTTCCAAGAATCCTAGCGCGCGCACAAACTAGAGAAAAAGCCCTATCCATCTTAGGCCGAACGCGCGGCCTTGGTCGTTATTATTTTTCTTGGGTTTGGGTTTTGGGGCGAAAGTTATATTGCTGATTGGATAATCCATCCAACAACCATGACCTCGAGAAGAATAGCGATAATCGCAATTCTAGTCGCTCTAGCAATAGGAACAAACTACGCAATGATGCCACTTTACAACATAAAACTCATGGATGTCATAGTATTCCTAGGTGGTTTTTGCTTCGGACCCTCAGTTGGCGCATTAATCGGCGTTATTTCATGGGCAGTATACGGAACACTAAACCCCTTGGGCTTTTCGGTTCCCATATTGCTCGCCACAATGTTTTCAGAATCAATCTACGGAGTTGCAGGAGGCCTCATAAAGAAAAGCTTTACAAAAAACTTTAGCGGATTCAAAAAGGAACAAACCAGTGCTTATGTTTTCTTCGGAGTCCTCGGGTTTTTGTCAACGCTGACCTACGATGTCATAACAAACATTGTCTTTGGATACGTATATAACTATAGCATTCTCGTCGCTGTCATCGTAGGCTTTGTTCCTTTCGGACTTGTTCACATAATTAGTAACGCATTTTTCTTCGGGCTGGGATGCGTGCCTGCGATTAACGCTTTGTTGAATGTTATTGGAGTTGAGAATCTTGGCATTCCTAAAAAATAGGTGGATGATTTATGCCATGCTCTTCGCGTGCTGGGGACTAGCAGCATCTTTCTTCGCTGGATACTATTGGTTGCAATACAAAGATGTCGTCGACAGAATAAGCGGCGTATTAATCTCTGTTAACATCGGCATAGACTACGGCAACGGCACACGAACATCACATAACACCACCAAAACAGTGACAGGAGCAACATTGTTTGACGTCACAAAACAGGTGTCCAACGTAACGTATCAAGTAGGCGTATGGGGAACAGAAGTGGTTTCAATCAACAATGTCAGCAAACAAGGTTCTTTCGGCTGGACTTATTGGATTTGGAACAGCACAAGCCTAGCATGGTCAATAGTGTGGGAAAATGCAGACAAATATAGGGTGACCAACGAAGAAACATTCATGTGGTACTATCAAAATGATTTCAACCCCCCAACATAAAAGTCGTGCCTGACCGATGTTACCATTTTTCTGATGTTTAACATAACAAAACAATTTTAAGCCAAGATGGGTGTGATAGATATTCAACTTGAACATGGAGCTGTAGACTTTGAAAGAAACCTCTCGGGTATTATCGCAGGCTTACAAAGAAGGAAGGAAATCCTTGCTTGAAACTGAAGCAAAAACTGTGTGCATTGAATATGGCATTCCGGTCACAAAGTTTGAGTTGGCGAAGAGTGAAGTAGAAGCTGTTAGATTTGCAGATGAACTAGGGTATCCTGTAGTTTTGAAAATTGTTTCCCCGGACATTGTCCACAAATCAGATGTTGGCGGTGTAGTGGTTGATCTCAAAGATGCAAGCAGCGTTGGAAATGCCTACAATCAAATTTTGAACAACGTAAAACAACATGATGCAAAAGCGAGAATCACTGGTATGCTTATCCAGGAGATGGCGCCATCGTCAACAGAAGTCATAGTCGGAGCCCTTAAAGATCCGCAGTTTGGTCCTGCGATAATGTTTGGACTTGGCGGAATCTTTGTAGAGGTTCTTAAGGATGTCACCTTTCGAATAGCGCCTATAACGGAAGATGAGGCTTGCGAAATGATAAGCGAAGTGAAGGCTTATCCGCTTCTGAAAGGCTACAGAAACACGCCTCCCGCAGACCTAGAAGCGATAGCTAAAATCTTGTTAAACACCTCTAGACTCGTTACAGATCATTCAGAAATTAAGGAGCTGGATCTGAACCCCATAATGGTTTACGAGAAAGGAGCAAAAACCGTCGATGCGCGGATAATTCTGGAATAGACCTGCGACAGGAGTGAACATGCGAGCATTCATCAAGAAAAATTGCGGGAAGACAATCGGCTTCTTGATGAAACTTGAAAGGGACAGTGAAAACGTTAAGAAAAGTTTCTTGACGATTAAGGCAGAAGGGAGAGAGTAGTTGTCAAAGCAGCAGAAGACACGAGTAATCGAAGAATTAACCCAGAAACTCTCAGCCTTGAAAGAGCAGAAAAGTGGACTAGACGGTGAAGCTTATAGATGGGCTGAAAAACGAGACAAACTCAACGAACAGGTCAATAGTTTACGAGCAGAAATACTCGTGCTACGCGGCGAAAGGGACAGGGTTAACGAAAAAGTGAAAGAACTGAAACAGCAACGAAATGAGATGACGACAAAAATCCATGAGAAAATTGAAGAAATAAAGAAACTAACCCAGGAAAATAAGGCTTTGGAAAAGAAAAAGCCTTCAAGAAGCCATCAAGCTCTACAAAAAGAAGTAGAAAGCATTGACTGGAAAATTCAAACAACATCTCTAACATTGCAGGAAGACAAGGAACTCGTCGAAAAGGTTAAGCAACTGGAAACCCAGCTTAATGTTCACAGAAAACTTGAACAATTAACCCAAAAAATCGCCGAATTACGGACAGAAGTCAAAGCCCTCAAAACAGAAAATCAGCTTCGCCATCAAGAACTAACAAAAAACGCAAAGCAGAGCCAAGAGATCCACCGAAACATGCTTGAAAGAATTGAGGAATCAAAGAAACTGAAAAACGAAGCTGACACTATCCATAAGCAATTCTTAGGAGCAAAAGAAAAGACAAGGCCTCTGCAAGATGAGATAACGCAGATTGCAAACCAGATCAGACAATTGAATGAGGAAATCCAAGAGGAAGAAGACAGGGAAAAGAGGCAAAGCCAAGATGCACTTCGTGAAACACTTGAAAAGCAAGCAAGGGAAAAATTGAAGCGAGGCGAGAAATTGAGCTGGGAGGAGTTTCAGCTCCTCGCGGAAAAAGGAATTGCAGCGGAAGATTAAAGTGAATATGCATAGATAATATTCAGAGAAAGAGATAATCATGAAAGAGGCGGTAGAAAAAGAGCAAAAGCGAATCCTCGTTTTGTGCGTAGACAGAGATGGTGATTTAGAAGCTAAAGCCGGGGTGAAAACCCCTGTTGCTGGAAGAGAAAAGAATCTTGACGCCGCCATAGCCCTGGCTTTACGAGACCCTGAAGAACCAGATGCAAATGCCATGTTTGAAGCGATACGCGTATACGATCGTCTCAAAGGTGAAAATAAACCGGATGAAGTTTTCGAAATTGCCACATTGTCTGGTTCAGAGCTCGGTGGCGTTGGCGCAGACAGAAAAATCGTCGCCGGGCTGAACGAACTATTAGACTCTTTTCCCGCTGGCGAAGTTATTTTGGTCACAGATGGATATTCTGACGAGACAGTTCTGCCGCTCGTACAGTCTAGGGTGCCTGTAACATCAGTTAGGAGAATAGTTGTCAAGCACAGTGAATCGATTGAAGAGGCTGCGGCTTTGTTTACTCGATACCTCAAAATGATCATGGAAAATCCCCGCTATTCCCGCATTGCCTTAGGGCTGCCAGGGCTGCTGATTCTCATTCTGGGAATCTTGTCAATCTATAATTGGGTCCAATATTATTTGATAGCCTTCGCACTGGTCCTGAGCGTGTTTCTACTTGTCAAGGGCTTCGGAGTCGATAAGGCTGCAAAAGACTTGTTTAGGTATTTGCGGGAATATTCTCCGCCCCCCCTCAGGGTTCAAATCTCTAATTTCTCTGCGATTGCCGGTGCTTTGTGTATGGTGCTAGGCGTTTACTTGGGATGGACAAATGCAGCTTCGGAGATTACGCCGCAGCCAAATGTTGCTGGTTGGCTCAGCATCTTGCCGCAAATCGGTGGTTTTTTCATTGAAGGCTCTATAACCCTAATTGTAGTGGGCGTTGTTGTGGCCTTGTTGGGCAGGGCCATTCGCTGGTATCTTGAACATGACGCTAGGTTACTGCGCAACGCGGCATTGATAGTAATAATTGCATGGTCTCGACAAATCTTCCTTTCAACCTCTAATTTGCTGGTAACACCTGAAATGGGCTACGAAAGGGTGATTTTCTCCATTGTCGTAGGTATCCTAATAGGCGTAGCTTCAGTGTTGGTCATATTTGTGGTTCACAGGTCAGCCAGAGGATTTTTTGAGGAGACAGAAGAGCAGGCTGAGGAGTTTGGGGACGATTAAGAGTGTGGTAATAAGCAAGTCAGGATCTAAAAAACCGTTCGAGAGTGTTGAACAGTCACCGTCGGAAATGCCTTATGGAACCACCTCGCCTCTGTCTATTAAGGACATAGACAATAAAATAGGGGTTTGGCTTCAAAGACAAGGCTCAGATTCCTCTATTCGCACCCGCGCGTCAAAAGTTTCCAAACAAATTAAGCTTGGACTAGAGAAAGTTTTAATTGAGACCATTAGGAGTTTACCCCTCGAACCCAAGAACACTTGCCCGTACGCTAGTGCAATTAGGAATTCGAGGTTTGAATAGTGTTCAAAACGTTGCTCTCCGCGGTCGGCGCATACAAAGCCTATGAGTGGTGGCTATGGCGTCAAACCAAGAGTGAAGTAAAACCGGAGCACATTGCGATAATTTTGGATGGAAACAGAAGATGGGCTTCTGAAAAGGTGCTTAACCCGTGGTTTGGACATGAGAAGGGCGCTGAAAAGGTTGAGCAACTGCTTGATTGGTGCTTGAAACTTGACGTTAAATCTGTAACCCTTTACGCTTTTTCAACTGAGAACTTTCGCCGTTCGATAACTGAAGTTGAGGAAATCATGCGCATTGCTGAAGAACGATTTCAGAAACTTCTAACAGACGAGCGGATACATAGAGATAAAGTACGGGTGAAAGTAATCGGCAGAGTAAACTTGCTGCCCCAAAGCCTGCAACAACTCATAATAGATGTGGAGAAGTCAACACAAGACCATAGTGAACACTTTCTGAACTTTGCATTTGCTTATGGCGGCAGAGCAGAAATCGTGGATGCTGCAAGGAAAATTGCTGAGGAAGTGCACGAAGGGAAACTAGATCCTGAAAGGGTTGACGAGCAGACATTTGAAAAGTATCTCTACACTTCACACATGCCCAACCAAGACCCAGACCTGATCATAAGAACTTCAGGCGAAGAGAGGTTAAGCGGCTTCCTGCTGTGGCAGTCTGCTTACAGCGAACTCTGCTTCTTGGATGTCTATTGGCCTGATTTCCGCCTAATTGACCTACTAAGGGCAGTTAGAACTTTTCAACGACGAAAAAGACGTTTTGGCGCATAAGTATTTCAGGCTCTCTTGCGAGCGCTTACTATTGATATGACATCTCTATCTTTAAGGATGTAATCTTCTCCAACTCGTTTTCTCTCTCTCACTTCAACTGCGTAGATGAAGCCTTGTCCAAGTTCTGTGTGAATTATGTAGGCAAGTTGGCGTGCCGTGGTTCCGTACGGTACAAGATACGCGTCCGGCAGAACTCTACCCATGTGATCTGCTAGGTGTTCTAAATCTTCAACCGGATAAACTGTGATCATGCTTAACAGTTTGAAGAAAGCCGTGTTTATTGCTTCCTGAACGCCCGTTGAACCGAAGTTAAGTAAGATTTTCTCCCTTATAGTTTCCAGGGCTTTGAGTTGACTTTCACTAAGACTCTCAGGTTTGTTTATTTTGAAGTTGCAGTCTCCAGGTCTGTAATCTATTAACTGTTTTTCTGCGGCTCTTCGCAGAGCGAGTTCCGCTTCCGCACATGCGGGGACAACGAGACGGTTTGATTCTCCCAGCCTCTCAAAGTTCACTTCAGAGGTTGGCATATCTATTTTGTTTGCAACTATCAGCATTGGCTTCGCAATTTGTC
>Ga0315280_10001048_pt1 | contig 49350 bp, 53 predicted proteins | sample YL17G06_40_MG_FD_203697 | JGI IMG/M metagenome (GOLD analysis project Ga0315280, IMG submission 203697) | Sediment microbial communities from Yellowstone Lake, YNP, Wyoming, USA - YL17G06_40 | ecosystem: Environmental > Aquatic > Freshwater > Lake > Sediment | place: USA: Wyoming | collected... | reverse complement strand
CCTTTGGGCTTCAAGGGCAAGATCATGGAAGATTAAAAGCCACTTTAAGACTTTGTGGGGAAGTAGGAAATTTTCTTTGACCTTTTCTTTTGCTTCTTGACCTAGTTTTTCCCGAAGTTCCTGACTTCGAATTGACTTAACAATTTTTTCTGCACACTCTTTTGGACTTTCGACCAAGAAACCATTTTTGCCATCATCAATCTGCATTCTTATCCCACCAACATTTCCACCGATAACTGCTTTTCCTTTCCACATCGCCTCAGTCACTGTTAGGCCAAATCCTTCCCGAATCGATTTTTGAACAACAACATCCGAACCAGTCTGAAAAGCATTGATGACAAGGTTAGAGTGGGGCAAAACCAAAAGATAGATGTCGGAATCGGCCGCAGCTGCGCGAAGGGCAATTTTGTAAATCCTTGCTCCTTCCGGATCATCAGAGGCTATCTCACCAACCAAGGCCAGCTGTAATTTAGGAATCTTCTTCTTGGCAAATCTGTAAGCCTCAATCACCCCCAAAGGATCTTTCCAAGGATCAAAACGGGAGACTTGGGTAACAAGAGGCCGATTGGTATCAATACCAAAAACGGAAATTAGCTTTTTGGCCTCAGTTTGCGTCATAAATTTATTCTTTTCACCCAAAGGATCAATCGTTGGATAGGAAGTAAAAACTTTTTCCTTGGGCAAATTGTCAGGAATGTAATCTGGTAGGGTAAAAACAAAGCGGTCATACTGACAAACAAATTGGGAAAGGAAGTGCCACACGCTTTTATTTGGGCAAGATAAATCAAGATGGCAACGCCAGACGGCTGGCTTTATCGCTCCGTCTAGATATTGAATGGTAGCCAAAGGCTGAGGATCATGGATTACCCAAATATCGCCGTCAATTTTTGCCATCTCCCTGGCAATTTTTTGGCTGCAATTTAGATAAATTCTCTTTTGGCTAGAAGTTAAATTACCCCTCTTTCCTTGAAGAGTATTGTGCAAGAATTTTGTCACTTGAAAAAATTGATCTGGCGCTTCAACCACATACCAAGAGGTTTCAATCCCCAAATCGTTTAAAAGTGGCACTAAACCGCCAAGAATCTCTGCAACTCCACCACCTTTGGCTGTAGCATTCACATGAACTATTGAAAGACCACGCAAGCCTTTGGCCAAAACAACAATTTGGTCGTATAAATCTTTGGAAATAAAATCCTGATATTGGCGGAAGGATACTGGCTTTGTTTTTATCTTTTGCAAATTAAGATCCCTCTAACTTGATCTTAGAAGGAATCTCAAAGAAGCGTCAAGTGGTACCTGAGCCAAGATAGCGGCCAAAGGCGCGTGAAAGTTCAAAAGGATCATATGAAACTACTGTACCTAGGTTATATAATTCTTTATATCCTATATCTGATACTGGCGAGTCTTCAACCCCCCGGTCAACAATCCGTGTCATGTGAGGAAAGCTTTCCCATCTTGCCCGCTCCTCATTATAAACGTGAACTGGAGGGCCAAGGATTGCCATATTCCAACTCGTAACGTTTAATTTTGATTGCCAAAAATCCAAAAGCAAATCTAAGGCCACAGCAAGGTCACGGTTTAACTTAGGCACGAAAATAATTGCCTCCTTCTCTTTTCTGGGGCTAAGATGAAAAACTATCCTTGCCTCACCAATCTGATGAACCAGTTCTGGTCCAAGGGCAAAAGTTAAATTACCTTCGTAAGAACCACCACTCCAAAGACGATGGGTGAAAAACCTTTCGGAAAGATCTCTAACCTCTGGCTCCGGTGTATCATCTTGAGTTATTTGCCAATGAGAATGAAACTTTGTGGCTCCAGCTCTTGGGAGTTTATTCCAACCGATTGAGAAAAACCGCGCATTTCTGTCGTGTTCGAAAACTTTTTTTGACCAGAGCTTGGCAACTTGAATCATTTCTTCAAACAAGGTGCCGGTAAAACTGGAGGGGTTGTGGAACTCGGCTGATGGAAAAATTAGATCATGGTACGGGGCAAAAGCGAATATGTTTCCAGCAGTCATACACCTTCCCACTAAAACTCGACCCATTGCCTCATCTTCAGGAGTATTTGTCCAAGCATGACAAAGATCACATAAGGCAGGATCATTTTTAGACTCTTTGGTCTCTGAAAGACTTGCTGGTCTGTTTACTAATCCTCTCCTGGCCCGAAGTGGTGAGAAAGTGACTTGCTCACCGGTAACTTTATTATTTACTCTTACCAAAGGAGTAGTTAAATCTTCAACTGTCAGCCCGAGTCTTGCTGCTATTATTTTTAAATTAGGGTGGTTTGAAAAAACTGCGGGGGGGATTTCTTCAATGTAGTAGATCTTATCCAAAACTGAAAAGCGTTCAAGGTTTTTACTTTTCAGTTGTTCAAGCCAGGAAGGTAGATTGGCAATGGTGAGTCCTTTTAAAGTCGAAGTACGTTCGGGTTTGGCAGCGAGTTCGATTAAAGAAGGCTTCTTACCACTCTCAGACTCCAGCATAACTTCCTTCCTACCCTAATACCCTAATCTAAATCTAGATTAAATCCAAAGCCCTCTTCCTGTCAACTATCGGCCGCCTCGTTTACCTCTTTGGGCGTATTCAAGGAGATCCCTTAATAAACAGGTCGAATCATAGACAGGAAAGTTTTCTTTTGCCACTATAAATTCAGCATCTTGAGTAAGTGGAGATTCAATACCCGAAAGGTGACTTTCATTTGCTGTCCTAATGATGCAACCAGCCGGCCTTAAGTCTTTTGACATTTCTGCCAAAAGAGATTCTTCAGTTACTGGTACGCCTTGTCTTTGGAGCCTTTCGACGGCTTGGACTGTATGCCAAGTACCATCATAATCAATAAGAATATTGATTCCAAATCTGGTATTTAGGACTGTTTTTGCCTCTGCTTCCTCAATTTTTTTGATAATTTTTTTAGGCAACCGCGACCTATCACCAACAATGCACAACCTAGCTCCTTCCTGATCCAATTCTTCAAGATATTTTTCTATAACACCAGGAAGTAACCTATTGATTAAAAACTCAACTTCTTTTTTTGGTCTTTGCCAATTCTTTCTGGAAAAAGCCCAAAGAGTTAGCTCTTCTACCCCCCAATTCTTGGCTGCACGAGCAAGGGCTAAAACATTCTCAGCACCAACTTTGTGACCTTCTATCCGATCTAAGCCTTGAGCTTCTGCTTCCCGCCTGTTGCCGTCGGGAATTAGCCAAAGGACTTTGGGAAATACTTGACGCAGGCGTTCGCCAATAACTGTTCCCTCAGTTTGTGAAGGATAACCTTCTCTTTCCATAAAAAATGGGCTATATTTATAGCCTCTTAGTAAAAACTATTGTACCAATAAGTTTAAAAAAATCAACTCTTAACCATTTCTTCTAGGGTCTTAGCGTTTTCAATAGCATAACCCATTGCATCATTATTAAAGTAGGCAAAAACATCCAAACCTTGATCAAGCCATTTCTTTATCTTTTCAGCCCATTTGGAAAGTTCCTTATCCGAATAATTTGAAGTGTAAAGCAACCTGCCACCATGAAAGCGAAGATAAACAAAATTGGCGGTGATAACTTCACGTGATGGCCAGTAGGGAGAATCCTGGATACAAAGTGCACAATTTTTCTTTTCTAGAATTTTTAAAATGTCATCAGCCAACCAACTCTCATCTCGAAACTCAAAGGCAAAACGAACCTCCTTTGGAAAAGAAGCCGAGAAACTCATCAAACGTTTAACATCTGCTTTCCAGCGTGGCGGCAACTGAAACAAAATCACTCCTCGCTTTTTTTCCAACCCAGAACTTTCATCAAGAAGTCTCTCTAAAGGTTCTTGGCAGTCTTTTAATTTTTTAACATGAGTTATAAATCTTGAACTCTTAATTGCAAAAACAAAATCATTGGGTACTTTTTGATTCCACCCTTCATAAACTTTTCGCGCCATTGAATGATAAAAGGAGGAATTAATTTCAACACTCTTATAAGATTTAGAATAGAAAGCTAGCCAATTTTTTTCCGGTAAATCTTTTGGGTAAAAAAAACCTTGCCAATGAGGATAAACCCAACCTGAAGTCCCAATAAATGCTTTTGCCATTAGATCCAAAAATTTACTCTAATATTTTATTTCAAAGCTTGAAAATTCCCCGGTTGGAGCCTGCCAGTCTACTTTGATATTTTCCACTCTAGCAAATAGCGGCCCTTTCTTGCACCAAGCGATAAGCTCATCTAATTTTTCTTTTTCTCCTTCTGCTACAATTTCTACTCCTCCATCAATTGTATTTCTAACCAAACCAACCAAACCTAATTTTTCTGCCACCTCTTGGGTTCTTGAACGAAAAAATACGCCCTGAACCTGACCTGAAACAATAATACGGATCCGCTTTAAATTATCAAAGCTTCCAACCATATTTTTCCAACTCAATTTTACCGTCTTTAATTCGTATGCCTTCACCAGCCAAAAGCTTGATTTTCTTTTCCAATCCGCCTGAATAACCCCCCAAACTACCACAAGATGAAACAACCCGATGGCAAGGAACAGAAATTGGAGTAGGATTTTTCCTTAAAGCTTGGCCAACTGCCCTTGCTGCTTTTGGTTTTCCTAAAACCCCTGCAATTTGACCATAAGTTGCCACTTTTCCTTGGGGAATTCTTTTAACAACGTTGTAGACTTGTGTTTGAAAATCAGAAATTGATCCAGTTTTCAAGTTTCTTTGCTATCCCTCCTTGGGCTCCTTTGTAAGTTTGCAAAAGATTGGAAAAGCCAAGCCACTCTCTACCTGTCATCTTTTTAAGTACCCATTGATCTGCCTCTAATCCTTCTGGTGGTCGGCCAACGCCGATTTTTAATTGATAAAATTTGTCCGATCCTAAGGCTTTTCTTATTGACTCAATTCCCAGATGGCCCCCCGAACTGGTCTCATTATAAGGACCTCGAATTTTTCCTTCTGGAAGATCAATATCATCGCGGATAACCAAGATGTCTTCTGGAACCAATCTGTAAAAATCGACTATTTTTTTGACCGCAATCCCTGATTGGTTAACGAAGGTCTGAGGTTTAACAAATAGAGTAGACAGTGTACGGCAGGTTGTAGATTGGAATTTTCTATTTTGCCTCCAGTTACCTTCTTTCACCAAAAGATCAAGGGCCAAAAACCCCAAATTATGCCTGGTCTTTTGATATTTTTTACCCGGATTGCCAAGACCGACAACAAGTCTCATCTTTTGGAAAGGAGTTCCTTGACTTCTTCGTCCTCAACTTGAGGAAAACTTTGGTAAAAACGGCCAACCGCTCCAAAATCAGCTGGAGTCTCCGAGATCACCAATTGATCAAAATTTCTTTCTAGATCTTTGACTGTTTGAGCGGGAGCAACCGGAACTGCTAAAACAAGTTTTTTAGGTTTTTTGGCTTTTATTATTCTTGCAGCAGCAAGGACGGTCGAACCAGTAGCAATTCCATCATCAACCAAAATTACAACTCTACCGACAATTTTTTTAGGTTTCTTTCCTTGGCGAAAAAAACTTTCTCTTCTTTCTGCTTCTTTCCTCTGGCTTTTAATTTCTTTCTTAATATAGGAATCGGAGACTCCTAAGTTAAAAATCAGATCTTTATCAAGTACTGCCTCACCCTCTTGACCAACCGCCCCAATCGCAAGCTCAGGATTGCCTGGTGCGCCTAGTTTCCTTGCGGCAACGAGATCAAGTTCTGCCCCCAAAATATCAGCCACCACTTTGCCAACTACCACTCCCCCTCTGGGAATAGCCAAAACCAATACCTCTTTGGGAAATCCGAGGCTTTTTAATTTTTCTGCCAAATGAAGACCCGCCTCTTCTCGATCTAAAAAAAGAGAGACCCGGCCTTCCGTCCCTAAGAAATTAAGCATTATTCTTTGGCGACCTGTTTTTCCGCCCACTCACCAACATAAGGCAGTTTATATTTCTCCCCATTAAAAGCTCTGATCATCAAGGAGATCCAAAGAATAATCCATCCAATCCAAAGCAACAAGTTAACAAGGTTTCTAAGAATCGGAATAGGAAGTAAAATTATGCCAAGAACAATCAGTGCCGCTAACCAGAGAATGGAAACTGCAGTTGATTGATAAGCATGGTAGCGGATGAATTTATCTTTTTTCTCAACAAGCAAAAATATAACGCCAGTTATAAACCCTAAAAGATAAGTTACGGCTGCCATAAACTTTTGGTTTGAATCCAACTCCTTAACAGGAGTTGTAGCTTGCGGTTCCTCCATCTTTCTCACCTCCTTTACTCGACTTTGTCTAGCAAAGAGAGCCTCAACCAAACAAGGTCATTTGTTCTTTTGGAACTTCTTCTAATTCTTTCTTTGGCTCATCGGGCCAAATTTTGACTTTGCCAAAAACTCCATCAAAACCCGGCTCCAAAATAATATCTCCTTGTCTTACTTTTTCAATAGCCTGAGCCATCCTCGGAGTAGTCTTTGTTTCTAAATCCTGAATCGGGACTTTTAGGAGAACGGAAAATTCCGAACCAAATTCTCTGACTAACTTTTCGTACTCATCTTGGACCTGGCCAGTCTGTTCTCCAACCCCCAAAGCTTGGGCAATAATTTCCTGCAAAGGTACGAGATTAAAATAAATTGGCCTTTTTAGTTTGGTCGACCTTACTGCTCTGACTTTTGCTCCGTCTTCCAAAGCCAAATCTTTTTCTTCTTTACCAACTTCTTCCTCCGAGCGGGTGGCCAATTCTTCAACCCTATGCATCACTCCAACTGTTAAAGGCCGGCCACAGCTTGGACAGACCGTACCAAGTTTTTTTGTCTCTTGGGGCGAGTGGCGGACATTACAATTTCTGTGTCCAGTGTAATGGTATTTCCCCTCTTCCGGGAAAAATTCTATTGTAGCTACAATTCCTTCTCCAGTCTTTATTGCTTTGGCAAAAGAATCATAAGAGGGCTTAATTTCAAAAATTGTTGATTCTCTACCAAATTTGGCTGGTGAGTGAGCATCAGAAAAAGAAACAATTTGACGGTTATCGAGTTCTGAAATTCGCCAATTCATGGCCGGATCAGAAGACAAACCAGTTTCTATAGCATAGATCTTGTCAGAAAGATCGCCAAAACACTCTTCAATTGAGTCAAAACCGGAGTTTGAGCCATAAAGAGAAAACCAGGGCGTCCAAATATGGGCGGGGATGACAAGCGCTTTAGGTGAGGCTTCAAAGATTGTTTCGGCCAAATCGCGCGATGAAATTCCCAAAATTGGCCTGCCATCAGAAGACAAATTTCCCCGAGAAGCAAGTACTCTATTGATTTTTTCGACGGCCGCAAAATCGGGGGCAAAGACTAAATTGTGGATTCTTCTTGCCCTTCCACCTTGAGAATAGATTGAGGAGAGCTCAGTAGAAAACAAAAAATAAGTATCGTCATTGCCATCTTTGTATTTTAAAAATCCATCTTTCTCGATCAAATTTTCCTTTAGGTGGGAAAACCAAAAAGGGTGGGTAAAATCGCCGGTGCCAACAAGGTTTATTCCCTTTTTCTTCACCCATCTATAAATTTGAGGTATAACCATTTGGGAAGAAACTGCTCGGGAGTATTTGGAGTGAGGATGAAGGTCGGCAACAAATTTCATCGCGGCCATTATATCAGCAGGTCGCCTTCCCGACAAGTCGGGAATGGCGCTTCTCTGATATATCAGGAAGCCCCCGCAAGCTATAGCTCGAGGTGAATGGCTGATATACACCAGAATTTGGGGAGAAAAAAGGTGTTCAATGCCTCTTTTTAAATTGTGCCTTATACATTTCAATTATTTCTTTTACTGTCGTCGCATCTTCCGGTCTTTTATCTCGTCCTCTGAATGAAATAAGGCGGGGGAATCTTAGGGCAAACCCTGGCTCTCCATCAACTTTTCCTGCCGTATGGACTGGGGAACGGGTAATTTCATCAGCAAAAACTTCAATCACAATTTCTGGTTTTAACCAAACTGATGGATTGATCAAAGAGTTAACTCTGGCTGGCTTGTGGTCAATCTGGACTTTTTCTCCCATTTCTCTAATTTTTCTCCATTCCTCGTCAGTTAGACCTGTTCCAATTTTGGAAATTGAGACAAACTCATCTTTCTTATCATCATAGACTCCCACCAACAAAGCTCCTGCCCCAAAAGCCGTCCTTTTGCCCCGACCATAAATATAACCTAGAATTACGCAGTCAACTGTATCTTTTAACTCCCCACCTGCCATCCTTTTGAATTTGACCCAATGAAATCCTCTACCCCCGGCTTGGTAGGGTGCATCAAGTTTTTTAATGACCAGACCTTCCAAACCATGGGCAATTTCTTCTTCAAAGTAAGAAGTGATTTCTTGGGATTTGTGCAGGATTTTCTCCTGTGCAATCAAAATTTTCTGACCATCCTTGACAATGATTTTTTCAAGCAACTTTCGCCTTTTACTGTATGGCAATGGAGTCACATCTTTCCCATCCAGATATAAAAGGTCAAAAGCAAAAAGTTTCAAAGGTAGTTTTTGGGCGTATTCATCAATGTCGTACTTTCTCCTTCTCTTGGTTGTCTCCTGGAAAGGATAAAATTCTTCGGATTCCGGATTGTAGGCTAAGGCTTCACCGTCAATAATTGCTTTTTTGGCTTTGACTTCTTTTAAAACTCCATCAATAAGGTCTGGAAACATATTGGTCATATCTTCAAGGTTGCGGGAGAAAAGTTTAACTTTGCCATCTTTTTGACTTCGGTCCAGGTGAACAGCAACCCTGAATCCATCAAATTTTGGTTGGGCGGCAAAAGTTGTTCCCATTCTTTTGACAACTTCTTCAGCAGAAGGAAGACGTTCTGCCAAGGCTGGCCTAATTGGTTTCCCAACTTGTACTCTTACTTTTTTAACCGCCTCAATTCCTCCTTGCCAAAAAGTCTTGGCAACATAACCTAAATCAGAAGTAAAATTGTAGGCTTGTTCAAGATCAGGTCTTAAAGATTTATCGCCTTTTTTGGCATATGATAAAGCATCAAGAATTGTCGGATCACCAATTCCTAATCTACCCCTTCCCATCGGAATCCTTACCACATGTTTCACAGAAATTGGATCAAGTTGTGAGAGTAGTAAGAATAATGAGGAAACTTTTTTCCCAACAGTTCCCTTACCAGTTGTTTTAGCAATCTCTTTCAAGATATCAAAAGCTTCAGAAACCGCAAGTTTTTTACCTTTCTTGGCCTTCCTTTTCTCTGCTAATTCTTGAGCAACCAGTCCTAAATCGCCTTTTTTCTCATATTCTTTTAAAACTTCTCCTTTAGTCTTACCAAACGCCCGACCAATTGCCTCTGCAACCATTTTGTCAGCCATACCAATTTCCAAAGGTTCAAAAAAAGGAGCGATTCGACCTTGAGTTAGATAACAAATCTTGTCAATTTCCGCTACTGTCGATTCTCTAAACATTTGAGCTAAGATGGCCACCAGCTCGTTTCTCTTTGTCTCTGCTTCCAGTTTTTCAAAATATTGAGCCAAATGGGAAAATTGCATACTTTCGGCCATTATTTTAACACCGCAGGACGAATCGGGCAAACAGATTTTTAAGTTCGAGGGAATTGGAGACCTCGCTGAGAGATTTCTGTCTCGATCTTCTTCAGTTCAAATGCTTCTTTAAAATAAACAATCGCCTTCTCTGCCTCAAACCATTTGCAAGAGTAGATATCAGCTGTTAGAAATTTTTTCTGAGAAAATGTATGAATGGCAATATGAGATTCAGCAATCATTACAAATCCCGAAACCCCACAATCCTCTGGCTTCCCCCCACCGTCATACCAAAGAACTTGCGGTTGGGAGATTTTTTTCATTCGAAGTATTTGAGGTAATCTATCAAGAACTTCTCTGACAAGCTCGGAATCGGCTAATAAATTGTGGCGGCCGCCGTAGCCATCCAAAGTTAAATGAAGGCCGAAGCCTTTCAAGTCCTTGGTGACCATTTACTGCAAAATTTGCTACCTCCTTTTGAGTTCAATTTAATCGTGCAAAATAATCATTAAATTTTTTTATAAAACTTGTCAAGAGATAAATCGACTTGGGCTACCAGAATAATCCAAATAGTCCAACAAAATTTTAAAAATCTTAATTTTTTCTTATCAAAAAATTTCAAAGTAAATCTGATAAAATCTAAGTGATATGCAAGATTTGCCAATTACCCCACTAGCCCCCGTTGAGTCGTCCCTTCTTGCTCCTTGGCAAGAAAAAGGATTAACAATTGCCTTAATCTTGGCTGGCTCCTTAATTTTCTATTGGCTACTTCGGACATTGACTAGAAAGACCTTGCCCCAAATCAGCCAAAAACGCCTCAAAACCCTTCTTTCCCTTGCCTATAATTTGGTAGCCACTCTTACAATCTTTATCACCGGTCTTATTATCCTTGACCAATTAGGCATCAATATCACGCCAATTTTGGCCTCAGCCGGCGTTGTCGGTTTGGCTGTTGGTTTTGGTGCTCAAACTTTGGTTCGGGATGTAATTAATGGTCTTTTCTTGCTTTCAGAAGATCAAATCAGGGTTGGAGACCTAGTTAAAATCGGCACTTTTGAGGGAACGGTGGAGCGAATTGGAATCCGCTCTATAGTCCTTCGCGATATGTCAGGTAATTTAAGTATTATCCCCAACAGCCAAGCAGCAACTGTCATTAATATGACCAGGGATTATTCCCAAGTGGATTTAACAATTGGTGTTTCAACCAAACACAAGGTTGATGAAGTTTTAAAGGTCATCAGGGGTGTTTGTGACCAACTATTCAAAGATCCCAATTTCAAAGATAAAATTTTGGCCCAACCTGAAGTTTTAGGAATAGAAGAAATTGCTGGGCCGAAAATGTCAATTAGAATTCTTGTCAAAACCAAGACGAAAAAACAGTTCAATATCGCAAGAGCACTCCGCTATCAAATCAAAAAGGCGTTCGAAGAAAAAGGCTTCGATTTTGCTTGAAAAATTAACCCAACCGTATTACTTCTTTTTCAGGAGGCAAAAGTCTTTCAGACTGAGGGTCAATTGATGTTACTACTGTCTGCTGCCTACCAATAACTTTTAACACTTTTTCTTTTGCCGTCTTGTCAAGCTCGGAAAAAATGTCGTCTAAAACCAAAACTGGCTTGACTTTTAACCTCTCATTTAAAAAGGTAAGTTCCAGGAGTTTTAAAGCTAAAACTGCCAGCCTCTGCTCACCTCTCGAGCCAAAAAGCTCCAAATCCAGCTTCTTCAAGAAAAAACCAAAATCATCGCGTTGTGGTCCAAAAAGCGAGACTCCCCGACGGATCTCTTCCTTTTTTACTTCCTCTTGCGCCTCAAATTTATTTTTCTTATAGACAAAATCAAAATTACCCGCCTTTTCTTTCAAGAACTGGAAAAAAACTTCTCTTGCCGCCTGAATCTGCCCTCCTTTGTCTAAAAGCTCTCTGTCCCAAAAGAAAAGCTCCCTCTCTCCCGCTTTGTTCTCCCTTATCTTTTCCAAAACCCGATTTCTTGATTTTAGAATCTTCTCTAAAGCAACCAAGGCACGGTAATAATCGTTGTCGCAAGAAGCAAGAAATAAATCTAAATGATAGCGCCTGGCCCAAGGTGATGAAAAGAGAAAATCAATTTCGGCAGGTCCGAAAGAAACAACTAAAAATGAACCTAAAAAGTCAGACAGCCTTTTATTGACCCCATTGATAAAATATCTTTTCTCAATCTCCCCTTCCTTTTTAAAAATAACAACCTCTCTTTTTACCTTTTCGTCCCCGACTTGACCCACAACTCTGGCCAAATTATTTTGAAAAGCTATCATTTCCTCCCCTCTTGTCGTCCTGAAAGATCGTCCAGTTGACAAAAGATAAATTGCCTCACAAAGGTTGGTTTTGCCGGAAGAGTTGGGTCCTAATATTAAGGTTAAATTTGGGTGAAAAGAAAAATTACTTTGAGGAAAACTTCTAAAATTGCAAAGTACAAGAGATCTTATTCCCACTCCGCTTTAACCCTTTTCCTCTCAATAAAAGCAACTATGACTTGGGGATTCAAAAGTGCAAGGCCTGCAATGATAATTAAAACTCCAAGACCGACAAGAACTACCACAATACCAAAAATATCAGCGACAGCACCAGTTAAAATAATCGGCAAGATATAGATGGAAGCAATCAAAATCCCCACCACACTAAAAACCCTGCCTTGGACGTCAATTGGCACTTGCTCTTGCAAGACTGTCCTGGCTGGAATTAGGATTGAAACACCAGATATTCCCAAAACAATGCACAAAAAGCCAATTGAAGTGGTGAAGGGCAAAAGATGTACAAAAAAATGAACAAGGTCAGGTACATTTGCTCCTTTAGAAGAAAGGCTGGCTAAAAAACCTAATATGCCAATTAGAGAAAGACAAGTTCCTGCGCCGAATGTACCAAGGGTAACCAATACTCTTCGGGGAAAAAGATTGCCAAATCGTCCAACTAAAAATGCGCCCGAAACAAGTCCCAATCCAGTTGGCAAGATTAGTGAATAAGCAGTTTGAGTGGGATCAACCTTTAGGACATCCTCAAAAAAACCGGGCGCCAAAACCACCAGGGTCCCAATCACTGCCTCCATACCAATCAAAACCACAATCGCCTGCCAGATAGCTTTCTTGGACTTGATAAATCTCAAACCAAAAATCACCCTTTCTAGGGTTTCCTGCCAGGCAATGTTAAAACTTACCAAAATCTTTTCTCTTTTTCTGCCCTTCAAGGGGTCCAAACTTGGCAAAAACTGAACTAGAAAAAAGGCAAGGGTCAGAATCAAAAAAATGATAAAAAATGTAAGCTCATAACCGAGTGCATATATTAAAGGACCGGCCGCAGAAACCCCCAAGATTTGGGTGCCGTACATGGTAAAGATAAAAAAGGAGTTAGCCAAAAGTAAATTTCGCTTTTGGACTATCATCGGGATTGAGGAAGATTCGGCAGGTATAAAGAATTGATTGATCATATTGTAGACAAAAGCAAATGGCAGGATCAAAAAAGGCCTTTTTGAAAAAATCAAAAATGCAACCGTGGTTAGGGCGAGCAAAAAATCAGTAAAAATAATTATCCGGCGTCTATCAAGCATATCAACCAGAACGCCGGCAAAAATACCAAACAAAATGGCAGGTAAAATAATAGTTAAGAGATAAAATGAAACCCCAAGATTAGAACCTGTTAAAGTTCTAATCAAAAAAACCATCGAGAAATTTAAAATACCAAAAGCAGATTGCAGTAAAATCTGGTTCCCCCATAAAATTAAAAAATTTCTGTTAGTTAAAACCTCTTTATAACTTCTTGGCATCCTAAAACTTTTGTCCTTATATCAGTTTCTGACATTTCGGACAAAAATGGGCAGAACGGCCACCTATTTTTATTCTTTTAATTGGGGTCTTACATCGCTTACAAGGCTTCCCTGTCATATGATAAGCGTTGGCATAATCAAGGTACAATCCTGCTTCGCCGCCAGTTCTTACAAATGCATGGCGTGATGCACCGCCGAGTCTAATTGCTTTTTCTAAAGATTCTCTTATCCCTTTATATAATGCGGAGATTTCTCCCCCATTTAAAGTTGAAACCCTGCGCAAGGGATGAATTTTGGCAAGCCATAAGGCTTCATCTGAATAGATATTACCAATGCCCGCTACAAATTTCTGATCCATCAGAAGTGGTTTTATTTGTTGTGTTGGATGTTTTGAAAGCCGACTTTTAAATTCTTCTTGGGTAAAATCTTTATCGAATGGTTCTGGACCAAACTCCGCCATTTCTTTTAAAGTGGAAACGCGCTGGCTTGGCAAAAACTTGACCCAGCCAAATTTTCGAAGATCGTTAAAATAAAGTTTGCCACCGTTTTTGAAAGAAAAAATAATGTGGGTAGTGTTGTTGGGGACTGGCTGATTTAAAGGAGGAATTGGATGACCACCGGCAATTCTTGTTTTTTTGTCTTCGTAAATCAACTGGCCGGTCAGTTTAAGGTGCATGACTAAACTTTTGCCATTGAAGAGTTCAAAAACCAAGACTTTTGCCCGCCGCCAGATGTTTTTAATTTTTGCACCAATTAGATCCTTTTGGGAGAGATTATTCCATTGAAAGAGTTTGGGAGCTAGAACTTCAATTCCTGAAAACTCCAATCCAACAATTTTTCTTTTTAATTCCTCTTTTATCGTCTCAACTTCAGGAAGCTCAGGCATCGCCAAAAAGTATAGCACAAAAGAATTGGGGTCAGAAGAGACTACTTATTTTTTCTTTGAAGCTCTCTCCGAAGCATCTGCCCTAACCATTATTCGATACATTCTTCCTAGCAAATTAGGATCTTTATTTCCATCCGTTGGTGGGAGTACGATTGGTGTCTCCAACTTTTCAGGCTGCGACTCTGGAGCAAAGTTGTCTCCTTGCAAGTAGCTGTCTAGAGGAATTCTGCCTGTGTTTAAAAATCCTACAATCTGATAGGATTCGTAATTTCCATCGGGCATAACGCGCGGATCTCTTTCTACACGGACACTCATGGTTAAAATCCAATCTTAACCTAAATCAACCACCTGACAAATTAGTTGTCAAGACGCGTTTTTGCAAGATCTTCTTTGGCCTCAAGGACAAAATTGAACGCAAACCACCAGAAGACCTGCCCACCAAAAATCGCACCGTGAGCCGTGTACGAACAGTACCTAAAGGCGAACGGTAAGATTTGGCGGGAAAAGAGCCAGGATGTTAGCTCGATTGTATTTAAGAATATTTGTGGTAAAATATGTTTTGTATGGCGAAGAAAACAGTTAAGGTGCTTGAATACAATGTAATTTTTACAGCAGAAAAAGAGGGCGGCTACTCTGTCTTTGTTCCCGACCTACCGGGATGTGTGTCTCAAGGCGAAACATTCGAAGAAGCCAAAAAGAATATCCAAGAGGCTATTGAGCTTTACTTAGAGGAGGCTGACGAGAAACTTTATCAAGTCACACCAGACGAGGCTCGTAGACAGTTTATGGCTCCTGTAGAAGTAAAAATTTAATGCCTAAGCTTCCTCAAATTTCAGGTCCAACCCTTACTAAAGCTTTGAAAAAAGACGGATGGATTGAAGTTGGGCAAAAAGGTAGTCATAAAAAACTTGTAAGACATTTGCAACCGATTGGCAAAGCTACAATCATTATCCCTCAACATAAAGTCTTAAAGAAAGGAACCTTATCAATAATCCTAAAAAGGTCTGGGCTTACAGCAAAGAAACTCAAGAAACTTCTTTAGTTTCAAGCACGAACGAATAGGCAAACCACCAAAAGAAAAAGAGCCAGGAAATTAAGACGAATGCTGAAAGATAATCATGAAGAACAGTTGCTGGAATGGCGTTGAAGTTAAAGATTAAAAAAGTAATTGCCGCCAGCCGCAGAAAATTAACCAGAATTGTTCCCAAAACGCCAATCACCACACACTCAAATTTTGAAAACTTACTAAAATTTCCCTGCAATCCCACCAAAAGGGTTATCCCAAAAAGAATTAAGCTTTGCCAGCCAATGCAATTCCAGGAAATTCCAACAGTTTCCCAAACGCCGTTTCTAAAGATACTCACAGTTTTTGGAGCTGCCTGGACTTGGTAACCCAAAAGCTGAATTAAGCCGGCAATTGCCCGGGTTTCAAAAGGAACAATTAAGTCGGCCAGCCAGCGATACCAGCCAAACTTATATAAAACAGCAGCAAAAAATTCACTTCCAGTTGTAAAAACAGGCAAAAGCAGAAGTATTATTGCAAAAAGAAGAAAAATTAATAAAAAGGTTTTCTTTGTTTTAACCATTATTTAATCCCCCTTTTTTTGTTATCAAGGTAAATTCTCATTGCAAGTGGCAAGATGATTGCCAAAGGAATAAAAATAAAAGCAAATTCCGGGGCCAAAGATGTTGCCGTCTCAACCGTGTAATAGGCGATGGCCGAACGAAACTCTTCGTTGGAATCGGCTCGACTTAAGGAAAAATTGATATCTGACTGGGCTCCGAAAGTTGCCGGAACCTGAGTGGAAATTTTGACCATATGCTCCCGGCTATGATTTACATCAGTACCACGGTAATCAACAGACGCTGCATCTGTTCCATCAACAGCAGTATCATCAATAGTTATCGTATTTGTTTCAGTCGCGGCAGAATCTGCCAGGTCAGAGGCAAAATTGGCGTAAACTGCTCCATTTCTAAATGTTTTAGTTCCGGTTTCTGGCCACCAAGTGTCAAAGTTGGCCTGTGACTCGGATGACTGATCGAAAGCAGTCGTTCTTCTTATCGTCTCTTGTCCTACCCAAAAGTAAACGGTTTTGATAATTGTTGAAGATGTATCTGCATTAAATTTATAAGTAATAATAATTTCTGCGGAGGTTCCCCAAATTTCATCAGCAGCATCCGCCGTACCGCTAATATAAAAGGTTGTGCCGTTACTCCAGTTAGTGTTAAAAAAAGCGGTTACACCATGCAATGCCTCTCCACCGCCGGTTTGTTCGGCTGCATCAGAATAAGCTATTGCCGCTTGGGTTGAAGTAGTGCCCGTACAACCTGTGGCAGTTGCAATACAAGTATCTAAGTTATCAGCCGCATCAAGGCTGGTAATCCAGTGAACGTAAGCACTGGTAAATGGGCTTGAGGGTTTATTTTCAGGAAGGTTTATTGCATGCGAACCAACATCGGCCATAGCTGTACCTAAAGAAACCTGTCTCGTTCCCATAAAATATCTCACCGTCTTTGTATGAATAAGGTCATCTGCTTCGGCCTCTGAATAATAAGAATACTCAAAAGTAATCACCCAAACGGTGTTTCGTGCTTGGGTGCTAACGTTAACTGCGTGCCGGATGCAATTATCACTCGTCAAATTGGGTGAATTACTCATATCAAAAAGGACATGGTAGGTATAGACTGAGGCTTTGGCGCCATCAGCAACTGCCGCCCCGGAAGCGGTTCCACAAGTACTGCTGGTGGCAAAACTGGCAGAAATTGTGTCGTCTGCCCCATTTACATGGCCGGTTAACTCGGCAAAACTGTCTCGTATGGTTATTCCTCCCTCTGTTAGATTGGGATTAATGACAGAGTCGAGATTAGTTGTGGAAGATGCTCCTGTTTGTTGATTACCATAAAAGCGAACTGTTTTAAGCTGGGTGGTAGAGGTTTGATTATACTCGTAAGTAATATAAATCTTCATTGAGTCTGTGTTTCTATCCTCTCCGCTTGATGCAACTAGTCGTGCATCAAACCAATAAGTATTCGTGCCTGTTAGGATTGTTGATGCGGCCTCTAGTCTGACTACAAACTCCTGATTCTCATTAACTCCGATGCTCATAGTACCCGTGCCAGAGTCAGAAGCTGTAGTTGTTGAGTTACAAAATTGAATATCGTAGTCGCTAACTGTAGATGGTGAGGCATCACCCTCAGTAATTGTCCTCCACTCGACAATTGCTCGTCTTACTGCCACTGCCACTCCTGACTCGGGAATGCTAATGGAAACCGACGGATCGCTGTCGGAAGAGCCGCAAGTTGCGCCATAGGCAGTGTTATCTACCCCGTTACCGGCAGTAATCTGCGTCGCCGAATTATATTGGTAAAGGAAAAACTCCACCGTTTTAATTTGCGTTCCGGCAGTGGCTTTTGCCAAAGGAACCCTCCAGGCTAACTGACTGATAAGAAGCGAGCTGATAATCAGAAAAACCATCATTGCCTTCCCCAGCCAACGGAGACGCTTGGGTTTGAGCCTGAAACTATTAAATCGATTATTGGCTGTGGCAAAGAGAAGGTTAGAGTTTGAAGTTAACAGTTTTCGGTTCACGGTATTTAAAAGACTGTCAACTGTCAACTGTGGGCTGTATGCTGGGACAACTGCAGGTTTGCCCCAAGACAATAGTCTTCTCCACCAAAATCCAAGTTTGATCTTAGAAATTACATCGGTAATCACACCTGTTTTTGGCGTTCGAAACCATGGTCCTTCTTCTTTTTCCACTAATCCCTTAATGGCTGCATAGGCTTGAAAAGGAGTAACAATATAGGAAAGAGCAACAAAAGAAAAAATTCCCATATAATCCTTCTCTTCTGACTCTTCCAAAAAAAGTCCGAGGGTATTCATTAATGGTAGGGAAAGAAAGTTCGTGAATACCAACGACCATCCAAAAGTTGCTGTCCAAAAAGGAAGTCTTGTATGGAAGAGTGCATCTGATAAAAACCAAAAGAGCGTTCCAATCATAAAGAAGACTGCTTGGAGATAATATGGGGCAAGATAGAGAAATTCTAGCTTTTCCTTAAAGCTCAAATTCCCAGAGGTTAATAAACCAAAAGTCTTGCGCTTGATATTGAAAGTATGGCCCTCTGCCCATCTCATTCTTTGGCGAACGAGTCTTCTTACAGTTGATACACACTCTGATGGTGCTTGGATATATGGAGTGTAGACTACTTTGTAACCATCTTGATAAAGTCTTAAGGTTAATTGGAAGTCTTCTGTGATTGAGGTTCCCCAACCATATTGACGAAGTATATCGGCCCTGATCATATGAACTGACCCAGCAATCATCTTTAATCCTCCATAAACCTCTGTCGCCGTCCTCTCAACAACATAGCTTCCTGCATATTCTGTCCTTACTCCTCTGGTTACCCAATTTTCTGATTTGTTAAGTACGTGCCACTGATATCCTTGAATTGCTGCAACCTTTGTTTGGTAGACATTGTCTAGTCCCCCACCAAGTTTGGAGAAGTACTTTAAGAAGACTTGGATAGTATCTGGGAATGGGATAAAGTCAGCATCAAAAATAAGGATATATTCTGCTTGAGGATTGGTATTTTCTAAGGCTTTTTGAAGCGCTCCTCCCTTGAATCCTTCTCGAGAGGGACGGTGGATCAGGGTTAATGAGGGTTTATCAGGGGTTATTACGGGTGACTTAAAAATTTCTATCCCTTGATCATCCTTGATTTCCCTTAATTCTCCTTGCTCCCCTTGCAGAAATCGTTCAACAATTTCTGTCGTTCCATCTGTTGAATCGTCAGCAACGATAATCTCAAACTTATCTTTTGGATATTCTTGGGCAATTGCAGCTGTCAAAATTCTTTCTGCAACTTTTTTCTCGTTGTATAAAGGTATGTGGATTGAGACAAAAGGATAGCTAGCCAGCCTTACTTCTGATAAATCAGGAATTAGACCTGGTGATTGAGTTCTTGAAGTAATTGCTTCTAAAAACTTTGCAAAAGGCTGTAAAGGAATTTTTGCTATCTTTGCTATTGACCAAAATCCCCACTCCGCTCTGCGAGCTTCGCGGGGCGAGCCCCCTTTTTTACCAACCTCTTCTTGCTTGTCCTCCCTAGCTCTGGCGGAGGAGGAAGGAATTGTTAAAACTAAAATTGCTGATATATAGTATTTTAGAGAATACAGGAAAAATAAGAATCCAAAGGTTAGCGAAGTTGTGGCAAAAATTGTGCCTATCTTTGAAACACCGGGAACAAGGAGAATAAATTTTGCCCAGAGGAAAAAGAGTAAAATTATAAGGCTTGAAGCAATTAAAGTTCCAAGGCTTCGAGTTGCCAACCAAGCTAATTTGGGAATGGTGGCAAACGGAGCATATAACAGCCGCCACAGTTTGAGTGGTATATAGGGAATTTCTGCCAAAGAAATTCTGGGAACAAACAGTCTCTCTTGAGCCCTTGAAAAAGATAGCCTCTGCTCATAAGTCCCCAAATTGTGCCTTGTTAAAATATTCTGAACTCCTTTATTGGATAAAATTGGACGTCCTCTAACTTGAGGTAAAACCTGGACTAATTTATGGGCTGACAATTCAGGATACTGAACCACTAAATCCAAAACCTTTTTCTCAATATTAGGAAGAGTCAAATGCCAAAAATGTTTTGGGGTTGGTGATTCATTTTCAAGGACAGCTAGCTTCTTTTCTTCTTCTGCCTGTTGATATCTTTTTAATAATCGGTAAAAAATTGTTCTTGAAACTCCGTATTGTCTGCAAACCGAAGCTATCTTCTCTCCCCCTTTCACCACTTTTTCAACCATCTCCAAGCGCTCTCTGGGTGTTAATTTTGGATGTTTAGTGGCAAGCTTGATTTTTGGAGCTAAAGCGGAAAGATCTCCTTTTGCCTTTTCGAGGCGGTTTTTTAAGCGATAAAGTAAAGCTTTGGAGATTTCGTATTTTTGGGTAATTTGAGAAACTGGAGCGCCTGATTGAAGCTCTTTTAAAGCTTTAAGTCTTTCTCTGAGGCTCAGTTTCGGCTTCATTGGCTTTTAACTGAAGCCCTAAGTCCCTGAGTTTCTCGAAGGGTCTACACTTCCCCTAAAACTAGCCTCAATTTTATGATAACAAGGTATGGATACCATTTGTCAAGAGGGCAAAATTGACCTAATTCTTGTTTCAAAACATCCAAAAGTTACAGCAATTCCCAAAAAAATGGTCTAAAACCCAAGAAATAGGTCAAAAATTCCTTTAACAGCATTTTAAATACAAAAAGAACTCTAATTTTATCCGATAATTTTACAGTGTAAAGAGGCCCGCTTTCCCTCAAAATCTAATGTCCAAGACAAATCATTAGAAAACCCCAAAAGATATCCTTGTTCTTCAAATCTGGGAGGTTTCTCTAAAAATGAAAAAGCTATTGGAACGCGAATCACACTTATCTTGCGGACATAAGTTACCCTTGAAAAATTAGGGGCAGAATTTAAAGAGAATAAAGGTATTTTATTTATACGAAAATCGATATATAAAATTAAATCGCAGCTTAAGTTTACCCATACCTTATAATAAGAATCTTTCTTTTTATTGGCCTTATAACAATTTTGTAGATTTATTATTTTATTTTTGGAGTTTTTTGTGAAGTAATTTGGAATCTTTTTAGTAAAAAAATTTGTAAATTTTTAATCCCTATTAGAATTCTAAGATCCAATCCCTAATAGAACTTATAGTAAGTAAGAAGTATTTTTCAATATTTTTCCTTAAAATTGTGTGTCCTATAATAGAATGGGGCTTGGAAAATCTTGCCATTCAAAATTTTATACAAAAATACTTGACAATTATTTTATAAAAGAATATTGTAATTAAATGGAACAAAATCTGAAGACAAAACCGGTTTTTACTCTTTCTGTAACTGCAGACCTTCTAGGTATCCATCCCCGAACTCTGATGTTTTATGAAAGAGAAAAATTAATCACGCCAGCAAGAACGAAAACAGGTAGAAAATTATTTTCTAAACTCGATATTTCTCTACTTCAATTCATAAGATATTTAACAGAGAAAAAACGAATCAATACGGCAGGAGTAAAAGTTGTTCTTGAGTTACTCAAAAAAGTTAAATCTACCAATCCCAAACTTAAACAAGAGTTTTTTTATGATTTTGAAGAAAAAGAATTAATTTAACCATCTCTTCCTAATTAACATTCCATTACCTAACAAATCAGCAAATATACCAAATGGATCACGGTTTTGCTGATAAATACAAACCTTAACTGATATTGAACAACGGCTTGCCTATTGCTGAGGTTGGATGTTTAATTATCTTGTATGCCTGTCCAAGCACTATCTGGAGCTTCTTTTTTAATTCTTGGTCTAGTTTCTTTTGCTCTATTTTGGCTTCATGCAGATTCTTTGGCAATCCGAATTGAAATTAAAACTTTTTTGAAAGCAGCAGGATTTGGGATCTTGGGAATTGCCTCAACTTTGAATTTTCTAAATCCTCTTTTTAACTTTGACCTTTCTCAAATTTCTATTTGGTTAATTTCATCCTCCCTTTATCTCATATTTCTGGCTTTTATTCTTGATCCCCACTCAAAACTTCAATTAGGTTTCATTCTTGCTATCATTGCCTTATTTTTTCTTCACAAACATGTCCTTTTGTCTCTTCAGGCAGCTTTAATCTCGGCAGCTGTTTTGCAACTAGCTTACACTACAAAACACAGAGACTTAATTCCTTTCGGAATGGGATTTGTCCTAATTACAATTGGTGAGTTTTTTCAGGTACTAGGGGCGGAATTTGGGGTAAGTTCTGCAATTTTATATATTTTTGCCTCAATTTCTCTTTTTGCCTGGATTTGGCAGTACTTAATAATTCGGTTTAATCTAAGTAGAAAGTTTAAACTTTAATGGAGATTTCCTTTAGTGACCCCCCCCGCAGGATTTTTTTAACTTCTTCTATAACCTCATTAGGAGAGAATTTGGCAACAAAACCATCTGCTCCAACTTCTTTTGCTTTCTTGCGGTAGTGATCACCGTCTAAGGAAGTAAAAACTACAACTGGCAGATGACGGATGTGGTCATGATTTTTAAACTGGGCAACAACTTCCCAACCATCGCTTTTTCCCAAATCAGAAGTATCAATCAAAATACAATCATAGCTTGAATCTGCAACTTTTAACGCTTCGTCACCGTCAAGGGCGCAGTTTGCTTCAAGCCCGGCCTTGGCAAAAAGTTTTTGATAGGCACGGCAGGCTGGTAAGTCTGAATCAACGATTAAAATTTTTTTCTTTTTAGCCATAGACTAATTTAATCTTCTCTCTTTATTACAATTTTTTCAAGTTTTTTTGCTATCTTAAGAATTCGCCATTCTTTTTGCCAATCGTCTAAAAGCTTTCTTAAACTCTTCTTTTGAAAATTTCTTAGCCTGTTGGACACAATCTTGGCTTTTGAAGTTTTTTGGGTGGAATTTTTTAAGTGCTGCAATCAGACTTTCAGTAGTTGGCTCTTCAAAAAATAAACCAGTTTCCCCTTCAATTATTGACTCTTCTACTCCGCCTTGACGAAGGGCAATTACTGGTTTTCCTGCCGCCATTGCTTCAATTGGTACCATACCAAAATCTTCCTCTTCAGCTGGGAAAATTACTGCTTGGCAATTTCTGTAAGCCTCAATCAGCTTTTTATCTGGAATCTCTCCCAAAAATTCAATAGTCTTGCCTGCAATTTTCTCCAAATTTTTCATTTCTCTCCCTTCACCTATCACCTTCAACTTAAAACCCAACCTATTTGCCGCTTGGACTGCCAAATCAATTCTTTTTGCCCTTGCCAATCTTGACACGCACAGATAATAATTCCCGTCTTTCTTAAACCTTTCACCTTTAACCTTAAACCTATTGATATCGACTGGCGGATAAATAACTTCCGAATCTCTCCGATAAAATTTCTTAATCCGATCTTTCGTATTTTTGGAATTTGCCACAAAATAATCGACTCTCTGCGCTCCCCAATAATCCCAAATCCTTAAAAAATGATTGGCTGTTTCGCCTAATATCCTGCCAATTAAATGTTTTTTCCACTCTCTGGCAGTAGGATAGCCATAAAGGTAGCGGGGTGGCGTATGACAATAACAAATATGAATAGTTTTTGGACCAGAAATTATCGATTTTGCAAAGTAAACGTTGGTGGAAGAGATCACCAAATCATAATTCTTAAAGTCAAAACTCTCAAAAATTAATGGCCCAAAAATCCTGTAGGGGGAAAGTAATCTCCTGAAAAAAGGTAAATTTTTTGCCCAAGAAACTCTAATATCCCAGTTTTTAAATTTGTCTTTATTGGGACCTAAACTTTCTGGATCATAAAAGGCTGTAAAAACCGGGGCTTCTGGCCAAATCTCATGAAGAACCTCCAAAACCCTCTCTGCCCCACCGTATTCTGTTAAAAAATCGTGTACAAGTGCTACTTTCATTTGATAGCCTTCATTTCCCCCCAATTTTTACCTACTTTAAGATCGACTACGACTGGGACAGACAAAACAAAGGCCCTCTCCATTTTTTCTTTAATCAGGGGTGCCGCAATTTTTAATTCATCTTCCGCCACTTCAAACAACAATTCGTCATGGATTTGAAGTATCATTCTGGTGGCTAGCTTTTGCTCGCTTAGTGCTTGATTAATATCAATCATTGCTTTTTTGATAATTTCAGCACCAGAACCTTGAATAGGGGCGTTAATCGCCATCCTTTCACCAGCTGCCCGAATTCTGGCATTGGAAGCAGTAAGTTCAGGAATATATCGTCTCCGACCTGAAAGGGTCTCAACATAGCCTTGCTCTTGGGCTTCTCTTATTGTCTCCTGGATATAGGCTGCAACTCGGGGAAATTGGGCAAAATAATCCTCAATCAATTTGGCAGCTTGGGAATGATCCATACCCAGTTGTTGAGCTACACCATAAGCTGACATACCATATAAAAGGCCGAAATTAATAGTCTTGGCCAAACGTCTATCGTCTTCTGTAATTTTTCCTATTGGTTTACCTAAAATCTTTGAGGCAGTTGCTGCATGGATATCTTCGCCTTTTTCAAAAGCCTCAATCAAACCTGGATCGCGGGCAATATGGGCCATTACTCTAAGTTCAATCTGGGAATAATCAGCCGATAAAAGTACAAAACCTTTAGGTGCTGTAATTGCCGCCCGCATCACCTTTCCCCACTCACCACGAATTGGAATATTTTGCAAATTGGGATTTTGTGAGGAAAGCCTACCGGTCGCAGTTACATCCAGTCTAAATGTGGAATGGACTCTACCATCTTTTGGATCAATGGATTTCGGCAAAGCGTCAATATAAGTTGATTTGAGTTTGAAAAGTTCGCGATACTCCAATATAAGATCAATAACCGGATGAGTACCAGAAAGTGTTCGCAAAGTTTGTTCATCAGTTGAAAGGCCAGTTTTTATTTTTTTAACGGGAGGAAGTTTGAGTTCTTCATACAAAACCTGGGCCAATTGTTTTGGCGAATTCAAATTACATTGATGGCCAATGTGGCTAAATATCTTTTTTTCAAGCTCGGCAAGTCTAGTGCTAATTTTTTGACCAGCTCGATCCAAAACTTTTTTGTCGACTAAAACACCAAGTCCTTGCATCTTTTTCAAGATTGGTTGTAATTTTTGATCAAGGTCTGAAAGTTCTTCTGTCTTTTTTTGAACTGGCTGACTGATTGATGAAGGTTTTTTTTGAGTACTTTCTGGCAGACGGGAAATCAAACTTTTAAATTCCAATTCTTGGAAAAGCTCAATAACTTTGGTCCGATCGTAATCTTTAAGCCTTGCTGCCTCTAAATCAAACTTGATTGGAATGTTTTTTATGACAGTAACAAGCTGTTTAGAAAGAAATGCTTGCTCTTTTTGAGCCTCGAGTCTTAACCGAACTTTTTCGGGGACTCTGTCTAGATTTTTATAGAGATTCTCAAGGCTGCCAAATTCTTGAATCAATTTCGTTGCTGTCACCTCACCAATCCCTGCTACCCCGGGTATATTATCCGAAGGATCACCAGCCAAGGCTTTAAAATCGCAAAGCTGGGCCGGTTCTAAACCAAATCGATTTTCGACTCGAGAAACATCATACAAAATTGTATCAGCCATAGTTCTGCCTGGCATATAGACTTTGACCTTATCTGTGACAAGTTGCAAAGAATCCTTATCACCTGAGACAATTACTACCTCATCAATCTTTTTACCATCCTCAACTGATTTTTTAGCCAAGGTGCCAATCAAGTCATCGGCCTCAAACCCGCCAATGCCGTAGAAAGGAATATTGAATGTTTTCAAGATTTCTTGGGTATAGGCAAATTGGGGTGAAAGAGCTTTATCCGTTTCAACTCTTGTTGCTTTATATTCTACGTAGGCTCCGTGTCTAAAGGTCGGTTCTGGAGTGTCAAAACAGGCAACAACATATTCAGGTTTAAGCTCGGCAAAGACTTTAAGAAGAGTCGAGGCAAAACCATAGACGGCATTAACCAACTCACCTTTTGTAGTCGTTAGAGGTGGAATGGCATGAAAGGCCCTATGTATGAGTGAATTTGCATCAATTAAGACAAGCCTTGACATTATGGAGCAATTTTAGCACAAGAAGTGGTTAAGCTGAAGTTGGGGTTGGAGCAACCTCTTGTTTGTCAGCTTCGATCTTTTCTTCCTTCTCTCCGCCAGCTGGCGGATTTTTGGGCCCAACCAATTTTTCAAACTCCTCACCCTCTAAGGTTTCCTTCTCTAGTAATTCTTTGGCAACCAAATCTAACTTGTCTCTTTCTTCTTTCAAGATCTTTCTGGCAACAGTAAAGCAATGGTCAATGATTTTTCGAACTTCACTATCAATCTTGGCAGCCAAATCTTGAGAGTAGGATTGAGATTCAAAGTCGCCAGGCCATATGCCAAACTGGAATTTTGGTCCAATATTAATTGGTCCTAAATCGCTCATCCCAAACTCTGTCACCATTTCTCTTGCAATCCCTGTTGCAATCTCTAAGTCATTACCCGCACCAGTTGTAATCTCATCAAAGACTAATTCTTCTGAAGCTCTACCACCTAACAAGGTGGTAATCATTTCCAATAAATGCGATTTTGTTTCAGTCTGTCTATCAACCTGAGGCGGAATCAAAGTATGACCGCCGGTTAAACCTCGTGAGACTATTGAAATCCTGTGGACTGGATCCATTTTAGGTTGCAAGTGGGCGACAATGGCATGACCGGCCTCGTGGTAGGCTGCCATCTTTCGATCTTCTTCTGTTTGGATTCGTTTTTTCTGGGGACCAAGTTTTACTTTGGTGGCCGCTTCTTCCAGATCTTTATTATCAATCGCTTTTTTGCCCTCACGCGCCGCTAGGATTGCTGCCTCATTTAACATATTGGCCAAGTCCGCCCCAGAAAATCCAACTGTTCTTTTTGCCAATCTTTCAATATCAACCTCAGGCGCAAAGGGTTTACCACGCATATGGATTTTAATTATTGCCTTTCTTCCCTCAATATCTGGCATATCCAATGCTACACGACGGTCAAAACGACCGGGTCTGGTCAAGGCAGGATCTAATAAATCCGGGCGGTTTGTAGCAGCTAAAACCATCACATTATCATTGGGAGTAAATCCGTCCATCTCAACTAAAATTTGATTTAAAGTCTGCTCTCTTTCATCATGACCACCTGAGAAACCAAAACCACGCATTCTACCAATTGATTCAATCTCGTCAATAAAAATTATTGCCGGTGCTGCCTTTTTTGCATTTCCAAAAAGGTCTCTGACACGTGAGGCACCAACACCCACCAGCATTTCCATAAATTCTGAACCGGCAACCGAGAAAAATGGCACCCCTGCTTCACCGGCAGTAGCCCGAGCCAATAAGGTTTTTCCTGTTCCAGCCGGGCCGACTAACAAAACACCTTTCGGAGTTCTTGCTCCCAAAACCCTAAATTTTTCCGGATGCTTTAAAAACTCAACTACCTCCTCCAATTCTTTTTTGGCCTCATCGACTCCTGCTACATCGGAAAATGTCGCCTTGGGCATATCCTTTGAGAATAATCTTGCTCGAGATTGGCCAAAAGAGAAAACTTGACCCCCTGCCTCGCGAGCTTGTCTGAAGATAAAAAAGAAAAATGCAACCATCAAAAGGATTGGTAGAATTGTGGTTAAAACAGTAACCCAAACCTGAGAAAAAGAACGATCCTTGACTGTTATAGCGACTGTAGAAGGGTCAACATTTGAGTTTTTGAGAGTCTCTGTTAAGACCTCATTATCTTCTTTTCGGGAAGTTATAGTCTGGCCGTCTTTAAGTTGGACATTCAAACGTGCTCCATCAACTTCAATTTTGTCCACCTTGCCGTCTTTAACATCGGTGATGACCTGGGAAAGAGGCACTTCTTTTGTCATCTTTGCCTGGCTAAAAAAGGAGTAGAAGAGAAAAAGGCCAAGAATTGCCAAAAAAACATAGATCAAAAATCCCCGCCAAGGGCCGGGTAGTTGTGCTTTGGGAATCTTTTTGGCTAATTCTTTTCTTTTGTCAGAGTCCATAGGATTGAGTCCAAACTGATAAATTATATCACCAACAAAGCTCTCTTGGGAAGATCAAAATCAAGAAGAAAAGTAATCCAGACGCATTGCTTTTTCAACTAATCCAAGAGTCTTTTCTGCCTCTCTTTTTGCCCTTTTTGTACCATCCTCTAAAATCTCATCTACTATTTTTGGATTTTTCTCCAACTTTCTTCTTCTCTCTCTGATCGGCTCCAAAAGATCATTTAAGACTTTAATCAATCTCTTTTTAACCTCAACGTCACCAATCTGTCCTTTTTTATAAAGCCTCTTCATCTCTTCGACTTCCTTTCTGTCTGCGTTAAAAACATCATGATAAATAAAAACAATGTTTCCTTCTATGTGCCCTGGGTCGGTTTGGTGAATTCTGGTTGGATCAGTATACATTTTCATTACTTGTTGTTCGACAACTTCTGGTGGATCAGCAAGGTTGATTACATTACCAAGGCTTTTGCTCATCTTCGCCCCGCCGTCAATTCCACAAAGTCTTGGAATTTCACTAATTAACGGCTCTGGCTCAGGAAAAACATAGCCATAAATTTCATTGAATTTTCTGACGATCTCTCTGGTCTGCTCAATCATCGGTAATTGATCTGCACCAACTGGCACTAAATTAGCTCTAACAATTGTGATATCGGCTGCCTGAGAAACGGGGTAAGAAAGAAATCCAATAGGCACATTGGCACCAAATCCCCTTTCCTTCATCTCCGATTTAACAGTCGGGTTCCTTTGAAGTCTGGATAAAGTTACGAGGTTCATGTAATAGACAGTCAACTCAGCAATTTCAGGAATCATTGATTGAATAAAAATTGTGGCAACTTTGGGATCAAGACCAACTGCTAAATTATCCATCGCCACTTCCCTGACATTTTCTCTTACTTTTTGCGGTTGGGAAAAATTATCAGTTAGTGCCTGGACATCAGCCACCAAAATAAAAGTGTCGTACTCGTGTTGAAGCCTGACTCTATTTTTCAAACTCCCAGCGTAGTGTCCTAGATGTAATTTGCCTGTAGGTCTATCTCCAGTCAATATTCTTTTTCCCATTGCTTCGCCTCGCTCTCTATCATAATTGTAACAGGACCATCATTAACTAGTTCTACTTCCATGTATTCTCCAAATTTACCAGTCTTTACTGAGATTCCTTGCTCCTTCAACTTTTTAACAAATTTCTCATATAAACTTAAAGCAACTTCGGGTTTGGCGGCTTTAATAAAACTTGGCCTTCTACCATAAGATGCATCAGCATACAAAGTAAACTGAGAGATAACCAAGATTTCGCCTTTTATATCCAAAATCGATAAGTTCATCTTGTCGTTTTCATCTGCCATAATTCGCAAATTAGCAATTTTTTCAGCTAAAAGTCGAGCGTCTCTTTCTTGATCACCTTCTTTAATTCCTAGAAAGACCAGCAAGCCGTGGTCTATTTCAGCAACGACTTCTTGCCCAATACTAACTCTCGCTCGCTTTACTCTTTGGACTAAAGCCCTCATCTTGTCTCTCCATATTCTAGTTTACCTTTTTCTACAAGATCTTGAAGCTCTTCTGCCGGCATATCAGCAACAGTTCTTAATCCTTCTTGAATCACCTCCAAGGAAGGTCGATTACCTACCGTATTTGCATTATGTTATGCATTCAAACCCACTGCCGCTTTAAATGTCCGCTCTGGACCGGCAGCTTGAGATTTATCTTCCTGCTCTTTATCCATCTTTCCTCCTTTCGCCACAAAAAAACTAGCCCTTGGGCTAGTTTTTGTCTTTAGTCGGTTTACTTTTTAGGTCAACAAAAACCAGCCCTGATTAATCGGGGGTGGTAAATGTAAACCAAAAGTAAATCGCAAGTTTCATGTTTTGAAATACTTATAGCAAAAATGCCCAAGCAAAGTCAAGAGCTTGACTAAAATCCCAAGGTTTATGATAAAGTAGAAATGATGAAGCAGATCTTTATAGTTGACGATGAGATCCTGATCACAAAATTATACGGAGAACAACTGAAAAGAAGCGGCTTTGCCGTCACCAGTGCCTCGAATACCAAAGAGGCAATTGATGCTTTAAATAAAGTCAAACCTGACCTTGTCGTGCTTGACTACAAACTTCCTGACCTTGATGGTCAATACTTCTTATCGATATTAAAGGAAAAGCCAGAAACCGCCTCGGTACCTGTCATTGTCTTTACCAATTATCCCGAGGAAGCAGAACGCCAACAATTTGGAGAATTAGGCATTTCGGAATTTCTGGTTAAATCAGAGGTCTCTCCAAGGGAGTTAGTTGAGAAAATAGAAAAAATATTGGGCTAAAAAATCCAAAAAGACTCGATTCTTTATCAAATCCTCTTTTTAAAAGTTCGAGCTCTTCCCTCAAAAAGCTTAAGTAAGAAGTCGTTTCAATATACCTTGATATCGCCCTGCCACCTTTTGACTCATTCCAATCTTAGTCTTTGTTTCGCCTAAACTGGGGGCTCTTCCTAATTGATTTGCTAATTCCCAGAACTCAACAAAGCAAGGCTGATTGCCCAAGTATTCCCTAATTTGTTTACCCAAAAAGAACTCCCGTCTTGTCTTATAATCTCCACCCAAATCCAGTCTGTATACTTCAGTTTGCTCCTCCCTTTCTTCCAAAAGTCTTATTCGTTGCCAAAAACATACGCCAAATCTTTCAACAATAAATTTCCGGCCTAATATCTCTGTCTCCCAAATAACAGGGCGTCTTTTCTGGTCCCATATGTCAGAACCTTGATCTATTTCTACTAATGGACGGGCCTCTGAATTCATACAAGTGGCAGGGGTGGGATTCGAACCCACGACTCCCGCTTTATATATCAGCAGGTCAACTTGAAACTTCGTTTCAATGTTGCTCCTCTGATATATGTCAGACTCCGACAAAATCGGGGTGCTGACATATCAGCCTTGCAAATTTAGAGTGGCTGCGGGAGGAGTCGAACCTCCACTTGAGCTTTATGAGGGCCCCGTTCTACCGTTGAACTACGCAGCCAAATTTGCAATCTGATATATCAGAGGAGCGCCATTCCGACTTTGTCGGAAGGCGACCTGCTGATATGAGGGCGGTACTCTACCACTGAGCTACCCTGCCAAGGCTGAAAAAATTATATCTAATTTTTCGACAATAAAAAAGCCCCGACCAACTATCGGGGCCATTAAGTAGCGGGGGCGGGAGTCGAACCCACTTCTCGAGATTATGAGCCTCGCGAGATACCGTTTCTCCACCCCGCGTTATACAACAGAATTATATTAGGTTATGTCAAGAAGTTTGTCAACCCTTCGACTTCGCTTGAGGTTAAGGATTTGAAAAGAGCCGCTGGATCCAACGAGAAAAATTGGAGATCTGGGGTTGTCCTGCCACCTGCGGTTGGGGCTCAACTTGCAGTTTTTTGGGTAAAATAGCGATTGTCTCTCCCTCCTTGGCCAAACCGAGCTTGTCTCTTGCTTCCTTCTCTATAAACTCATTTGAGTCCCTAGCGGCCAGTTCTTTTTCCAGTTTTTCTTTCTCTTGTTCAAGTTGAGACGTCTTTTGTTCAGCCGAAGAGACTCTTCCCCCTGCTTTAAAAAGGGAATAAACCTGCCTACCAACAGAAAAAATAAGCCAAAGGGTAAAAATAAATATTAAAATTAGTACAATCCTCTTCCTCATCCAGGCCTCTAGTATATGTTATTGACACTATTGAAAAACGGGATTATACTATCTATAGAAATAGAAAAATGATAAAACTTGACAAAGCCCACAAAGATTTTATCGAACATCTCAAAGGAAAAAAACGTTCCTCTGCTACCATCTTAGCATACGGAAAAGATATCGAACAATTAATCGAGTTTTTGGTTGAGCTGAAGAAGGCCCATGTCCATGAGGTCTCAGCTGAAGATGTCCAAGCATTCCTGTCAAAACTTGCCAAAAATGGCTATACTCCAAAATCAGTATCAAGAAAATTAAACTCAACCAAAACCTTTTTTCGTTTCCTAAAGGTCCAAGAATATATTACTGACGATCCCGCTCTCCTTGTCGCCCACCCTAAATATGAAACCAAACCACCAAGAATTTTAACGCCAATTGAGTATCGAGCACTTCGTGATGCCTGCCGTGACGACCCAAGAATTTCTGCTGTAGTCGAGATTCTTTTGCAGACCGGAATTAGGATTTCCGAATTGGCCAACCTAAGAGTTGGCGATGTTGTCTCCTCCCAAGAAGGCAGAGAAGGCCAGCTTTATATAAGACCGCAAGAAGGAAGATCAGAAAGAAATGTGCCTCTGAATTCGCCAGCAGAAAAAGCTTTAAAAAGATATCTTGATGTCAGACCGCAAATCGGCAAAAAGAAGCCAGATGAGTATCTATTTATCACAAAGACTGGAAAACCACTGCTTGTCAGAAATATCCGAACGGCAATTGACAGGTTTTTCAAAAAAGCGGGGATTGTTGGCGCAAAAGTCAACGACCTAAGACACACTTGGGTTGCCCACCATTTGTCATCAGGCGCTTCTTTGATTTTGGTTTCAAAACTGGCCGGTCACAAAAGACTTTCAACAACCGAGCGATATTTAACTTTGGTTACTCCAGCTAAAAAAGAAGAAAAAGTAAGGCTCGAGGAATTATAAAAAAGTTAGCCTTTTTTCTTTTTAAATTCCTTCCAGGAAGAAGATCCCACATCATAGAGAAGCAGAAGAACGATTGGGATCAAAAACATACTCCAGAACCAGGAAACAAGAAAAATCACCACCACACCTGCAATAGAAACAACTACAAAAAGAATCTTAATCCACATGTGGGCGCACTTGGATTCGAACCAAAGACCTCGTGTTTATAAGACACGCGCTCTAACCGCTGAGCTATGCGCCCGATTTCAATAGAAAAATTGTAGCATAAATGAGTTTAAGATTGAAGTTGATTGTCAGAAACTGGCCAAATAGCGGCCTGAAGCAGACGATGGTCTGGCGTCACCTTTGCTGCCAAAGGTGGCAAAATTTTCAAAGGCGGGCTCTCTGGACGACTTCGGCTTCCACTAGTTCTCTGTCGCGGCCGTAGCGGAGACGAGAAAGCTGTCTTATCATTTCTCCAACCTTCAAGTTCTTTTGCACCTGGGAAAGATCACGAGTTGTATCCAAAGAAAAGGGTGGAACAGGTTCATTTTCAACAATTGTTTTGACATAAGCATTAAATCTTTCAATATTAATAAGATCGGCCTCGCTAAATGTCGGCTGAAATTCATGTTGCAAGTAAGAAGCATCATTGACCCCGACTCTAAAAGCGATTAAGGTTCCAACGTTGCCAAAAATAGCGTTTTTAACCTCCTCTTCCATCTGCCCAATAAACTGATTGGCAACAATTAAATTAAGCTTGAATTTCCTTGCTTCCGATAAAATATCGGCAAAGGTTTCAGTGGCAAAATTTTGAAACTCATCAACATACAAATAGAAATCCGGTCTTTTCTCTTCGGGTACATCCTGCCGTGACATAGCAGCTACCAAAATCTTGGGAACCAAAACCAAACCCAAGAAATTAGAATTTTCCTCACCCATTTTGCCTTTTGAGAGATTGACAATTAGAATTTTTTGCTCATCCATCACCCGCCTCAGGTCAAAACTTGACTTGGACTGACCAATAATGTTTCTCATCAATTTATTGGTTACAAAGCGACCAAACTTAGAAACGATGTAGTCCAAGACTTCACTCTTGTGGAAATCGGCAGTTTGGGCAATTTGATCAGTCCAATAACGCCTAACCATAGGGTCATCTACCTTTGGCAAAATCTCCTGGACAAAGGAAGAATCAGTCAAGCATCTTACAACTTCAACAAAAGTACTGCCGGGTTCTGACATCACTGTTAACATCGCATTTCTTATTGCATGCTCAAAACGTGGACCGATTATTCCTGTCATATGAGGATCATAAAGCTTATACATTAACCCGATGATGTGGGTTGCCACAAAATGTTTTTGTTGCTCAGTGTATGCCTCAAGCATATTTAAACCAACCGGCCTTTCAAAATCCGAAGGATCAAAATAGATGACATCCTCTGCCCTTTCTGGAGGTATTAGATTTAAAAGATCCTCTGCTGCATCACCGTGGGGATCGATTAAAGCCACTCCCTTACCCGCCCTAATGTCTTGCATAACCAGATATTTAATAAGTTCGGTCTTGCCTGTACCTGTCTTTCCGATAATATAGGTATGGCGGCGTCTATCATCTTCTGAAAGAAAAATGGGCCTTTCGATTCCTCGGTAAACACTCCTACCAAGATGAAGACCAGAAGCAGGAATCTGAGCGGGAGCTGGAGCCCGTTTAGCATTGAGCCAAAAAATATGAGGAGTCTCAACCATCTTATTGGGGAAATGAAAGATAGTCGCTAATTCCTCAGAATTTAAAATTGATTGCCTGCCCCAGATTGGCTGATAGCGGTAAATAAAATCGATCATAAAATTCCTTTTAAGCCTAATTTTTGCTCCTTTAAAACCATTCCATTCCGAAGAAAACTGCTCAAAAGCACCTTTTATATTGTCAACATGCATTTTGGCACTATCTTTTGAGCTTGAAGAAACAACAATTCTTATGACTGTCTCAAATCCGGGCTTGGCACATTTTTGCTCGATTGACTCCAAAGCTTTAACATCAACAAAAGTTTTTCCTTCGCCTGACGCTTCAGCCTGCCTTTGCTTGGCAATGTATCCTTTACCCCGAGCCCGCCAATCATTTTTGGCAGGGGTGAGAAGGATTTGGATTGCTGCCCCTTCACCTGGTTGCATTTTGGCCAAAGCCGAAGTAATTGAAGAAAGAGGATCAGTGGCTAAATCTTTATAAACTTTGACGGGGTAAAAATCTGCACGACGAAGTTTTAGCGCTGCAAAAGCAACTTTTCCTTCTTCCGAAAAAATATTATACTCATCAACTTCTTTAACTTCCGCCCCCGGATAGGCACCGTGTATTTGTTTTTCAACAAGATCGTGAAGGCGGGTAGGACAAGAAACATAAAAGAGGATATTTTCGGGAAGAGCAACTATTTCAAAAGTAAAATGATCCTGGGGTTTGACAAAGGAAAAAAATCCGCCCTGCCTTACTGAATATAGAGAAGCAATCATCTGTTCTGCTGCATCGATTTTTATTTCATTGTCTCGCGGCACAACCACCTGCAAGAGAACAAAATCAAGCGAACGCTCTTCCCTGTTGCGATGCTTATACCAAAGGAAAAAGAAATAGGCACCGACAGCGCAAATACCAACAAAAATTAAAAGGCCAAGAATAGCCCAAAGAATTGTAAATAGAATTCCGATAAAACTTGTTAAAGCTTCTGTTGTTTGAGTTGCTTGTCCTTGGGGCATATTATTAGTTATTAGTTACGAATTATTAATCTCTTCTTTTCTTCTAAAAATTACTTTTATCCCATGTCTTGCTGCGATTTTGACAACCCGCATCGACCACTCAGCCAGCCATCTTACAGCTTGCCAGATAGGAGCAAGAAGACCTTTTTTAAGCTCTTCTCGGCTTAGCGGCAAAACAATAGTTGGCCCCTCATCCAAAACTTGAGTTGCGGCTTGGGCGGGGTTGACTGCTCCAATTTGAGATAATTCTTCTGATATCTCTGGCTCAGTCTCAACATGCTCAATATAAGACTCAAGCTCTTTGGCAATCTCCGCTTTCTCTTGAGCCTCCCTGACCCTAATTTCCTCTTCTCTCTCGGCCAACTGTACCGATGGCTCTTTTTCTTTGGTTGAAGATGGAGCTGGGGCAGACCCCTTCATACGAAGAAATTGTAGCAGAAACTGAGGGTAAAAACAAACAAAAAAATTATCTTACAAATTCTCTTGATCGTTCCAACATTACTCGAGCAAAATGCGAGAAAAATCGATGCGTCTTTCTCACTTCATCAGGCTCGATTATTCCTTTTTGAAGGTTGTCTAAAACTGATTGATATTGTTTTAATCTCTCGACGGCTTCATTGGGTGGAATGATGAGATAGTAAGGTGGAAAACCATTGATCCTCTGAAAAGTATCGATATACATGTCATCAACTCGTGGTGGCAACTCCTCCTCTTCCCTCTTTGTTCTTATTAAGGCCTTAAGTATTTCATCTCCGATACGTGCTTGTTTGATATCTCTTATAGCTTGTGACAAAAACTTAGTACCATCTTGAAAAACTTTCTTTTTAGTAGTCAAATCCCGTCCCAATTCTGCTGCGGCTAAAGACTGGACCACATGATCGGCCATAAAACCAGCGGCCAAGCTCTCACCCAAATCAGCTATATTGTGTTCTCCTTGAACAAGTGTTTCTGTAGCCATATTATTTCTCTTGGGACTTGGGGCAGGAACTATGATGACAGTACCAAAACTATGGAGTCAAGTCAACAACAAATCATTCTAAAAACTCCAATCTTTCAATTTGAAAACGACTCATAATTCCTAAATCTCTAACGGCTAGTCTTTGCCTTGAAATTCGGCCGGAAAGTCGAGCTCTTTTATCATAAAATAATTCGATTGGCTCTCCTTTTCTAACTTGGTCTAGACTACCTTGAGTCAAAAGAAAATTGCCTTTGTTTGAAGCGATATAACTGCAGGCAACTTTGGCATCAGCATACCAACAGCCACGGACTATACCTTCTAAAATAACAGTTTTTCTAAATTGTAGTTCCAAAAAAAGCAAGAAAGTCAAGAAGGCAATGACTAAAATAATTGCAATAATTTGTAGAACTTTCTTCATAAAAGGTTCTTTGCAGAAAAAATTATAGCAGGAAATAAACTGTGTTGGTTTTTTGGTTGAAATTCTAACTTGCGAGTCGCAGTACGTGAGAAGAACAACGTGACAGATCCCTATGCAAAGCTTGATCTCTCATTGTTAGCCAAAAATCCCTGAAATCCCCTAATGCCTCTTCTGAAACTTCTTCTCCCTGCCTCAATTTTTGATTTGTTGCCAAAAGACTTTTCATCAAACCAGGTACGGCTTCCTGTGGATCACCTCTCACGGGCTCATCAAGCCTTCCCTTTTTTCTTGAGCACTCTTTTAAAACCGTAATCGTAACGCGACATCGGTGGTATTTTTCACCCCACGAGGCAGGAAAACTTCGCCTATTTATCGCCTCCATCGCTTTGATTGAATCATCCAGCCACTCTTCCGACCTCACAAGGATTTCTTCCCGTCCTGGCTGGTCTAAATCGTGGATTCTGTTAGGATGAGTAATTTGAAGAATACGGTCGGAGAAAAATGCTAACCTTACGTCTTCAGACAGAGCACCTTGCCTTCTTATTTCTTGATACATACTTTAAAAACAAAATCTGCCTATCAGGCAGTCACCATTAATAAATCACAATAGATTTTTAATGTCAATGCTTTTTTTAATTGGTTGTGCAAGCCGGAGTAGAGCCAAAATATAGGCAGCTTGCTTCAAAGACGTCTTCTCTTTTTGGGAAATTTGCCAAACAGAAAAAAACGCTTTTTCCATTTTTTCTTTTAATTTTTTCCTAACCTCATCCAGGCTCCAAGACTCCCCTTTCAAATTCTGTTCCCACTCAAAATAGGAAACCAAGACTCCGCCTGAGTTGGCAAGAATATCAGGAACTACAATAATCTTCCTTTTCTCTAAAATTTGGGCTGCATCTTGGGTTACTGGTCCATTGGCCAGTTCCAGAACTATTTTTGCTTTGATCTTGAAAGCATTTTCCAATGTGATTTGATTTTCCAAAGCAGCTGGAATCAAAATATCACAAGGGACTTCCAAAAGTTCCTGACTTGATAAATCTTTAACCTGGCTTGCAGCCTCATAACAACCAACAAGCGTACCTTTTTGTTTTTTGTAGGTCTTGACCGTTTCAACTGAAAGTCCGTTTTTGGCATAAATCCCTCCTTTGGAATCAGAAAGTGCAACAATCTTAAAACCATCTTTTTCTAAAATCTCAGCCAAATGGGCTCCAACATTACCAAAGCCTTGGATAGCACAAGTCAGAGGTGCTTTCAAACCCAATCTTTTTAAAAGTGTTTTCAAAACATAAAATCCACCAAGACCAGTTGCTTCTTCCCGACCTTGAGATCCACCAGCATCCAAAGATTTACCCGTGACAACGGCCGGTGTCTTTTCTCCTTTGATCTTTGAATATTCGTCAGCCAACCAGTCCATAATTTTGGCATTAGTGCCAACATCAGGAGCTGGTACATCTTTTGAAGGGCCAATCTCATCAAAAATTGTCCTTGTATAGCCTCTGGTTAATCTCTCAAGCTCCTTTTCAGAAAGTTCTTTGGGGTTGACAATTATTCCTCCTTTTCCTCCACCAAAAGGAATATCGACAACTGCCGTTTTGATTGTCATCCATAAGGCCAAGGCTTTTACTTCTTCTAAATCAACTTCAGGATGATATCTTATGCCTCCTTTATATGGTCCTCTTGCACTGTTGTGTTGAACTCTGTATCCTTCAAAAATTTTTAATGTCCCATCGTCCATTTTTACAGGAATTGAAACTTGAAGAATTTTTTGAGGACTAGATAGAATCTCCACTATTTTAGGATTAATCTTTGCTTTTTTAGCTGCCTCTCGAAGCGGTATTAGCACGCTCTCAAAAATATCCCCAATCATGAATTAAAAGCTTAACAAAGTTGGCACAAAAAAGAAAGAAACTAAACTCATCTCTGATCCTCAAATTGATAAACTTTTTGGGTGATTTGTCTAAAAACCTGGGTTCGATCTTCTTTCCCATCAGAAAGGATAACTAAGGTAAAAGGGTCCCGAGGATGTACAATAATTGCGGCATCATGAGCCAAGCCCCCAAGAGTTCCTGCTTTATGATAAACTGCTACACCCTCGGGAACAGCAGCTGGGATTCTTTCTTCTCTTTCCGTATTTTGCATCCAGGAGAAAAGTAAGTCAGTCGACTCGGCTGATAAAATCCCTCTTTTGTAGAGTTTAGAGAGAAGAGTATTTAAATCATGGGCAGTAGTTGTGTTTTGATAGATATCAGAGCCTAAAAGACCCTGCTCCTCACCAAATTTTTGGATCTTTGAATAGCCCAAGGTTTTAAGTAATACCTCCCAAGAATTATTATCGGAAATATTAATCATCAAGCGTAATCTTTCTTTCAGGGGAACACCTTCAAGAATCTGGTCAAGGTTTAATTTTTTTTCATCAACCCTTTTTAAAGCATACACAGCAACCAGGACTTTTCCGGTTGAGGCAGCGTGAAATTTTTGGTCCTGATTTATCCCAAATCTATCGCCTGAATTAAGTTCTAAAACCTCTATACCGAACTGGGCTGTCTGTCCCGAAATCAAAGCAGAAATTTCACTCAAAAATTCCTCTCGGCTTGTGCTACTCGGAGTGGGGGTCGGCGAGGACTTTGGTAGGAGTGTTTTTGCCCCTTCTATGATTTCCTCTCTCCGACCATAAAAAAGATCAGGCAAGAAAAGTGGAGTGATAAAAATTATCCCAGCTGCAAGAAGAAGGACGATTTTGGCAATTTTCACTGCAGCGGTTATTTTACAAGGTTTGGTGGGGTTTGGGAAGATAAAGCGGCGATAATATTTTCAGCTGCCATCTTTGACATAGCATTTCTTGCTTCAAAAGTAGCAGAGGCTGTGTGGGGAGTCAAAACAACATTAGATAATTGGGCAAGACCTGGTACCAGATTTGGTTCAAACTCATAAACATCCAACCCAGCAGCCGCAATCCAACCTTCTTTTAATGCTTTAATTAACGTTTGCTCATCAACAACTGGCCCTCGTGAAGTATTTATTAAAATTGCCTCCTTTTTCATCATTTTTAATCTTTCTTCATTGATAAGATGACGAGTCTGAGGCAAAAGCGGAACATGAAGTGAAACGAAATCAGAATTTTTTAATAAATCTTCAAGTGAAAGAAATTGGGCCTCAAATTCTTTTTCAAAATCGGGATTTGGCTTAACATCATAATAAACTACCTTCATTCCAAAACCCTTTTTGGCGATCTGGGCAACCATTGAACCAATTCTTCCTAAACCAACTACCCCTAAAGTTTTGCCCTGAAGTTGAGGGCCCAAAAAACCCTTCGGCTCCCACTGTTTAAATTTTCCTTCCCGGGTAAACCTATCAGCCTCAACAATGTGTTTGGCACAGGCTATAAGAAGAGCAAATGTATGTTCAGCCACAGCCTCGGTCAAAACGCCCGGAGTGTTGGTGACCATGATATTTCGAGCTTTGGCCGCTTGGATATCAATGTTGTCAAAGCCGACGGCATAATTGGCAATGATTTTCAATTGTGGACCGGCCACGTCCATCATTTCGCCATCAACCTTGTCAGTTAACAAAGATAAAATGGCATCCACACCCTTCACCTTCTCCTTTAATTCCTCTTTGGAAAGCACTCGATCCTCTGTATTTAGCCCAACATCAAATCCCTTTTCTTTTAAAAGATTTATCCCGACTTCCGGAATCGGCCGACAAACAAAAACTTTTGCCATTTTAAAACTCCTTTCCTATAAATTCTGGATGGTCGGCAAGTGTTTTTTCTAATTCATCTTTCTTCAATAGACCTGCCTGAGGACCGATTTTTTGAATTACAAATGCAGAATTCACCGCACCCCAAGCCATGGCAGTTGGAATTTCCTTACCATGAAACATGGCAGCAACAAAAGCTGTGGCATAGGCGTCGCCTGCCCCAGTCATCTCTACTCTTGGGCAGGGAAAAATTCCCAATTTGTAAAATTTTTGCCCATCAGTTGCATATGACCCTTCGGCACCGTCAGTTATTACAACCACACCTTTACAGTGTTTTTTGACTTCTGAGAGCAAACTCTTCATCTCCCTGATGTCTCCTACCAACTCCTGCGCTTCTTCCTTATTGACAGCAAAGACTTGAGAGACTTGCATTATTGGTTCCAGGACTGATATCCCTTCTTTCAGCTGATGGGTACCAGGATTAAAGGAAAGATTTACCGGGTTTGTTTTAACATAATGGATCAGAGGCTCATGGAGGATATAATGCTCTTTTCCCATTGATGTGTAATAAATCCATTTGGTGGGTCCAAAATCGCCTGGCCAGGCATAAAGTCTTGGTTGATGATAAACAAGAATGGTCCTTTCGCCTTGATAATTTAAAACCGCCGAAACATTTGAACCATGGACGTTGTCCCAAATTATGTATTTGGAATCTACTCTCTCGTTTTTAAAAACATTGGCAATATCCTCTCCAATCTCATCCTGACCCAAAATTGTATAAATTGCCGCTTTCATTCCAAGTCTTGCCGAACCAACTGCGTTATTGGCAGCATTGCCGGCTGCAGGAACCCTAGTGAATGATTTAACAGGAATTTTGTCAGCGTAATGAAAGCAGATAACGCAGTTTTCTTTGTTTAAATCACAAAGAACTTGAGCATCTTTCTCATCGAGCTCAAAAAAAGCATCCAAAGTTGAGTCACCTAGGGAGATTATGTCGTACATAATTTTAGGCAAATACAATTTCTTTTATTTTCTTTGCTCTCTCAATTGGATCATCTGCTTGCCAGACATTACGGCCAACCGCAACGCCTACAGCTCCAGTTCTCATTACTGCTTGCAAAGTATCTAGAAACTCTTCAAATTTTTCTGTCTTGGGTCCGCCTGACAAAACAACTTTACATCTTCCGGCAGACTGTACAGCCCAACGAAAACATTCTTCTGAACCACAATAATGAAGCTTTGCAATATCAGCTCCAAGCTCCAAGGCAATACGGGCTGCGTAAGCTGTGATCTCGGGCAAATGCGGATCTTTAACTGCCTTACCTCTTGGATAAACCCAAGCAATTGCCGGCAAGCCTTCTTGGTGTGCTTCTTCAACAATTTTTCCAAAGTGCTCCATCATTTCCCAGTCTCGCTCAGAACCCAAATAAATTGTGTAGCCAACTGCCGAAGCACCTAATTTTTTGGCTTCTTCCACAGAACAATTTTGGGCAGAATAAGGCTCACCGCCTGCGATTTTTGCCTTGCCGTTAAGTTTTATGATTAAAGGAATGTGGCGATATTTCCCCTGCCAATATTTCTCGGCAACACCTTTTTGGAAAATAACGGCATTGAATCTGGCTTCATATGCAATATTCAAAATAAATTCTGGGTCGACATTCTTTTCGTTAAAATCAGAGGACCCATGCTCCATCCCATGATCATAGGCCAAAAAAACCGCTTTTCCTTTAGTTGTAATCCGATTCAAGTTAATCATTTTTTTTAAGAGCCAGTCTCCTTAATCCTAATCTTAATCTGTTTAAGCTCTCTTCATCAACTACAAAAGTAAAAAGGTCTAAGAGGAAAAGGAAAAAAGATATACTAAGAAAAAAAGAGGCTCGTTGAGAAAAAACCGTGCTTGATGCTCCAAAAAATAAAAGAGAATAAAGGAAAAAGCCAGCTACCGCTCCCATAACACCAAAGCTGACATAAGAAGAGATTGCACTTACTTCTCTTAGGATATTTGAGGCGAAAAAGAACAGGCTTGCTGCATCGACTAAGGTGACAAAAAGATAGAAGATTAGGATTGCCTGATAGATATGAAGTGAAGTTGGCCAAGAATCACCTAAAAAAGGATTGGCGAGACGAAGAAAAGTGGGCAGGCGTACAAGATCTAAAAATGGGCTAGGAATAATATGGACAAGAAAAATTACAAAAACGACCGCAGCAAATACCAAAAGATAAACCCAGGCCAGAATTTGGACAGAAAGGGGCCGCCCCATCTACTTTAATATTCTACTTTCTCTTTAAGACTTTCCTGACAGAAGCTTTAATATCCTTTACACTCATACCATATTTTTCCAATAATTCCTCTGGCGAACCGGATTCACCAAAAACATTCGGCATACCAACAAACTCAATTGGAACTGGATAGTGTTGGGCCAAAACTTCAGCAACAGCCGAGCCACAACCACCCATTGTTTGATGGTCTTCCACTGTCACTATTGCTTTTGTTCTTTTTGCCACATTAGCAATAGTCTCTACATCCATAGGCTTAATCGTATGATTATTGACGACAACTGCCTTTATCCCTTCTTTTTCCAGCTCTTTTGCTGCAACCAAAGATTGATAGAGCAAAGGACCTGAAGCAACAATTGCTACATCGTCACCTAAATCTAAAAATATTTCCGCTTTTCCAACTTTAAATGGCGCATCCTCGGTTGTAATAACTGGCGTTTTCTCCCGAGCAAAGCGAAAATAAATAGGTCCTACAGTCTCTCCTGCCACAATTGTGCACTTTTTTGTTTCAATTACATCGCAAGGTACTATCACTGTAAGATTTGGAATTGTTCTTAATGATGCAATATCTTCCAAGCCTTGATGGGTTGCTCCATCAGGACCAACCGAAACTCCGGCATGAGCGCCAGCAATTTTGACATTGGCTTTTGTATAACAGACCGAAACCCGAATCTGGTCCCAACAACGGCCGGGTGTAAAAACAGCATAAGATGAAACAAAGGGAACCTTCCCAGTCAAGGCCAAACCAGTTGCAATACCTATCATATTTTGCTCGGCAATCCCACATTCAATAAAACGGTCGGGAAATTCTTTTTGAAACATGGCAGCACGGGTAGAATCGGATAAATCACCGGTTAAAACCACTACATTGGGATTCTTTTTACCCAACTCCACCAAACCCTGACCGTAACCATCCCGTGTGGCTATCATTTCAGGACTGTCAAATAAATTTTTGGTGAGTTTTATTCCACTCATAGAATTTTTCCTTCCTGGGAAAAAAGTCCCCTATGGTCATAGAGTTTCCATAAAATTAAAAGAGCAACGGGAAAAAATAAGCTCGGCAGACTAAGAACAGTAAAAACAAAAATAATGTACCAAGCAAACTTTTTCCGATTAAGAAGTTCTGTGCCCAATACAATTCCAGATACTCCAAACACAGCCAAAATGGGGGTTAGAAAATAAATAAATTCTTTTCCGCTTTTGGCAAAATTTTCTACGACATTTAAGGCAAAAAACGATACTATCATCGCTATTATTAATGTTAAAGCCCCTCCAACTAAATGATAAAGGCCGATCAGTTTAATCGAGAGCGGAAGCTCTTCCCATGGACGATAAGATATTCTTCCTTCACCCACCTTTTTTCCTCCTGTCCAGCTTCTTATTTCATTTTGGCCTAAAAATTCTTCTGGAATTTGTCCTCTGGCTCTGCTTCTTTTTTTACCTTGATCTGCCTTTCCTCCCACTTCTGCTGGATGTAATAAATCAGACCAGAAAAAACCACAACCAAAAAGATAAGAACCATATAAATTCCCCACTTGTGGTACTCTCTCAAGACAAAATCACCCGTATCCCAAAGCAGTCTCATTGTAAAAAGAAGAGCACCAATAAAATAAGGAAGAGTCAATGCTCCGTAGTGTGAACCCTTGTCTTTGACAGCCTGGTAAATGACAATTGCCAAAATAATAATGGGCACGACAAAAAGCGTATGGACAAAAAGCCGATCCAAGGCTACTTGGGAAGAAATATATCGCCCAAATCTTATCGTTTCTCCAGCTGGCGTGACCAACAGGGCAAGGTCATCCCAGATCCGACCAAAAAGAAAAATGACTGTAATAGTAAGAAAGATGGACAAAATGACAGCAATCGGCGAAATCGTTGGCCCAATTGAGGAAAGTGGTTGAAATCGGTCTTTCAAAAAACTCCAAACGCCCCAAAGAACTAAAGCCCAAAAAGAAAGCCACAATAAGGTCGAAAGACTAGGAAACAAACCGTACATCATTTATCACCTCCTTGCTTGCTATTTTAAATTACCATTTTTTTGCTCCAGGCGAATAGACAGCCCAGGACGCATCGTCAGCACTACATGATCTTACCGGATCGATAAGATCGATAAATTCCTCCAAATTACAAATTTCTCCTGAAAGTTTGTAAGACAAAATTTTAAAATCAGAACCGTCAGAGATATATTGATATCGCGGATACTCTTCTCTTTCAATTCTTACCCGACAAGAATTTTGAGGGTCACGGGGAAGCTTTCCATCCAAATATTGGGCCAGACCTGGTATCCAATTGTTGGGTTGACTGCACTCATCCGACCAACCAGAATATTTTTTCTCTCCATAGCTCCTATAATCAGGACTGAAGGTTAATGGATAAATTTGTCCTCCGCCGGAAAAACCAGGATGAGCTTCCAGGGTTTCTTTAAGAAGTCTTAAGTCTCTGGCTCGCGCATCCGCCCTGTTTTTTGCCTGATTTTGGCCTGACATAATAACAAAAATAATACCCAACACAGCAGCACTTACTAGAAAAAAAGCAAAAATCAATTGGCCTGATGGAATTTGTATCCCTTTCTCAGAATCTTCACCACTATTCATGTTCTGATCTAATTTTCCCTTGCAAAGTCCTTAACTCATCCAGAGCCTTTTTTGCTTCATCGGGTTTGGGTGGAACACCATGCCATGAAGGCTTCCAAACCATGAAATCAACGCCTTTGCCCGGAATTGTTCGGGCAAGGATGGCAACAGGCTTTTCAAAGATTGCTTTTGCTTCACCTACTGCATCAATAATTTCTCTAATATTGTGGCCATCAACCTCTAGAACGTCCCAATTAAAAGCGTGGAATTTGGCAACCAAAGGTTCAAGTGGCATCACATCTTCTGTAAACCCATCGATTTGGATATTGTTTCTGTCAACAATTGCCGTTAGATTTCCAAGTCTGTTTTTTCCAGCAAACATAATTGCTTCCCAATTTTGGCCTTCATCAAGCTCCCCATCACCCGTCAAACAAAAAACATGTGGTCTTGCCTCTCCCAGTTTGCCAGCAGTGTAGTCTAGACGAAGAGCCAGAGCCATACCGATTGCTTGAGATAAACCTTGACCTAAAGGACCGGAAGTATTTTCAATCCCAGGCAATGTTCCGTAGTGAGGATGACCTTGAAGACGAGTATTTAATTTCCTTAAAGTCAAAAGCTCTGAGTGGGGAAAATAGCCGGCATGGGCCAAAACCGCGTATAAAAGTGGACAAACATGACCATGAGACAAAACTACCCGATCACGCTCCGGCCAATCCGGTCTTTTTGGATCATAATTTATGACATCGCCAAAATATAAAGCAACCATCACATCAGCAAAACCCAAAGGCCCAGCTGAGTGTCCTGAACCAGCCGCAAGCAACATTTTTATAATGTCTTGCCTTATAATATTTGCTTTTTCTTCAAGCTCTGAAAGTCTTTTTTCCGAAATCATTTTTTACAAGACTGCCTCCTTCAGTTCTTTTACTGTGTTAGCCGGATTTTCTGCGTCAAAAATGGATGAACCGGCAACTAAAATATTAGCACCTGCCTTAACGACTTGTTTTGCTGTCTGTAAGTCAATTCCTCCATCTACTTCAATATTAAGCTCTGGACAATTTTTGCGCAAAGCCTCAATTTTTGGTAGAACTTCCGGCACGAATTCTTGACCAGATGGACCAGGATAGACTGTCATCACCAAAACCAAATCAAGGTCTGAAACTAGATGCTGGACTTTTTCAACCGGCGTTTCAGGATTTAGGGAAACTCCAACTTGAATATCATGATTTTTGATATGTTTTATTACTTCTTCCAAACCGGCCGTATTCTCAACTGGAACAACAATCCTTTTGACTTGCGCTTTTATAAAATCATCAATCCAATTTTCAGGCTGGACAACCATAAGCTGAGCTTCTATTTTAAGTTTAGTCGGATAGGACGAAACAACATCAGGCCCAATAGTTTTTTCTGGCGCAAATTTTTGATCTTCAATGTCAACCTGAATCCAATCTGCAAGAGTTTCGGCAATACGCAGTTTTCTTAAATAATCTTGGGGATTTGTAGCAAGAATAGCAGGCAGGATTTGAATCATGGTTCTAGCCACCAACCTTGGCAACTTTTCCAAGTCTTCTTCTGTGCCTTTCGTCTTGGGAGAAAGGAGTATCAAGAAAAGCCGCCACTATGTCTTTTGCTTTTCCTTCTGAAATATAATCAGCAGGCAAACATAAAATATTGGCATTGTCATCAACTCGGGCGGTTGCGGCATGACGGGGGTCCCAAGAAAGAGCTGCTCTAATACCAGCAAATTTATTGGCAACAATTGACATCCCCACCCCATTTCGACAAATCAAGATTCCTTTACTGTAATCAGGCTCTCTGGCCACTGCTTGAGTTAGAGGAACAGCATAGTCGGGATAATCATCGGTCGGTATGAGTTGAAATGGACCAATGTCCTGATATTGAACTTTTCTTTCCTCCAGAAATTTTTTAATCTTTTCTTTTAATTCAAAACCGGCGTGATCTGATGCAATATAAAGCATGATATTGGGCAACTTAGTCAAATGACCCTGCTCGGACATGATTTTCAACTTCTTTCCTCAGCCTCTCAACCAGATTCGTCTTGTCATCTTTCAATTCCTGCCAAATCCTTGCACATTCTTGGCAACCTGAATCCTGAGCATCTTTTATATATTGCTCAAATCGCCAAAGGCCTCTAAGTTGTTCGGAAAGCTCGGTTACAAGATTGTAATTATGGTTCTTCACTTTTCACCCCCTAACTCAATATTACACTTTACCAATCTTCATTCCCAACCAAATTGATCCAATCAGTGAGAAAAGGAAAACCCAAATAATAGTAGGCATCAAGATTAAGTTTAATCAGAAAAGTATGTATAAATCAAAACGCCGTTATCCCAGCTTGCCCCGCCAATAATCAGATAATTGACTTTTCCCCTTACACAGCGACTTTAAATCCTAGGTGGATTTTCTCTTCTGTCAAAACTCAAGGCTGCTTCAAGTTCAGCAGGAGTTAAACTTCCATCAGCTTCTGGAGGATCACCAGCATTGAGAAGAACAAGGGCCTTATCTTTGTCGCCTCCACATCTCTCAACTGCTGCCACAATCTCAGAAACATCAAAAATACCACCGCCAATATGGGCAGTAGAATGAATTGTTTCATCCTCTCCTAATCTGCCTGAGAAAAATACCCTTGGTCTGTCCCCTGAATCTAATCTTGGAGGCTCATAAGCAAAAAATCTGGCAAGCCTAGTTATTAATTCCTTCATGGATAAATTTGTTTGCCTGTTTTTTTATCAATCACGGTTATCGCATTTACAGGACAGGATTTTGCAGCTGCTAAAATATTTCCATCGGTATCACCACTTGGATCAACCAGTATTACTTTGTTCTCCTCATCCAACTGAAAAACTTTAGGTGCTAAAGCCACACAGACAGCCGCTCCGATACAAAGATTACGGTTAATAATGACTTTATAATTTGAAGTTTTCTTTGGTTTATTTTTCATTCCAAAATTATTCTGCCATTCTATCTTGTCTTTGTCTAGTCCTTTAAGTTTCGCCGACAGCCACTTTTTGCTTTTCGACCCACTCTTTATATCTTTCCTCAATCATCTCCCTTTCTCTTTTAATCCGCAGGTGCCGTTCTGTTAACTCTTTTGGAATCGGTTTTTTGTTTTTAGAAAGATAATCATGAATAGCTTCGATCAAAGCATCACTAGCCAGAACCGAACAATGAACCTTGATCGGCGGCAGGCCTCCTAGGGAATTAGTTATTTCTTCCTTGTTAATTTCTAAAGCATCCTTAAAGGTTTTTCCTTTAGCCAAGTCAGTAATCATGCTTGAAGTAGCAATGGCCGCGGTACAACCAAAAGTCTCAAACTTTATATCTTTTATGACCTCTTCGCCTTTTTGATTTTTTGCCACCCTAAGATAAAGCCACATTACATCACCGCAAACGATATTCCCCACCTTGCCAATACCATCAGGATTTCTGATTTTGCCCATGTTATGAGGGTGACGGAAATGTGTTAAAACTTTTGACGTATACATAATTCTATCTGGCAAAAGGCGAAATCGCTCTCAATTTTTTAATTACCTTTGGCAAAATCTCTAAGAGATAATTAATCTCGTCCTCGGTTGTCCATCTACCCAGACTAATTCGTAAAGAACCGTGGATTTCTTCTGGCCTAAGTCCCAAGGCCAAAAGGACGTGTGAGGGCTCAAGCTTGGGCGAGGAACAGGCAGAGCCAGTGGAAACGGCAATGCCGTATGAATCCAGTTCCATCATTATTGATTCGCCCTCGACAAAAGCAAATCGCAGGTTGGTAATATTGGGGACTCTTTTTTCTGGATGACCATTAAGATAAGAATCAGGAACTTCCTTCAAAATTTGACTGACTATCTTGTCTCTTAAAATTAAAAGTCTTTGATTTTCTTTTTCCATTCCTTCAATTGCGATCTGGGTTGCTTTAGCAAAACCAACAATTGCTGGCAAATTTTCAGTTGAGGATCGCAAGCCAAATTCCTGACCGCCACCATGCAAAATTGGATCAAGATTAGTACCCTGCCTGACAAATAAAAAGGCTGCACCTTTTGGGCCGTAGATCTTATGCGATGATGCAGTCAGCAAATCAATGTTGGTTTTTGTAACATCAATTGGGATTTTCCCAAAAGCTTGAGCGGCGTCGGTATGAAATAAAACATTTTTTTCTTTACAAATCTTTCCTATTTCTTTGATCGGCTGAACCGTCCCGATCTCATTATTAGCCCAAATTACTGAAACGAAAATTGTTTCTTTTTTAATTGCTTTTTTAATATTTTTGGGATCAACTAGCCCATACTTATCAACCGGAATCTGAGTGATTTCAAATCCCTGCTTTTTTAGCCAAAGAGCAGTATTGAGAACGCAATCATGTTCAATTGAAGAAATAATGATATGATTTCCTTTATTTTTATTAGCAAAAGCTATTCCA
>Ga0315280_10001047_pt1 | contig 49374 bp, 40 predicted proteins | sample YL17G06_40_MG_FD_203697 | JGI IMG/M metagenome (GOLD analysis project Ga0315280, IMG submission 203697) | Sediment microbial communities from Yellowstone Lake, YNP, Wyoming, USA - YL17G06_40 | ecosystem: Environmental > Aquatic > Freshwater > Lake > Sediment | place: USA: Wyoming | collected... | reverse complement strand
CCAATCATCATTCCGCGGCGCGGCAAAATAGCTTTTCACCGCAAAGACGCAAAGGGCGCAAAGAACTAAAAAAGTCTTTTCTAAACGAAATTCAAGTTTGGTCAAGGGCTATGCCCTTGCCGCAGAGACGCAGAGGCCGCAGAGAAAAAATTAAAATTTTGCATATCACTGCGAAGACAAAGCAATTTCCTGCACCTCTTTCTTTCATCGCAGTCGCAGCGAAATCTTCCTCCGTTGAAAAAATCTTTCTTCTCCGCGTCCTCGACTCGGCTGAGCTCGTCGCAAGCCCGCGCCTCTGCGGTGAGAAGCAAAAAATCTTTCTTCTCCGCGATCTCCGCGCCTCTGCGGTGAGATAAACCGCGAGTTAGCGGCTCTCCCTTTTCAGACCACCATGCCGTAACAATGCGCTGTCAAAGAACCCGTCACAAACCGATGTCATGCGATGCAAATTGCTCATCGGAGCAGGTCGCCTTCGTGCGTGATAAGACATCGAGCACGAAGCAAACCCAATTGGTCAAGGGCTGTGCCCTTGCCGAGAGCAGTGTTGTGGCTGTGAGCGCGCCGCCGGTCTTTGATGAATTGTGGCACGGACACTGTGGCGCAGACACTCTTGTCTGCGCACAACATTATTCTGATCAGTGCGCGGCTAATCGACCTTGCCATTATTTCAGACAAGGGACTTCGTCCATCGCCCACTGGCGGATGATGCGCATAAGCGCATACTCTCACAGCCTCTACTAACAGGCTGTTGAAAAAGTCGCGATTTTCGAAACCTCCTCAAAAAATTTGCATCTAAAAGAGAAAGCGAAAATCAGGAGGGGTAAGATGCGGGGTGAGGAGCAAAAGCAGAAGAGCATGTTGGTTTTGATGAACCCGGAGGAATTGATTCCGCGGGATCATCCGCTGCGTTCGGTTCGGAAGCTGGCGGAGGCTGCGTTCCAAAAGCTTTCTCCGGTTTTTGATCAGATGTACAGCCGTGTGGGTCGTCCTTCCATTCCTCCGGAGCGTCTTCTTTTGTCCACGATTTTGATGGCTCTTTACAGCATCCGGAGCGAGCGGATGTTTTGCGAGCAGCTTCGTTATAATTTTCTTTTCCGCTGGTTTCTGGGAATGGACATGATCGAGCCGGCGTTTGATCACAGCGTTTTCAGCGCCAACCGCGAGCGTCTGATGGATCATGAGGTTTCGGGTCTGTTTTTCCGGGAGATTGTTGCCCAGGCTCGGGAAAAGAAGCTGATGAGCGATGAGCATTTCACGGTTGACGGCAGTTTGATTGAGGCGTGGGCCTCTTTGAAGAGCTTCAAGCGCAAGGCTCAGAAGGATGATGGCGCAACCGATTCTGATGATCCTGGCAATCCCTCGGTGGATTTTCACGGGGAGAAGCGGAGCAATGATACGCATCAAAGCACGACGGATGCTGAGGCCAAGCTGATGCGGAAGGGCAAGGGCAAAGAGGCGAAGCTGAGTTATTCTTTGCACTCGCTGATGGAGAACCGGAACGGGCTTTTGGTCGATTTTAAGGTTGGGTTTGCGGACGGATTTTCGGAGCGGTTTGCTGCGATCGAGATGGTTGATGATAGCGTTGGGGGAGCTCATCGGATCACAATTGGAGCCGACAAGGGATATGACAGTGAGGATTTTGTGGAGGCGCTAAGGGAGAGGAATGCTGCTCCGCATCTGGCTCAAAACGATTCGGGCAAGAGAGGCTCTGCGATTGACCGACGGACGACCCGTCATCCGGGATATAAAATCAGCCGGAAAAAACGGAAACGAGTGGAAAAAATTTTCGGATGGGTTAAAACGATTGCGCTTTTCGGGAGGACGCGTTATAAAGGGAGGCTGAGGACCCAGTTCTGGGCGTATCTGATGGGAGCGGCTTATAATTTATTGCGAATGTCCCGTCCGCTGATGAATACGGCTTGAAAAAGAGGGAACGGAAGCGGTATCGGGATTAAAAATTGAATGATAAGCAGAGCAAGAATCAGGGCAAGGGGCTGAAATAAAATTCACGGACTGCGAAATGAAAACAAATTCAAACGCCCGGCCAATTTTTCAACAGCCTGCTAATAGGAAAAATTGGCCACGCGGAAGGCATATAATTCGGAGCGCAACCTGCGGTTTTTAAAGGATAATATCGACTTTTCCTCGACCCCGTTCTTGTTTCAGCGCGGCTAAACACTTTTTAGTTTTCAGTTATTTTTCAGCAGGTTGCGCTGGACGGATTTTGGCCATTTTCGAGGCCTATTTTTCGGACGTTTTTTGTCACTGTTTGGCGGGATTGAACGGAACGATCAAAACGGGGGCCTTAAAAATTAAAAATAGCTCTGACCCGACCATACCTACAATTTCACGCTATGATGAATTGACAGGGATAGAAACTTGATGCTAAACTTGGGCTTAAAGAAAAGGGCGAAACATATGCGGGGCAAATATATTTTGGCAGAGGCAAAAAGAAAGAGCTTGGTAAGGGGATTAGAGGCTAAAACCCTCAACAATTTTAGATCTCGCGAAAATGAACCCCCCCAATACAAAGCTCCTATTGAGCAGATTCTTGATAAAGAAACATGGAAGTCTTATGGGGCGGTTTCTACTCCACCCGAAATAGTCTCATTTATGCTAAAGCTAAGCGGTGTCAAGACTTGGGAATCTTTGAGAATTCTTGAGCCTGGTGCTGGTTTATGCGAGTTTCTGGAAAAAATTTATCAGAACCATCCAAATAATTACTTCTATGGGGTGGAAGCAAACCGAGATATTTACGATATAGCCCATTCCTTATTTCCCCAATTTCATTTAATTTTAGAGGATTTCCTGCTCTGGAAACCAGAGATAGAGTTTGACTTGGTGATTGGAAATCCGCCCTATGGAATAATAGGCGACCAGAGTCACTATCCTATCCATATCTTGAAGAAAAAGAAGGAGGCTTATAAAGCTATCTTCAGCACTTGGTATGGGAAATATAATATTTATGGGGCATTCATTGAAAAAGGGATAAATCTTCTAAAAAATGGAGGAAAGCTTATTTTCATCTTACCGACCACTTTCATGGTTCTCGATGAATTCAAACTGCTCAGAAAATTCCTTGCGCTTTCTGGCAAGGCCATAATTTACTACCTAGGACCGAAGATATTTCAAGGCAGGACTGTAGCGACCGTAATCCTGATTTGTGAGAAAGGCTCAAAGGGAATTGAACTTTTTGAAGTGAAGAACCTTAAAGAAATAATCAAATGTTATGAGCGGTCCGACTATGAAGGGGGAATAATCAAGTTTGAAAGTAATGATAGCCGAACTTTTGAAAAAGGAAAGATCGCGTTGGGGGAGGTCTTCGATATTCACTTCGCCGCTCGCAGCCCTGAGATTAAAAATCATCCGAAAACCTCAACGCGCGCTGGCCCAGGGCTGGTTCCTGCTCTAACTGGAAGGAATCTTCATAAAGGGTGGATTGATTATGAGAAGTGTTTTTCCGGTCTATATTTTCCCGTTTCAGATGCTAAGCTATTGAGAGATTTCTATGGTATTTCTCACATTGTAGTTGGCCACACCAAAGCTGGCAAAGTTGTTTCCGCAATTGACCAGAAATGTTATCCCTGGCGTGAAGAATTACATCTGGTTCCAAAATCAAGAGAGCTTGATCTGGAAAAAGTTGCCGAATATTTAAATAGCGAACCAGTTCAGGAATATATGAAAAACCTCTACAAAGAAATAACCCCTCACTTGACCATGACCCAACTTAAGCTATTGCCGATTCCATTCAGTTTCGCGAAAGGAGGATTGCTATAATGACTTGTAAAACAAATCTTGATAATTTCCGCAAGTTCCTAGCTACAATTCCGCTTGAAAAATACCGTGAGCAATTCAAAGATATCAAATGGGTTGAACAGGATTTGTGGCCATCTCTGCTGCCTCAAGAATCAATTTATAAGTATTATTGGATTGAAAAATCTTTTGTGGATTTTGACAACTGGTTTGAGGATTTTTATCAAGAAATTCATAGCGATCCAGAAAAATCTAAAGAGGTAAAAAAATTCAAGAAATATTATTTTGATAAGGACGAGAATGGATGGTTCAAAAAGGGATTCAAAGCCAGAATGTACCGGACTTGGACGGCAATGCTAACTCAATTGGATTTTTGTTATGCGCTTGCCAATAGTTTGGAACAATCTAAGATTTCTGTTCAAATGCAATGCTGAAATGGATATAGGGGGTGTTGATCTTAAAATTGGAGAAATTGAGTTCGCAATTTATAAGGTAAGCCAACGAAAGGAAGCTAGGTCTGCGGAAAAATCTCGCAAGAGTCGCGTAAATATTCCATACGCTGTTTACAATGCAGATGAATACGCAAGGCTTTCTGAAAGCCCAAGGGTTTCAGAGGATAATCGCAAAAAATATAAGAAAGCTCTGGCTGCCTTTAAAAAGTATTTTTATGTCCTAGAAAATGGCTTCGTGGTCTTTAGCGAAAATTATGTATTGCCAATAGCGAAAAATCTATCCGATTCTGATAAATTGAATGGTTTTATAAACAATATGCTTGAAGAACTCTCTGGAGAATAGAAGATTTTATACCACCCCCCGGTTTTTTGGACACAATTTAAGAATAAAGCGGCCATCTTGGTCAAGCAAATGAAGTTTTTCCATCGAATTATTATTCATTTGAAAACTCTCTTTTTATGCTAGCCAGCACTTCGCCATATGTTTCACTGATATTCTTCGAGAATGGAATATATTGAATACCGTCAATATTTGAGAATTTTTCTACTCCTTCTTGCAAAAGTACTATTGCTCTGTTAAATCCTAGCGTTCCTTGAAAAAGACCAGCCTCATGAATTACGTTATCACGAGCATGAAACTTTCCCTCGGTATCTTTTGTTTCAGCGGTCAGAACAAGTATGGCAAAAGAAGACCGATCAACCATTTCCTCGAGGATATCTTTGATAGCCAATCCTGCTCGAGCACCAATTTCGTAAGCTTCAACTTTAAAGCCATGCCTTTCTGCTAGATGGTCTTTCAAATCTCTCCATGAATTATTATGTCCATGACCTATAAAAATTTTCGGAGGTGCTTCTGGTATTGCGCAAGAAGCCTCAGCGTCCTCAAAAACTGCAAAAACCGCTTCTATATCACTCCGTTTTGGCATAGTCACAGTAATTTGGGAACTTTTGCTCGGAACATTTAAAAACATCAATATAGCAATCGCAGCATTTGAAAATTCGTAGTGAATTTGGCAAAAATCAATTGGGGATCGATAATCAGCAAAAAATTCATGCTCATCATCATGTTTAAGTGTCACATCACCCATTTCCAGCCTAAAATACTTCCGCACAATTTCATTTTTAGTGCAACGTTTCCTAATTTCTTCTACAGCACTTTTAATTACTTTAGGGGTAAACTTCGTCCAATAATATATTTTGCTTTTTTCCATTTTAGCAAATACTTGAGTTTTGGTCTTATTCTTTATCCTTTGGTTCTGTAGTCAAAGCTTGACACTATCCTTTTTGTTTTCAGCCTCGACTTCGGCTAGGTTTAACTGCGGAAAAATTTGTATAGAGAAATTATGGCAGAAAAAGATTGTTTGTCAAATCGATGGCGGGCAGGAGTGCCCGCCCCCCTCGGCAAGAGTGTCTGCGCCCCAAGATCGGGGCTGAAGCCCCTCGCACATTTACAATGAATCGCGAGCAAGCTCGCTCGCACTCATTAGCATTCCGCAGACAAATAAAAAGGGCCGGGGTTTGTTCCGGCCCCTTTGAGCTTTGAAATTTGCGATCAGGTTTAGTACATCGGTGGATGGCCGCCGCCGGGCATGGGGAATTTTTCTTTTTCTTCGGGTTTTTCCGCGATGACGCATTCGGTGGTTACGAGCAGTCCCGCGACCGAGGCTGCGTTCTGGAGTGCGCTGCGGACGACCTTGGTGGGGTCAATGATACCGGCCTTGACCAGGTCTTCGTACTCCATAGTCTGGGCGTTGAACCCGAAGCCGCCTTTACTATTCTTAATCTTGTCCACCACGATTGAGCCGTCCACGCCTGCGTTCTGCGCGATCCAGCGGGATGGCTCATCGAGTGACTTCTTCACAATATTGATTCCGAACTTCTCGTCGTCGTCTCCGGCCTTGAGCGCATCAAGGGTCGGGATGGTGCGGATGTATGCGACCCCGCCTCCGGGCACGATTCCCTCTTCAACCGCGGCCTTGGTCGCGTTCAGCGCGTCCTCCACCCTCGCCTTTTTCTCTTTCATTTCGGTCTCGGTCGCGGCTCCCACCTTGATCACCGCCACTCCGCCTGCGAGCTTGGCCAGCCGTTCCTGAAGTTTTTCCCGGTCATAGTCGGAGGTTGTCTCTTCGATCTGGGCCCGGATCTGGGTCATCCTCGCCTTGATCTCGTCCTTTTTACCCGCGCCTTCGATTATGGTGGTGTTATCCTTGTCAATGACCACTTTCTTGGCCTTGCCCAGGTCCGTCAGCTTTATGTTCTCGATTTTCACACCCAGGTCTTCGGTGAAGGCCTGGCCGCCGGTAAGGATCGCAATGTCCTCAAGCATGGCCTTTCTGCGCTCTCCAAACCCGGGAGCCTTGACCGAGCAGCACTGAAGGATTCCCTTGATCTTGTTGACGACCAGGGTGGCGAGGGCCTCGCCCTCAACATCCTCGGCTATAATCAAAAGCGGCTTTCCCATCCGCGCGACCTGTTCGAGCAAGGGGAGCATGTCTTTCATTGAGGAAATTTTCTTTTCGTGGAGAAGGATGAGGACATCTTCGAGCACGGACTCCATTTTTTCCGGGTCGGTGACGAAGTAAGGAGAAAGATAGCCGCGGTCAAACTGCATTCCTTCAACCACATCGAGGGTGGTTTCAATGGCCTTGGCCTCTTCCACCGTGATGACGCCTTCTTTCCCGACTTTGTCCATCGCCTCGGCGATGATTTCTCCGATCTGGGTGTCGTCGTTGGCGGAAACGGTTCCCACCTGGGAAATTTCTTCCTTGCCCTTCACCGGCTTGGACATGCTCTTAAGCTCTCCGATCACCGCCTCAACCGCCTTGTCAATGCCGCGCTTTAAGCCCATGGGATTGGAGCCGGCCGCGACCAGCCTCATACCCTCGCGGCAAATAGCCTGGGCGAGCACGGTGGCGGTGGTGGTTCCGTCTCCCGCGACATCGCTGGTCTTGGACGCGACTTCCCTCACCATCTGCGCGCCCATATTTTCAAACTTGTCTTCGACCTCGATTTCTTTGGCGACGGTAACGCCGTCCTTGGTTACGGTGGGGGAGCCGAAGGTTTTTTCGATCAGGACATTCCGCCCGCGGGGGCCGAGAGTGACCTTGACCGCGTCCGCGAGAGCGTTTACGCCTTTGAGCACCTTGGCTCTTGCGTCTTCCGAGTATTTAATAATCTTGGCAGCCATTTCTAGATTCCTCCTTCTTGGAAATTTTTTTAGTCTTCGAGTATGGCGAGAATTTCGTCTTCCCGCATAATCATATACTCGTCGCCGCCGATCTTGACGGTGGAGCCGGCAAACTTCTCAAACAGAACCTTGTCGCCCACCTTGAGATCCAGAGGCCGGACCGAGCCGTCCTCCATAATCTTGCCCTTGCCCACGGCAACCACCTTGCCCTGGTGCGGTTTTTCCTTGGCCGTGTCCGGAATGAGAATACCCCCCGCGGTTTTCTCCTCCTCTGCCAGCTGCTTGACCATAATCCGGTCATGCAATGGTCTCATTTTCAACGCCATTATCCTGCCCTCCTTTCTGATTTTATTGGAAATTTTGTGCTAAATAAATATAACCAACTTTTGCCGGTTGTCAATAGGCAAGGTCAAAATTTTTAGCACTCCGGTTTTCCGAGTGCTAAATTCCGGGAAAAAGAGACGGGGCAGGAGTGATCAGGCCTTGATTTTCGCCGCAGGATGCTGTTTTTAAAAGCATCTGATTTTCAAACCGCTATATCTGGTTATTAAAGTAAATTTTGAAATATACCTGGCTGGTTCTTTGTTTCCAGTCGGTTCGTGAAAGCTCCTGGCTGGTCCAGCCGTAAATCTGGTGGACTAGTCGATATTTTTCCGTAAATCTTTTGTCCAGCGCCAGCTGGCGGTCAAATTCGCTGTGTCCGAGTTCTGCGCCGGCTGGATATTTGTGGACCAGGGTTACGATGCAGAACGGGTTCTGGTCAAAGATATAGTCAAGGTCGGTTGTGAGGGAGGAGATGCCCGGGAGCCTTCCGAGGTGTCGGTCCACCAGCCCCATTGTGTCAATGATGCGGTCGTGGTCGCCGAAATATCCGATATAGCCGATGTCTCCTGCGGCGATGGTCTGGTTTTGCCATACATATTTCCGGAGCCATTCTGCTGTTGGCCGGTAAAACTTTGCCTGGTTCTGGTGCCAGTTTTTGTCAAAGCTGTTGCCCATAAGGTATCTGGCAATTCCATAGACCTGGAGCAGGAGAAAGAGAGACACTATGACCCTGAGAAGGTTGATCAGTTTTTTAGAAAAAGAATTTACTCCTTCTGTTTTCCAGATCAAGCAGGCAATAATAAAAACCGCTCCGGTCACAACCGGCAGAAGCGGAACCGCGAGCCGGTATCCGGGCATCCAGTCGCCGCCGGCCAGGAACAGAAACGCGAGATAAGACAGGGCAAAAGTCGCAGGCATCCTGACCGGGCCCAGCTTTTCCTTGACATAAAAACGCGCCACAACAATCATAACGCAGAAGATGAGCGCCAATGGGTTATGAAGAAAAAAATCCGCCAGGTAAATTAGTCCTTCCCTAAATCCGGCCCATCCCAATCCGGTCTTGGCATAGAAGGTGTTGGGCAGGAAACTGCGGTAGTAAACGCTGCGCCAGAAAAAATAAAAGAGGTAGGGGCCGATGAAGATAAGCCAGTTGCGCGCGGTCGGTTGGAACTGGCCGCGGCTCTTCCACCAATCCCGGAACTGGATTACCGCGACAGCCGCGAAAAGCAGGATGCCGTCGGGCCGGGTCAAGGCCGCGAGCAGGGCCAAACCGATTGCGGTCTTTTTCTTTTCAACGCTCAAAGCGTAAATTGCGGTGATAATGAGGAGACAGAAAAGCGGGGTCTCAAGTCCCTGGACATTCCAGACCGCAAAATAAAGGTTGGTGGCCAGAAAGCCCGCGGCTGTGAGCGCAAGCCATTTCCCCCGGGTTTCTTTTTTCACCCACAAAAAAAGGAAGGCGGTGCTTAAAAGGCCGGAGATTATTCCAAGGAACTGGGAGATGAATCTCATATTGAACCCGAGCTTCCAGCCCAGCGCGAGTAAAAGCACCCACAAAAAATTGGAATATCCCTCCACCCTTTGCAGGGCTTCGCGGCCCGGTTGAGCCTCGGCTTCCGCGGCTCCTGAAACTCGGTTATAGACCAGTCCGAATCCCTGAGCGAGGTTTCGCGCGTAGCGCGCGGAGATATAGGCGTCGTCAACCAGGTCATGGCACTGGAGAAGGGTGGAGGCGAGTTGAAAGACAAAGACCGCGATCAGGCAGTAGAAAAGAGGACTGCTCTGGTTGCGGCTGAAAAAATTTTTGAGCCGGAGCAGATAAATTTTCGGCTCAAGGCCGGGCATCACTTGTTTTCCAGGAAATACTTTATGGTCTTCAAGACCCGGGGCGTCTCGAACGGCTTCTTAACATAGTCGTCGCAGCCGGCTTCAAAGCCTTTCCGGATCTGGTCTTTGGCCGCGTCTTTTCCGCAGAACATAATGAAGATTTGCCGCAGGAGATGGTTGCGCTTGATCAGCCGGCAGAACTCAAGCCCATTGAGCCATTTTAAAGCGATATCGAGAATGACAAGGTCAAAGTTATTATTTTCGATTATTTTCGCCAGCTCCTCTTCGCTTCCCGCGGCCAGAACCGCATAGCCCTGGGATTCAAGCGCGTTAACCAGAGCCGAACGCTCGCTTCCCTCGCCATCCACCACCAGGATAACGCGCTGGCTGCGCGACTGGCGCAGCAGCCGATAGTCGGCCAGGCTGACGACCTTTTCGCTGAGGAACCGGTCTTTTTTGAGCTGCTCGATCTGCCTGCTCAGGGACTTCCCCGCCAGCATAAGCTCGCTGACCTTTAAGCTCCGCTGCTTTTTTTCGCCACTGGAATCGTTCATCCCGTTACCCCTGCAACCGAAACCGCCAAGTTTCTTTTGATATTATCCCTCGGAACCAGACAGAAATCAAGAATTATTTGGGGGTAATTTTCTACCCGCGGCGGTTTTGCGGATTTCGCGGCCGCGCCTTTTGGTTTTAAGGCAGAATTTACAAAGGAATTTCGCGGCGTGGAAAAAGAACGGGCATGGCTTCAGGGCATTTTCCGCGCGGGCGGGGAACTTTTATAAAAGGGCAACATCCTTTATTATCAGGTGTCGGAAAAATGATTAGATAATGGAGGTAAGGGGCCGGGAGCGAATCGGCCCTGAGACAAAATGAAGCTGAAAAGTTTGGCGGTTGTGCTTCTCGGATTTTTGCTGGCGGCGAGCTTGAGCGGAAAACCGCGCAGCTCGGATTTCAGGTGGAGCAAACTGGGAAGGTCCCAAAAGGGAAGACTGGAAAGGCTGGGGAATATGAAAGTGATGAGATTCGATAACGGGGTTCAGGCCTTGATTCAGGAGAACCATTCCGCGCCGGTGGTGGCTTTGCAGGTCTGGGTCAAGGCCGGCAGCGGGGACGAGACGGATCCGCTTGCGGGCGTTGCGCATATGATTGAGCATATGATGTTCAAGGGGAGCGAGAAATTTCCCGCGGGCGAGCTTGCCCATCAGATCGAAGCCAAGGGCGGGATTCTGAACGCTTACACCAGCTCTGACTTCACGGTTTACTGGACCGTGCTTTCCAGCAGGTTTTATCAAACCGGGCTAGAGCTTTTTTCGGACGCGATTTTTAAACCTAAGTTTGACTCCGAGGAACTTGAGCGGGAGCGGGAGGTTGTTCTTGAGGAAATCCGCCGGCAGGAGGACAATCCCCGCGCCCGTCTTTATAATCAGCTGATGAAGCTGACCTACCAGGCGTATCCGTATCGGAGACCTGTGATCGGCTATCAGGACACGGTTTCCGGCTTTGAGCGAAAGCAGCTTATGCGCTTCTTCAACTGCAGCTACCGGCCTGACAATATGCTCGTGGTTTTGGTCGGGGACATAACCCCGGAGCAGGCGGAAGAAAACCTGAAAAAATATTTCGGCCAGCCTCTGGCAAGAGAAAGCTGCGAACTTCCGGACCAGAGACAAACGGTTGAGCCGGAGCAGAATGAGATGACGGTGCGGCTGACCAAGGGCCAGCTTAATCGAGGATACATCTATCTGGCCTATAAAACTTCATCCTTCGGAGATGCGGATATGGCCGCGCTCGACCTGCTCGCGAGCATCCTGGGCCAGGGAGAGAGTTCCCGGCTGGTGGAGAGGGTCCGCAACCAGAAAAAACTGGTTGACGAGATTTTCGCCTATTCCAACACCCCGCGCGGGCCGGGCGCGATTATTATCGCCGCGAGCCTGGACCCCAAGAACCTGATCCCGGCTTCGCAGGAAATCATCGCCACGGTCAATTCAATCAAGGACCGCGGGGTAGAGGACTGGGAGCTTGCCCGGGCCAAGCGCCAGATCGAGAGCGATGCGATTTATTCGCGCGAGACAATGGAGGGCAACGCGCGCAGGATTGGATTTTTCAGCTCGATCATCGGCGATCCCGGGTATGAGAAAAAATACCTGGACCAGGTGTCAAAAGTCAGCGCGGCTGAGATCCAGAAGACGGCGCAAAAATATCTGCCGGTTTCTCGTCTCGCTTTGGCGGGAATGATGCCGGAGGCCGCGCTCAAGAAAGACACCGCGAGCAGCCTGAAAGCCGCGCTGCTCGACTCCGCGCAAAAATCCGCTGACTGGGTGCCCGGCCAGGAAAAGCTTCAAGTCAGGTCCGCCGGGCTCTGGCCCCTCCCCTCACCTGCCCTGGGCGAAAAGATGGCTTCCGAGCCGAAGAAGTTTGCGCTCAAGAACGGGATTCGGCTGCTGGTTCGGGAAAATCATTATGTGCCTCTGGTATCGGTTCGCGCGGGTTTCGCCGGCGGAGTCAGGTTTGAAAACGATTCGGACAACGGTGTTTTCAACCTGATTGCGGAAATGCTGACCGAGGGCGCCAAGGATATGAGCGCGGCTCAAATCCACCGCTCGATTGAGTCGCTGGCCGCCAACATCAACGGTTTTGCGGGCAGGAACAGCTTCGGCCTGACCATGACCGCGCCTTCCCCCAACTTCGACCAGTCGCTTGAGCTTTTCGCGAAACTGCTAAGCGAGCCGACCTTCCCTTCCAAGGACCTCGAGCGGATGCGGGCCTTTGTCCTGGCCGCGCTCCAGCGGGAACAGGACCAGCCCAGGATCATGGTCAACAATTTGTTCTACCGGACCCTTTTCAATAAACATCCCTACCGACTGAATCCTCTGGGAAGCGAAGAAAGCCTGAAGAAGCTCAAGCGAAACGACCTCGTTGATATATACCGGCAGTTTGCGGCTGCGGACAGCCTTGTGATCGCGGTTTCCGGAGATGTGCGCGCGGAAAAGGTCAAGGCTAGGCTGGAAGCGCTGTTTGCGGATTTCAACCAGGCCGGGACCGCGATATCCGCGCCGCCGGCAGAGCCCGATTTCAGCAAGCCGAGGATCAAAGAAATCGATCGGGAAGGCAGCCAGGCTCAGATTGTTTACGGCTGGCTGGGAACCACGCTTTCCTCAAGCGACGAGCCCGCGGTTGAGGTTCTGTCCGAGATTCTTTCCGGGATGAGCGGCAGGCTTTTTGTGGAGCTGAGAGACAAGAGAAGCCTGGCCTATGAGGTTTCAGCCTATCACACGGAAGGAGTTGAGCCGGGCTATATTGCCGGCTACATCGGCTGCGCGGCGGAAAAGAAGCAGGGGGCGTTGAGCGGCATGCTTGAGGAATTTGAGAAGCTGAAAACCGGGGCCGGGAGCGAAGAAGAAATCGCGCGCGCCAAAAACAGTCTGATCGGAAGCTACGAGATCGAGCTTCAAAACAATCTGACCATAGCCACCCATATGTTTTTTGACGAGCTTTATGATTTGGGATTCGGCCACTGGCAGAAATACCCGGAAAGAATTGACAAGGTCGGCTGGAAGGAGATCGAGGCCGCGGCAAACAAATACCTCAGCTCCGGATACGCGCTTGCGATCATAAACCCCAAGCCGCCCGGGCAAAAGAAAAAATCCAGGTAGTTTTTATCCATTCGCGGGATTGCTTTCCGGCCGCGGCTTAAGCGGCTTGATTTAAAATTATTTACCGGTTAAATTATGGGGCTATGAAAACCAAGCTCTTGTTAGTTGCGGTCGCGGCTTGGGCGCTGGCTTTGGGCGCCTGCGCAATAAAACCGGCGGCATTAAAAAACCCGGAGCCGGCCGATCTTTACGAAACGGTCAACTCCTTCTACGCCTTCCTGCTTAACCGCGACCTGGACAGCTTTGAAAGCAGGGATGAGATGCAGGCGCATTTTGAAAACCAGGACAAGTTTTACGATTTCCTGGATACCATCATCCCCGCGATGTGGGAGAGAAAATTTGACCGGCAGCGGATTCTTGGCTACCAGGTGCGCGCGATTGAAATGGACCCGGATCAAAACGAAGCCTGGGTCAAAATCTGGATCCGCTCGGATGATGTCTTCCCGTTCGGAAAGGTTATGACCTTCTCCCAGCGCTGGTATAGCAACGCGTTCATCTGGTACCCGGCTGAGATCAAAGCCAAAAAAGCAACCCTCATCGAAAAGTATCGATAGCCCTTGAGCGCGGGATCGATGCGCGCTGAGCCTGATCAAAATATCGAAAAGCTGTAGTATAATATTGTTTTGATGTTCAAAATTGAGCGAGTGATGCTGATCAATCCGCCGGCGCGCGTGTCTTCTTTCCAGGATTTTATGGTGACCCAGCCAGTCGGGATAGCTTACCTGGCCTCCATGATCCGGGACAAATACCAAGTGAAAATTCTGGATGCGCTCGTGCTGGGCAGAGAAAAAGAGCGGTGGATCAAGTGGAATTATGTTGAGTCAGGCCTCACGCTGGAAGAAATCCTGGCAGAGGTCAAAAAATTCAATCCCCAAGTGGTGGGCATCAGTTGCCTTTTCTCCGCTCACTTCCTGGTCGTGGCTGACATTGCAGCCGCGATCAAGAGGCAGAGCAAGGATCTAATAATCGTCACCGGCGGCGCGCATCCGAGTTTTATGCCCGAAGACAGCTTCCGCCGCGCGCCTGATCTGGATTACATCGTGATCGGCGAGGCCGAGGAAAGCTTCCCCCAACTGCTCCAAGCGCTTGCAACCGGCTCCGGGCTTGATGCCATCGACGGCCTGGCCTGGAAAGAAAACGGGCAGCTCAGAGTCAACCCCAAAACCCGCTGGATCGAAAATATCGATTCCATACCCTCTCCATCGCGGGACCTGCTGCCGATGGAAAGATACTTTGAAATCAATGTGCCGTTTATGTATTACTCAAAAAGCCCGCGCAATGTATCTTTCGTAACCTCGCGCGGCTGCCCGTTCAAATGCAGTTTCTGCTCTTCGTGCAACTATTGGGGAAACCGCATCCGATATCGATCAATCGAGAATGTGATCTCCGAGCTTAAGGAATTGAAAAGCCGGTTCCGGGTGGAGGAGATAAAATTTGAGGATGACAATTTGCTTCTGAATCGGGAGCGGGCCAAAAGGCTCTTTCGCTCTATGATTGCCGAGAGACTCAACCTTCACTGGAATATGCCCAACGGCGCGTATGTAAACTCGCTGGTTGACGAGGAACTGGTCCGGCTGATGAAGGAGAGCGGCTGCTTCGAGGTCATCCTGGCTTTTGAAAGCGGAGACCAGGATGTTCTTGACCACATCATCCATAAGCCTGAGGACCTCTCCAAGGCGGACCGGGTGGTAAAGCTCCTGCGCGATTATCAGATAGACATCCACGCGTTTTTCATAATCGGCTTTCCGGGCGAGACCAGGGAGCAGATTAAAAACACCTTCAGGTTCGCTCGGCGGCTCAAAATCGATATGCCCTACTTTTTCCTGTTCAATCCCCTGCCCGGCAGCGAGCTTTATGATACCTGCCTCAAGAAAGGATACTACGAGCCGGAGCTGGTCTACTACACAAACTACTATTACAACAGCATCACCACGGATGAATTCAACCCGGTTCAGCTTCGTCGAATTCAGTACTTTTACACTCTTTTCCGGGACCTTCAGGTGCTGACCCGGAATCCCAAACTCGTGTTCAGCAAGTATCTGAAAAGGGTGTCAACCAGGAGAAACCTGCTGGTGCTGCCCAGGTCCATCCGCACCGCGCTCCTGAGCCTGGTAAAAAACGACTAGGAAAATTTCGACTGGCCAGGCGAAAATTCGCCCGCATTTTTACCCGCGCGCGAATTCCGGGAAACAGAAAATTAACGCTCAGATTTGCGCGATAGGCGTCCCCGGGTTCAGGGTCAGGCGCGGACTTTATCTCAGGTTGAATTAAGCCAAAGCTTTAATATAATATCTTATCAATGCCTGCAATTGAACGAGTGATGTTCATAAACCCCCCGGCACGCGAATCATCCTTCCATGACTTCGTGGTAACCCAGCCCGTCGGTCTGGGCTACCTGGCTTCTGTGACCAGGCGCAACTATCAAGTCAAAATACTGGATGCGGTGGCGCTCGGCAGAGAAAAAGAACGGTGGATCAAATGGAACTATATTGAGGCCGGATTAACCATTGACGAAATCGTTGAGGAAGTAAAAAAATTTAATCCCCAGGTAGTGGGAATATCCTGCCTTTTCTCCTCGCATTTTTTGCTCGTGGCCGGCCTGGCTGCCGCGATCAAGAAGCAGCTTAAGGACATAATCATCGTCACCGGCGGCGCGCACCCGAGCTTTATGCCCGAAGACAGTTTCCGCCGCGCGCCCGAGCTGGATTACATTGTGATCGGCGAGGCCGAGGAAAGCTTCCCCCATCTGCTCCAAGCGCTTGCAACCGGCTCCGGGCTTGACGCCATTGACGGCCTGGCCTGGAAAGATAACGGCGGAGTCCGCATCAACCCGAAAACCCGCTGGATCGAGAACCTGGATTCCCTGCCTTTCCCGGCCTGGGACCTGCTGCCGATGGAAAGATACTTTGAAATAAATGTGCCGTTTATGTTCTATTCCAAAAGCCCGCGCAATGTGTCTTTCATAACCTCGCGCGGCTGCCCGTTCAAATGCAGTTTCTGCTCTTCGTGCAACTATTGGGGAAACCGCATCCGGTACCGATCCATAGAGAATATTATCGCCGAGATGAAAAAGTTAAAGACCGAGTTCAAAATTGAGGAGCTAAAATTTGAGGATGACAATTTGCTGTTGAACCGGGAGCGGGCTAAAAGGCTTTTCCGCGCAATGATCGAAGAGAAGCTGAATTTCCACTGGAATATGCCCAACGGCGCGTATGTGATGTCGTTTCTTGACGAGGAGCTGGTCCGGCTGATGAAAGAGAGCGGCTGCTACGAGGTTGTTTTGGCCTTTGAAAGCGGAGACCAAAATGTGCTGGACAACATCATCCACAAACCTGAAGACCTGTCCAAGGCCGAGAGAGTGGTGAAGCTCTTGCGGGACTACCATATAGGCATACACGCTTTTTTCATAGTTGGTCTTCCCGGCGAAACCTGGGAGCAGATTAAAAACACCTTCAGTTTCCCACGGAGGCTGAAGATCGATATGCCTTATTTTCTGCTTTTCAATCCCCTGCCCGGATCCGAACTCTATGATACCTGCATCAAAAAAGGCTACTACGACCCGGAATTGGTCTACTACACCAATTATTGCTCCAACAGCATCACAACCGACGAGTTCAACCCCGCTCAGCTCCGCCGGCTTCAGTATTTCTACACCCTTTACCGGAATGTGGATTTGCTGGCGCGCAATCCTAAACTCGTGTTCACCAAGTACCTGAGACGAGTGGCAACCCGGAAAAACTATCGCGCCATACCCCGGTCCATCCGCACTGCTTTTCTGAGCCTGTTGAAAAATGATTGAAACGACGGCCTGAGGCCGCCTTGAAATGCCGCGTCTGCTCTGATCCAATCAGAGGCAAGTTTGCATACCGGGCGGATTGTGTTAACTTTTTAAATTGATGCTCAAACCCCGGAAGATAAACCGCGTGATGCTCATCGGCCCCAATTATATCTGCCCGCCCCTGCACGCGAAACCGGCTATGGTTCCCGTGGGCATTTCCTACCTCGCGGCTGTGCTCAGACAAAATTACGAGGTCAGGTTAATGGACTCCATAGTTGAAGGTTACGCGTATGAACGAGTGACCGAAGACGGACTTCTGGTCTACGGCCTCACCGAGGAAATGATTCTTAAGGAGATCGAAAACTTCGGCCCCCAGGTGGTGGGTGTGGGCTGCACCTTTTCCGGCATGTTTACTCTTATGTCAAGCCTGGTGCAGAAAATCAAGCAGACCTTCCCGGAAATAATCACTGTAACCGGAGGCCCACACACGAGTTTCCTGCCCGAGGACACTTTCCATCGCACTCCCGGCCTTGATTACATAATTCTGGGAGAGGGAGAAGAAAGCTTTCCACGCCTTTTGGAAGCGATCCAGAAGGGAAAGGGCATCGAAGAAATCGATGGCCTGGCCTGGAAGGATAACGGCAGTATCCGGGTTAATCCCAAGACCAAATTCATCGCGGATCTGGACACCATACCCTTTCCGGCCCGGGACCTTTTGCCCATGGAAAAATATTTTAAAATTAATGTCCCGTTCTTGTTTTACTCCAAAAATCCGAGAAACCTGTCCTTCATAACCTCTCGCGGCTGCCCCTTCAAGTGCCGGTTCTGCTCCTCGGCCAATCACTGGGGGCGCCGCATTCGCTTCCGGTCTGTGGAGAATGTGCTGGCCGAGATGGGGGAGCTGGTAAATCGCTTCGGGGTTAAAGAGCTCAAGTTTGAGGATGACAACTTGATGGCTAATCCGAGCCGGGCCAAGGCTATTTTCCGGGGAATGATCGAGCGCAAATTCAACCTGAAGTGGAATATGCCCAACGGGGTTATGATCAAGGCGCTGGATGATGACGAGCTTTTGCACCTGATGAAGGAAAGCGGCTGCTATGAGGTGATCCTTGCTTTTGAAAGCGGCAGCCAGTATGTGCTGGATAATATTATCCACAAGCCCGTGGACCTGGCCAAGGCCCCGGACATAACCAGAAAGGTAAGAGACCACGGAATAGACACCCTCGCATTCTTTATCGTCGGCTTTCCCGGCGAGACCAAGGAGATGATCCGGCAAACGGTCAATTACGCCAAAAACCTGCCCCTGGACAAAATTTTTCTCTGGCGGTTTAATCCCCTCCCGGGAACCGAGCTTTATGAGGAGTCGCTGGCCAAGGGGCTTTTCAAGCAGGAAGACCTTTACCGGGAAAATTATGTGTTAACAGGCATCCAGATTGAAGGGATGGAAGACCGTCTGTACTGGAAGTATTTCCAGGAGGCTTACTCCGCCAGCATAATAAAATCTTTCCTGCGCGCGCCGATAAGGTTCATCAAGAGATACTACAAGTCTTTCTTTAAACTCGAATCTTATCGCGCAATCTGGCGAATGAGAAAAGCGCTCTAACTGCCAGCCTCGCAAACACGGCCAAATCCCAGACCGCCCCGCCCCTTTTGCAGCTAACAAGATGTTTGCCCGAGCGGGCTTTTGCGGCTGCGGTTCAATCCGGTCTTAAAGATGCTAAAATCAATTTCAATGGACCGTCTGAAGTTCAACTTGCTCGCCCGCAGCATCAAAGGCGAGCTGAAGACCGACCCGGTTTATCGCGAGGCCTTCGCAAGCGCGGCCTGCCTGTACCGGATCCTGCCTCAAGCGGTCGCGATCCCGCAAGACTGCGAAGACCTGGCATCGATCCTGGAATTTGCGGCTCAGGAGAAAATTCCGGTCACCGCGCGCGGCGCCGGCTCATCGGTCGCGGGACAGGCGCTCGGTTCCGGAATCGTAATCAGCCTGAGCAAATACCTGAACCGGATTCTGGAGATCAGGCCGGAAGAGAAAAAGGCGCTGGTGGAGCCGGGCGTTATTTCCGCGGACTTGAACGCGGCGCTCAAACCTTATGGCCTTTTCTTCCCGCCCGACCCCTCGAGCGGAAACTATTGCACCATCGGCGGAATGATCGCCAATAACTCCAGCGGCGCGCATTCCCTGTTTTACGGCGCGACCCAGAATTATCTGGAAGAGATGGAGGTCATCCTTGCCGACGGCTCCGCCGCGCTGGTTGGCAAAAATAAATTTGAATTGACCGAAGAAAAAAGTTACTGGGCGAGGCAAATTCCACGAAAATTGAACAGGCTTTTTCAGGAACACAAAGCCGCCATCGAAAAAGATCGACCTGCGGTCAAAAACGCGAGCGGGTACCTCTTGTGGGGAGCTCTGGAGCCGGAGGGCATAAACTACGCCCGGCTTTTAGCCGGCTCGGAGGGAACCCTGGCCGTTATTCTCAAAGCCTGGCTCAAACTTGAAAACCTTCCCGGAGCCAAGAGCGCAGGTCTGATTTATTTCAAGGATTTGAGCCTGGCGGCCAACGCGGTGTTAAAGCTTCGCCGGCTTAATCCCCAGGCCGTTGAAATTATGGACCGGAATTTCATCAACATTGTCCAGGATCATTACCCGGAACTTAAGCCGCTGCTTGATGACCAGGCCGAATATATGCTTCTCCTAGAGTTTGACGGAAAGAGCCCGGAAGAGGCTCAAGAAAAAATCCGCGCGGCCAATGATCTGATCCTGGAAAAGGAGCGTCTGGGCTACAAATCAACCATTGCCGAGAATGAGCGGGAAAAGGACTTGCTCTGGCAGGTCAGGCAGGCGGCAAGTCCGATCCTTTATACAATGGGATCGGGTCTGGTCAGGTTTATCGAGGATATCGTGATCCCGCCGGAAAAACTTGGTTCCGGCCTGCAAAGAATCCGCGCGCTTTTTTCCGAGTTCAAAACCTTTGCGCCGGTGATGGGGCACGCCGGCGAAGGCAATCTTCATTTAAATCCCAGCTTCAACCCCGCGAACAAAGACGACCGGCGCGGGATGCAAATTTTCGCGGACCAGGTTTACAAAATGGTGATTGAGCTTGGCGGCTCAATTTCCGGCGAGCATGGCGACGGAATCCTCAGAGCGCCTTATGTCCAGGCCCAGTTCCCGAACGCATATCTCGCGTTCAAGGACTTAAAAAAAATCTTTGACCCGCAAAATATTCTAAATCCGGGGAAAATCCTGGCTGAGCCCGGGCTGATCCCGGTTGAGAACATCAAATACTGGACGCCCGAAACCGCGGCCGGCCGCGTCCAGGCCGAACTGCAGAAGGAAAAAGCGCTCGATCTCATCTTCCGCTGCCACGGCTGCGGCTTGTGCCGCAGCTATTGTCCGGCAATAGCCGGATTCGAAACCGAGCTGGCGCTGCCCCGCAGCAAAATGAGCTTCGCGCGGGCGCTCAGCCAGGGATTGCTCGAAGACTCCGCGCTCCTAAGCTGGGAAGCGCAGGTTCTGCTAGACTCCTGCTTCTCCTGCCAGCGCTGCCTGAATCTCTGCCCCACCGGGGTTCAGGTGGCAAGAGTTCTGGAGCAGCTCAAAAATTTTCAGCGCCAGACTCGGACTTTTTCCCCCAGACAGGAAATCCTGGACCGGAGCGGAGAGATGATCAATCGTCTGGCGCGGATGCCTGAACCTGGGATCCGACTCGCTTCATCTCCGCTCCCAAGACTTGCTCTCCGCTCCCTGGGCATAAACCCGGATGCCTCAAGTTTCATCAAGCCTGAAGATGTTCAGAAAATCTTGCAAGCGCGAAATTCTCCGGTTAAAAGTGACGAGCGAAAGGACGCGGCGCTCAAGATCATTTACTTTCCCGGCTGTCTGGAGAGATGGACCGAGCCGCAACGGTTTGAGCGCACCACCAAACTTCTGGATGAAATCCACGCGGAATACACCATTTTGTCCGGTCTTTGCTGCGGCCTGCCTTCCAGCCAATGCAACCGGGAGCTTTTTCTAAAATCAGCGCAAAAATTCGCGGCCGCGGTTTTGCCCCTGATCGAAAAAGGATACCTGCTTGTAAGCAACTGCCCGGGCTGCATTTCCGCTTTCCGGCGCAACTACCCGCTCCTGCTTGGCGAAGATGGCGAAAAAATCGACAAGGCCGCGCTCAGCATTTTCGACTTGAAGGAAAAAGTTTTTGGCCCGCTCAAGGAAAAGCCAGGCGGGAAAAATTATGTTTATCACCGCGCCTGTCATATAATCGGGCTGGGAGAGCCGGACCCGATACTGGAGTTTATAAAAGCATCGGCCGGGCCGAAACCGGCCGCGGTGATCGAGCAGTGCTGCGGCTCAGCCGGAACTTTCGAGCTGAAAATGGAGAATGTCGAGGCGTCAAAAAAGATTTCTTCGCGCTTGAAAAAAGAGCTGGAAAAAGCGGGCGCCAGCCTGGTGGTCAGCGCGTGCGGCGTGTGCCGGAGGAAAATCCGCGCTCTCGGATTCGAAGCCCAAAGCCCCCTGGAAATTATGTTTGAACCGAATCGCGACTGAACCCTGTGTGGCTGATTTGATATTTACTAATGCGGAGATTATATTAAACTGGGGTGGAGGAAGAGATATTGTGGGAATCGAAGCTATCAAAAGAAGATATAAAAACGAATGGCTGTTGATTGAGGTTTCCCAAACTGACCGTTTCGGCAGGCCGTTGGCAGGGAAACTTATATCCCATAGCAAGAAAAGGGACCAAATTTATAAGAAACAGAGACGCCTGAAAGGCAATTTATATATTGTCTATTCCGGCAAAATTCCAGCCAAAGGTTATGCCGTGGCCTTTTCCTGGTAATGAAAATAACTTTTAAAAGTGATTCCATCATCATATTGGCTGATGTATGGGTGGAAGGGCCGCAGGGAAAAAGAGGCATCAAAATGGCCATTGATACCGGTTCCACTTATACCATAATCCCCGCGGCCATAGCTGAGGCTGTTGGCTGCAATCTCAAGCGCTCCAAAAATTTTGTAACCCTTGTAACGGCAAGCGGAGTGGAAAAAGCGCCAGTGGTAAAGGTTAAACTCCAAATTTGGGGCAAAGAGATAGAAAATATTAAAGTTGCAGCCCATGATCTCCCGGCTCAGAGCTATGTGGACGGGCTTCTTGGGATTGACGCCCTCCGCCTTTTGAAAGCAGTTATCGATTTCAAGCATTCAACTATCGAATTATAAATTTAACCAGATGAGCCTCCCCCGAAGCTGGCCAGCCGACGGGAAAAAGCTCAGCTGTAAGCGATAAAACAAAATGATGGACAAGTCAGAAAAATATTCAGAAGGCCAGAACTTGACAGCCGATGAGCTAAAAGCACGAATCAAAGCCGTCAAATCCCGGCTCCGCGATCAGCTTGTCATCCTCGGACATCATTACCAGAGCGACGAGATCATTGAGTTCTCAAATTTTCGGGGAGACAGCTTTAAACTGAGCAAAATCGCCAGCGAACAGAAAGACACGAAATATATTGTCTTCTGCGGCGTGCATTTTATGGCCGAGAGCGCGGCCATCCTTTCCCGGCCCGAACAGGCGGTCTTCATTCCGGATATGGGCGCCGGCTGCCCCATGGCGGATATGGCTTTCATCAGCCAGGTTGAGGATGCCTGGGCCGAGCTTGCCCGGTTGACCGAGGTCAAAAAAGTCACGCCGGTGGTTTATGTCAATTCCGAGGCGGACTTGAAAGCCTTTTGCGGAGCGAATCACGGCGCCTGCTGCACCTCAAGCAACGCGGACAAAATTTTCAAATGGGCGTTTGCCAAATCGGACAAAATCTTTTTCTTCCCGGATGAGCATCTGGGCAGAAACACCGCTTACAAAATCGGCCTTTCGGAAAATGACCTTCTTGTTTATGACCCCGGGCAAAAATTTGCCGGCATCGACCGGAGCGCGGTGGAGGCCGCGAAGGTAATCCTCTGGAAGGGATACTGCCATGTTCATACTTTTTTCAAGCCGGAGCACATCAGAGCCGCGCGGGAGAAATACCCAAACGCTAAAATTATCGTGCATCCGGAATGCACAAGTGCGGTGGTGAGACTTTCAGACGCGTCCGGCTCCACCGAGAACATAATCAAATATGTTGAGGCCCAGCCTGAAGGGAGCACAATTGTTATTGGCACCGAGATTCATCAGGTTGAGCGCCTGGCCAGGGCGCAGCAGGGAAAGAGAACGGTGATTCCGCTCACGCGCTCCTTCTGCCCCAATATGGACAAAATAAAACTGCCCAAGCTGCTTTTGGTGCTTGAGAGCATCGACCGGGGCGAAAAGAACTGGATAAACCGGGTGCAAGTTCCCGAGCCGGTCAAATCCCAGGCTCGCCTCGCTTTGCAAACAATGCTAGAATACGGCTGAAAGCCAGCAATATAACTTTTCCGGCATCAAATTAAAAAACCAACAGGAGGGCTAGAAATATGGACATCCATTCCGCGCTCCTGACCCCGGAAGAGCTTAAAATCCGGGATGAGGTCAGGGAATTCGCGAAAACAGTGCCAGCTCAACTGCTCCAAAAAATGGACCGGGAAGAAATCGAATTCCCCTACGAGTTCGACCGCGAGGTCTCAAAGAGAAACCTGATCGGACTCCGCTTTCCCAAAAAGTACGGCGGCCGGGGAATGAAATGGACCTGCGAGATCGCCGCGCTGGAAGAGATCGCGGTGCTCGGCACCGCGCTCGCGTGCCAGTACTCCCTCCCCAGCATCGTGGGCGAGGCGATCAATGTTTTCGGCAGCGAAGAACAGAAGCAGAAATTTTTAAAGCCCACGCTTGAGGGCAAACTGATCTGCGCGGAGGCTCTGACCGAGCCGCGAGGCGGCTCCGACTTTTTCGGCTGCACCACCAAGGCGCGCAAGGATGGGAACAATTATATCCTGACCGGAGCCAAGCGCTTCATTGTCGGAGGCAAAGGCGCGGACTATTTTCTGGTTTATGTCAAGACCGCTCCGGAGGCTGAGCCGCATAAATCGATCAGCGTTATGCTGGTTGAGCGGGACCGGGGCGTGAAGGTGGAGACGGTCTTCGGCCTTTTGGGCGCGAGAGGCGGCGGCACCGCGCGCATCTCCTTTAACGAAGTCAAGATTCCCAAAGAAAACCTGGTCGGCCCGGAAAACGGGGGAGCGCTCATCTTCGACCGGATGATGATCCCGGAGCGGCTGACCAGCGCGGCCGGGTCCGTGGGCGGCGCTAGGGCCGCGATCGAGGTCGCCGCGAGATACTCGATGAGACGCAAGGCGTTCGGGAAAGTGATCAGAAAATTCCAGGCGGTCAGCTTCAAAGTCGCGGACAGTCTGGCCAAGATTGACGCCGCGCGCGGCCTGGTTTACACCGCGGCCCGGGTGGTTGATTCCGGGATGACCGCGCGGCGGATTGTTTCCGAGGCCAAAAAATTCGCGACCGAAGCCGCATGGGAAGTGGTCAACAACGCCATGCAGATTATGGGCGGAATCGGGTACACCAATGTCTATCCCATTGAGCGCGCGCTGCGCGATGCCAGGCTGTCAATGATCTGGACCGGGACCAACGAGATTATGTCCGCGCTCATCCAGCACGAGTATTACCAGGAGCTTGAGGACGACCTGAAAAAAGTCCGGGATGTGGAGAAAGACGCGGTGAACGCGGAGCTGGAGCTGGAAAAGGTTTACGACTGAGAGCGGAGGCCCGTAAAAAAAAGAGTCCAGATTCCCGCGGGTTTGTCAGTTGCTTGACTGCTTAAGAATGTGATAAAATCTTTTTCGTGGGCGGCTCAAGCGCAATTAGACCTTGAAAGCCGCTCTTGCAAAATTGAGCGCGCGGCAAGGAGGCGAGACCAAAACAAGTCTTTAAGACTGCGCGAAAAATTCTAAGGGGGAAGATGGGGTGATGCGCGAGAATGCGGGGCGAGCAGTTGTGATCGGGGCCGGGCTTTTTCTTCTCGCGGCCAGCTCGTTCCCCAGCGAAAGGCCGCTCTTAAGCGATAAAAGCGCGCCCTTTGAAAATAAGCTGGAAATAATTTTCCCGGAAAACCGGCCGCCTTTCGAATTTCAGTTTGAACCTGAAGAGGAAGAGCCGTTCCCGGTGGAGTCCTTGGCGGACCAGCCCGACCTGCTCAAAACCCTCAAACTCGAGCGTATCAACCACCCCCGTGTCCAGTATTACTTTGACTATTTCACCGGCAAGGAACGAGACAGGTTTCAAATCTGGCTCAACCGCACCGCGCTTTATCAGGATTTTATCCAGGCGAAACTCAAGGAGCGCGGTCTCCCGGAAAACCTGTTTTATCTGGCGATGATTGAAAGCGGCTTGAATCCGTATGCGTTAAGCCGCGCCGGCGCGGGAGGCGTCTGGCAGTTTATGCCATCAACCGCAAGGAAATTCGGCTTGCGCGTGGATTTTTGGGTTGACGAGCGAAGGGATTTGGAGAAAAGCACCGAGGCCGCAATCTCTTACCTCACCGAACTCTACACTCGTTTCGATTCCTGGCCCCTTGCCCTGGCCAGCTACAACGCGGGCGAAGGCAGGGTGCAGAGAGCGGTGCAGAGATATGACACCGAGGACTACTGGGAGCTGATTGAATACCGGCTGCTAAAGAGAGAAACACGCGACTACCTTCCCAAAATGATCGCGGCCAGCATCCTGGCCGAGAATCCCGAAAAATACGGATTCACCAAACCCGAAACAGAGCCAATTACACAAGCTTACGATATAGTGGTGGTTAACGATGCCGTTGACCTGAGCAAAGCCGCGCTTTATTGCGACACCACCGTTGAAGAGATGCGCCGGCTGAATCCTTCAATTCGGAGAGACATATCGCCCCCGGATTCAAATTATGAAATCAAGCTTCCGCTCGGGACCAAAGAGCAGTTTGCCTCTGCCCTGGACAAGCTGACCCCCGAAGACATCCTCAGCTATTACCGCCACCGGGTCAGGCGGGGAGAAACCCTTTCCACCATCTGCCGCAAATACGGCACCAGCATAGCTGAAACGCAAAGGGTCAACCACATTAAATCCTCGGCAAAGATACGGGCGGGACAGGTCTTGATTATGCCGGTCTATGTGCAGTTCAAGCCGAGGCAGACCGCACAGGCAAAGGCGGATGCAAAAAAGTCCGGACAGACGGAAGCCAAGGTGACGATTCGTTATAAGGTGGTCAAGGGCGACACCCTCTATGACATCGCGCTGGCCGCGAATGTCTGGGTGAAGGACATCAAGGCCTGGAACCAGATTGGCAGCAACATCTCGGCCGGCCAGGAGCTGGTGCTTTATCTCACGCCGGTTCAGGCCGGCAAGTTCCAAAGCTGGGCCAAAAAAACCAAAAGGGTGGCGATGCTTGACTCCGGGAAGGAGACATCATCCAGAATATAATTTTTACCGATCGACCATCGCGCCCGGATATAATGAGCGGGAGCAAGCTGAGTTCACCGGGCGGGGATAATCCCGGAGAGCGGATCGCGCTCATGCTGCCTGCCAAGAAATAGCCAGGAGATGCTCGAGGTTCATCACCAGCTGGTCGGTTTTTTCCAGACCAACTGCTGGGTGCTTGAGGAAAGGGAAGAAAGAACCTGCGCGGTTATTGATCCGGGCGGGAGCGCGCGTAAAATCTGGCAGTGGCTCCAGGAACTGGGCCTTGAGCCAAAACTGATTCTCTTAACCCACGGCCATCTTGACCACCTATGGGCGGCACACTACCTCCAGAGAAAAAGCAAAGCGCCCTGCCTTTTGCATCCGCTGGATAATGAGCGAAGATGGCGGTGGCTTGCCTTTTCTTTGGCCCGGTTCACACCCATCGCCGACGGCCAGATCTTGAAACTGGGAACAGCCGAGATCAGGGTCATTCACACCCCGGGCCATTCTCCCGGAAGCGTCAGCTATCTTGTAAATGATTTCCTGTTTTCCGGAGACCTCTTGTTTGCCGACGGCGTCGGGAGGTGGGATGTGCCGGGCGGAAATTTCGGGGAGCTGGTGAAATCGCTCAGGGAGCGGCTTGCGCCTCTGCCTGACTCCATAAATATTCTTCCGGGACACGGCCCCGCGACCACGCTGGGAATTGAGCGGAAACGAAACCCGATTTTCTGGCCCAAGGAACAGCCTTGAAGATTGGAGTCATTTCCGACACCCACGGCTTTTTCCATCCCAAAGTCCCGGAAGTTTTCTCGGGCGTGGAAAAAATCATCCACGCGGGGGACCTGGGAGGAATAGAGGTTTATGAAAAGCTGGTCCGGATCGCGCCGGTGATTCTGGTGCGGGGAAACCACGAGCCGGAGCTGATTCCCGGAAGCCTTGCGGATCCAAGCGTGATTGCAATCGAAGGCCGGAAAATCCTTCTCACTCACCGGCTTATCACTATGACCTGGGAATATTTCAAAGATGCGCTGAGCCACTTAGACCCCCTGCCCTTTTTTCCCGAGTTTGACCTTGTCATTTTCGGGCACGCTCATTACCCGGTCTGGGATCAGGCGCAGGGTATCTATTTCTTGAATCCGGGCTACTCTGGCCCCGACCCGCTTGAAGGCCCTCCCACCGCCGCAATCCTTCAAATAACCCAGGCAACCATCTCCGCCGAAATCATCCGCCTCGCTTAGCCAGCTGCGAGCGCGGGCAGCCGCGCTGATAAGGCGCGCTTGCCTCAAATTCTTTATATGTTAAAATATATGGTGCAATATATTGAAAAAAATAGGGGCGTATTTGGTTGGAAAAAGCGAGGTTCGAATGGGATCGGAGGAAAGAAGCAAAAAACATAAAAAAACACGGGGTCTCATTCTCCCTGGCTCAATACGCGTTTTTGGACCCGTGCCGGGTCATTGCCCGCGACCTGAAACACAGCGGGCAGGAAGAAAGATTTTATTGCATCGGCAAAGTGGAAGGGCATATTATCACGGTCCGCTTCACTTTCCGCGGGGATATAATTCGGATAATAGGAGCCGGATATTGGCGAAAAGGGAGGGATATTTATGAAGAAAAAAATCCGCTACACAGATGAGCCGCTGGAGATGGAGGTGATGGATGATTTTTTGCCTCCGCCGGAAAAGCTGGTGCTCAAAGAAGACGCGGTTAAAATCACCCTGAGCCTTAATAAAAAAAGCGTTGCGTTCTTTAAAAAGCAGGCGCAAAAACTCCATATACCTTATCAAAGAATGATTCGCAAGGTTTTGGACTTTTATGTAAATCACTACCAGCGATAAGAAGGCCGAGGACTAACAGTTAGGCTTTTCGTATTTTTCCGAAAATGGCCACACCGGGATAGTAGTACTTTTCTTTCTTCCAGTAAGCTTTGCTCAACTTTTTTTGGTCTATAAAATAATACGCATAAAAGGAGATTTTGCTCTTCATTTCCTGGGACACAACTCGCAGAATTTCCAAATATTTTTCGATCTGCTTCTCATATAAATGGCGTTTGCGCATATAGACGGGCACGAAAAACAGCGCCAGCAACCGTGAAGATTCTTTGGGAACTTTTTTCAACTGGCGACCAGCTTCACTAAAATAATCTTTGATGTCGTCCTTCAGCGCGTCTTTATCTATCAAACCCAGCCAACATTGCTTGGCTTCCACCAAATAACTTTTTTTGGATGAGAGTTGCAGCCACAAGTCGGGTCTCTTATATTTGCCTAACGTCCTTCCCTTCCCCTCCGTATTGTATTCAAGCAAGAGCGGATATTTTTTCAATCTGGCCGCTGCCACTGCAAAATTGCCGACATTGGACATTTCTGTGGACCAATAAGGCAAATCACCGGTTTCAGTTAAATAGAAGTCATAATAGTTCCACATTTCCGCGAAGATCTTTTTGAGCTCTTTTAGGTCTAGCATCGAGCTATTCGGAACGAAATTATGACGCATTTTGCTCCCTCCTGTTTTCCTGGAAACTACCTTTATCTAAAGCCGCCTTTTTTGTGTCGCTAACGAAAATGCGAGCAAGATAAAGCTTATGATGGAAGCCATTGAGCACCAAAGGCCAATCCGGAAGGAAAAAGGTCGGTAAAAGAATCGAACAATATGTTTCCCGGAATCAATGTAGACCGCGCGGAAGGCATAATTTGCTCTCCAAATGCGTGCGGGTTTACCGTCAAGCTCGGCCAGCCAGCCCGGGAAATAAGTCTCGTCCAAAAATAAATAGCCCGGCTCACCCGTCTCAAAACTCACCGCAAGCTGGTCCGCGCTTTCACGAGCCAGCGAAATCTCATCTGGCGCGAGGGCTTGACTTAAAGGCAGGTCTTTTGCGGTCGATGACATCAACAGCAGCTGGGTCCGGAAATCAAAAGCTTTCTCGCTGATCAAATTGAAAGCTTCCTGGTCCGAATCGGTTTTAATTATCCGGTGAAAAACCATCGCGCGGCCAAGAGGACTCAGGTTTTCATAAATATTTAATCCACGGGAGCCGGCCAGCCTGAACCGTCCGGATTTTTCCAGCCAGGGAAGCGAGAACCGGGACACGATCCAGCGCAAGTTAAGCAGGTCCAGGTAATCGAGTCTGGCCAAAGAAAGCTGGGTAGGATCGCGCATTTTAAACCGGTCATAGTTAATTATCCTGTTGCCTTCCATCGGAAAAATACCCGGGAAAGCAAGGCTCAAGAGACGGATATAGTTCCAGACCGGCGCCCTCATCCAGGAATCGATGCCCTGAGCCTTGATGATGATTCCGCCGGAATACGGCAAATCAACATCACTGAAAAGAAACGGGCTGAACACCGCATACCTTCCTTTCATCTCGGTGTTTGCGAGAGTTTTCGCAAACGCGGGATGAAGCCGATACCGGTCGTAAGATGAACGCGGGAAATAAAAAATCGCCAGACCAAAAATATCCAGGACCGAGATCAAAATCAGCCAGGCGGCAGGGTTTGATACCCGTTTCCAAAGCGGGAAAGCCAGCAGAACAACTCCGAGCAAAATGCGGGCGATGATTGCGGCCTGGGGCTGGCTCAGCCGAACGGACTTTAGCAGCAGACAGCTGGCCAGTGTCAGTATGCCGTAGATCGGCAAAAGATAAATAGCTCCGTTTTCCGCGCGGGGAAACTTTTTTTGAAGAAACGCTTCCAGTCCTTTGGCCGCGATGATGAGGAAACAAAAATTTATCGCGGTCACCAGTTTGGGCACGGTGAGCAGTTTTCCCAGCACGGGGATCAAAGGAAAAATCCCTCTCAACGCGGGCATATTGAAGACAACGATATAGATCAGCGCCAGAACAAGGAAGCAAGACAAACGCAAAGCAGCCCTGTCTTTTTTATTGAAAAGTCCCAGCCAGAATCCTAAAAAAATCAAGAGGCCGAAATAAAAAGGATAGTAAGAGGGGCTTGCCGCGTGGCTGCCCCCCGCGATCGGCAAAAATAAGCTGAAAACAGAGAAGGCAACAAATACCAGAGGCTCCCGAAAAGGCATTTTGTAAACCGGATGAAAGGAACTCGCTCCCCGAAGCGAATTATGGAACAATTCCGCCAGCGGAAAAAATTGCGCGGCCACGAGCAAGAAGCAGAGAGCCAAGCCCGCCAGGAGCAAGGCCCAGCTTGCCGCTTTTCTTGCCGAGGGCAAAACCAGAAGCCACCAGACCAGAAACGCCAGCACATAAACCATCAGCTCGCTGTCCCCGGCCAAAAGGCTCATAGCCAGGCTGAAAACAAATACCGGCAGCCATTTCAACCTGCGCTCGGTTGTGAGCTTGGTCGCGGCCAGAAAAATGAGGGGCACCCAGGCCTGGGTCTGAAGCGAGGTGACAAAACTGAGCTGGCGAAAAAATTCTCCGCTCATCGAGAAGCTCAACGCCGCGATAAAAGAAACCGCGGGACCAAGCCTGATCGCGCGGAAAAACCAGTAGGCAAACCCCGCGGCCAGAAGCGTATGCAGTAAAACACTCAGGCTGGTCGCCAGCGGAAAAGGCAAAAGGTATAAAAATCCGAGCGGATAAAGGCTGCCGCTGTTGGCAAAAGCCAGAAAAGGCATCCCGGCCATATCGTAAGGATTCCAGAGCGGGAAATGGCGGGAAAGATAGCTCTCCCGGAAAAACATAGCCCAGGGATGCCACTGGTAGGCCAAATCCGACACTTCCGGAAGATCAAGAGCTGGCTTTTGCAAAATCAGGTTGGGAAAAAAGAGCAAAAGCACGAGCAAAAAAAGCACGGCCAGGTATTTGGCATCGGTTGAACCCGGACCGCTTATGTCTTCTTTTTCCATTCCCGCCACAAATGACGAATTTCAGCCGCGGCCGCGCCCTTTTTTCCTCATCCCCGCGAAAACCGCAACCCCGATAAAGTTTATAATCGAAGCCAGGGAGCACCAAATCCCGATCCGGAAAGAGACCGGCCGGTAAAAAAACCGAACAATATGTTTCCCGGAATCAATGTAGACCGCGCGGAAGGCATAATTTGCTCTCCAAATGCGTGCGGGTTTACCGTCAAGCTCGGCCAGCCAGCCCGGGAAATAAGTCTCGTCAAGAAACAGGTAGCCCGAAGAAGCGGCCTGAACCGAAACCTCGATCTGATCCGCGCTTTTTCGGAAAAGCTCCACCGTCTCGCCCTCCTGCTCCAGAGAGCCGCCGGCCAGGTAGGAGACGGATTCCGGCAGCAGCAATGTTTTCCGGAAATCGAATTTTTTTTGCCTTATTAAATTGAGCGCCTGGTCGTCGGAACCGGCTTTGATGGTTTGATGAAAAATCGAGGCTCGATGCAAAGGCGACTGATTTTCATAAATCCAGAGCGGCTCGGAACCGAGCAGTTTGTATCTGCCGGAATTGGTCAGCAGCCTGACCGGGAACCTGGAAATAACCCAGCGCAGGTTGAGCAGGTCCAGGTAATCAAGCCGGCCGGAAGCGAGCTGGCCCGGATTTCGAAACTGCAGTTCATCATAAAAGGTTATTTTGCCGTCTTGCCTTTTGGCTATGTCGGGAAAAGCCAGGCTGACCAGCTGGAAGTAGCGCCAGAGCGGCGCTCTCATTCTCGAGTCTATGCTCGCGGCCTTGACGATCATTCCCGCGGAATAAGGAAGCCCGGTCTCGGCCACAAGATAGGGACTGAAAAATATATATCTTCCCTTAAGCTCGGTGCCGGAAAATCTTGAAACAAACTCGGGTTCCAGCTTAAGCCCGGCATAAGGCTTGCGGGGAAAATAAGAAAGTGCCATTCCATATATGTCAATCAGCGCGATTAAAACCAGCCAGGCAGCCGGTTTGAACCTGTGTCTCCAGAACGGAAATAAAAGCAGCACAACCCCCAGGATAACCCGCGCCATCATCGCCGGCTTTATAAAAAAAGAACCCGCGATTGCAACCGCCCCGTAAGCCGGCAGAAAATATTTGGCTGCGTTCAGGCTGGCCCGGGGTTTTCCCTCCATCAAGTCGTCAAGCCCCTGGCTGGCCACCAATATAAAGCAAACGCCCAGCGCGGACATCGCGCTATAGAACCGGAAAAGCTTTCCCACCAAGGGAATAGCGGTCAGGAGTTCATTCATCGCCGGAATAGCAGAGAGCACGAGATAGACAAACAGAAAAACGATAAACCAGGAGAGCCTCCTGGCCAAAACATTTTCCTTTCTCACAACCGCCAGCCCAAAGGCCGCAAGAATTAAAAAGCCGTAATAAAGCGGAGAGAAGCTGACCGCGGAAATAATTAGATCAGGCTTGCCCCCGATCGGCAGGAAAAGCCCGGAAAAATAAGACAAAAAAAACGATACCGGCTCCAAAACGCTCACCTTGACCGCAGGCGCAAACGCGGCTTGTCCCCTCAAGGAATAATGAGTCAACTCCATAAGCGGCAAAAGTTGCGAACCTGTCATCATCAGGAATATGCCAAAGCTTAAGCAAAAAATCGTTAACATCTTTTTTCGGGAAAACCCAGGCCTAACAATCATCCACCACAAGAAAAAGGCCAATACATAAATCAATTGCTCCGGATCCCCGCCCATAAAACTCAAAAACAGGCCCGCGGTCAAAGCCAGTGTCCATTTCAGGGTGAGCCTCTTTGAGAGCTTGAGACCAGCCAGAAAAATCAACGCAATCCAGCTCTGGGTATAGAGCGCAGGCGGGAAATTAAGCGTGAGATTAAAGACCTGGCCGCTCATCGTCCAAGCCAGCGCGGAAATGAAGCAAGTGGCGGGTTTCCGGCCCAGCTCCTTGAAAAGCCAGTATGAAAGCCCCGCGGTTAGCATCAGATGCATAAAAATATTCAGAGTGGCTGCGACTGGAAAAGGCAAGAGATATAAGAATCCCGGCGGGTAAAGGCAGCCGGAGGGCGCGGCAAAAGCCAGGTAGGGCATGCCCGCCATATCGTAAGGATTCCAAAGCGGGAAATGGCCGGAAAGATAGCTCTCACGGAAAAAAATCGCCCAGGGATGCCATTGATACACCTGGTCGGAAACTTCAGGCAGGTCAAGCGCAGGCCTTTGAAGCACCAGGTTGGGCAGGAAAAGACCAGCCACCAGAACAAAAAGGAGCGTCAAATACCTGCCATCCTCGGAGCCGAACAGCCTTTGATTTAGCCTTTTCCCCATTCTCGGCTATTATCTCAAAAAGAGCCGAGATTAGAAAATCCTGGCCGCCTGATTGCGGAATTCAGCTTTTAAAGCGAAAATTAACTGGTTCTAAAATTTTCAGGAACTTTTTCAGATGGCCATAGTCATAAATAAACGAAAGCAGAGTGGCGAGTCGAAACCGAAGCTGGAAGAACCGGACCAGGAGCTGATCGCACGGTTTCTAAAGGGGGAGGAAGGCGCCTTTAACAGGCTGGTTCTTTCTTATCAGAACAGGGTTTACGGGCTTTGCTACCGAATCACCGGGAATCTGGAAGAGGCAGAGGAAGTCGCGCAGGAGATATTCCTCACCGTGTACAAAGCGCTCAGGGATTTTAGAGGCGATTCCCGCTTTTCCACCTGGCTCTACCGGATTACCGTAAACCACTGCAAGAACCGGATGAAGTATCTGGGCCGGAGAGGATACTTCCAGAGCGAATCCTATGACCAGCCGGTGGAGGTTGAAGATGGCGAGGTCAGCCGGCAGATCCGGAGCGAGGATATGGATGCAGCCGCGCTGCTGGAGCAAAGGGAGACCCAGGAGCTGGTTCAGCGGAAAATAAATGAGCTGGATGAGGAACACAGAGAGGTCATTCTTTTGAGGGATATGGAAGGGTTGAGCTATCAGGAAATTGCGGATATTCTGGGACTAAGGGAAGGAACCGTGAAGTCAAGAATTCACCGGGCAAGGCTGGAGCTGAAAGCGAAGCTGGAAAAGGAGCTTTTTAAATGAACCCGTCGTGCGATAAATATCAGTCTTTGCTGAGCGAGTTCATCGACCAGGAACTCGATGCCTTGACCTGCCAGGAGATGGAAAGCCATCTCAGCCAGTGCCCGGGCTGTCAAGAGCAGGTGAAACTGATTAGGCTGACCTGTCTGGCGGTGCAAAAACTCGAAAATCCCCAAGCGCCATCTGACTTCCTTTCCAAACTCCGGCAAAGAATCGACCAGCAAGCGCCAGAACCAGGAGCCGGCCTGTGGAGGTCCGCTGCAAGCTGGCTGGCCGCGCATCCCAAAGCTCTGGCCGCAACCTTCAGCTTCGTCTTCGTCTTCGCGTTCGTGCTGGGAAGATTCGCGCCAACCGTCCAGGTTGCAAAAGTTAACGCGGAAATGGAGCCGGCCCAGGCCTGGAAATCCGCGCCCCTGGCCAGAACCATGAATAAAGTCGCTTACCGCGATGCCGACGAGAAAAAAGCGGCAACGCCTTCCATTCCCGAAGAAGCAGCGCCTCAGCCCGCAGCCGAGACCCGAGCGCCGTCTCTGGCTGTGCCGGTGAGCTTCTCCGCGCTCGGCGCTTCCGCTCCCGCGGAGGTTGAAAAACCCAGGGTTAGAATTGTGCTCCAGACACCAACGCAGCTGGTTATCAATCTAGTCCGCAGAGACCCGCTCTTCCAAGCCGCCGCCATTTATCCCATCCGCGAGGGCGCGGTGGTCCAGACCGAGACCACGGTTTACCGGATAACCATCTCCGACCAGAATTTCATCAACGCGCTTCGCATCATCTCCGAGCAGCAGGCCCTGCCCGCTTCGGTTGACGAGGCGGTCAAAACCTTCCACCTCGATGTCGAAAAAATGCCCAACCCGCTCAAGTAGTCCTTCCCGAGCTCTATTTTTTGCGGCAGGTTAAAGAGGATTTAAACAATCCCAAGTTTTTGCAACTTAAGCGCGGCTTCGGCATCGCCCTTGAATTGAACCTTGCCGGCCAGATAAACGCGGCGGGCTGAAATCTCCCCGTTAACCACTTTCAAAAAGTCCGTATCCTTGATCTTGATGCAGATGGTTGGATTTGAAGCCGCGCCCTCGCTAATCTCGGCTTTCCCCTCCTTTAAGGCAATAACCCATTGACCGCCGCGGTCGCCGACAATCTCCAACGCAACCGTCACATCAAGCCCGGCTATCTTGTCAGCTGTGAGCTTTTTGGGCAAGACCGCCTCAATAAACTCCTTCGCAGAATTGACCGCCATAAATTCCTCCTCGTGGAAAAGCTCTCTCCCGCCCAATGCCTGGATTTTTATCATCTTTGCCTGAATGTCAAACGCGAAAACCGAGGCGCCAGGCGGGAAAAATCGCCCTCGCTTTTCTTTACCGCTTTGGCTGTCAAAATTTACAAAATTGTCAACTAACACAAAAATAATAAGCGGGAGCGAGGAAACCAACTGCCTCTGGCTGGCTGCGTTTTTAGTAAAATTGTGCTTGAGTTTTTTTCAGATTAGGCTAAAATGGCCGGAAACCAATTCTCAAGGGAGGGGAAGCCGATCACCGTTTAACTTGATCGTGAGCAAAGCAATTTCGGCACAGGACTTGCTTTAATACCATCGGCAAAGAATTCAAAAGGAGGAAAATGAAGATGGATGCCAAGAGCGTTCTGGAATTCGCCAAAAAAAACCAGGCGGTAATGGTTGACCTGAAATTTATGGACCTGCCCGGGCTGTGGCAGCATTTCAGCGTTCCGATCAGCCAGCTTGGGGAGGGGAGTTTTGAGGAAGGTTTCGGGTTTGACGGCTCCAGCATCCGGGGCTGGCAGCCGATTCATGCCAGCGATATGCTTGTTATCCCTGACCCTAACACCGCGAAAATGGACCCGTTTATGAAAGAGCCGAGCTTGAGCCTTATCTGCAACATTGTTGACCCGATCACCAAGGAGCGTTACACCCGGGATCCCAGGTATGTGGCGACCAAGGCCGATGCTTATCTTAGGAGCACCGGCATAGCTGACACCGCGTATTTCGGCCCCGAGGCCGAGTTTTTCATTTTTGATGATATCCGCTACGACCAGAACCAGCATTGCGGCTATTATTATCTGGATTCCAGCGAAGGTTTCTGGAACACGGGCCGGGAGGAAAAGCCCAACCTGGGCTACAAGCCGCGCTACAAGGAAGGATATTTTCCTGCTCCCCCGGAAGACAGCCTTCAGGACCTCCGCACGGAAATGGTGATGGTGCTGCAGAGCCTGGGTCTTGAGATCGAGGCCCAGCATCACGAGGTTGCCACCGCCGGCCAGGCCGAAATCGACCTTAAATATCTTCCGCTCATTGAAATGGGCGATGCGTTGATGTGGTTCAAATATGTGCTCAAGAATGTGGCGCGGCGGCACAACAAGATCGTCACTTTTATGCCCAAGCCCATTTTCGGGGACAACGGCTCCGGAATGCATGTTCATACCTCGCTCTGGAAAGCGGGCAAGCCGCTTTTCGCCGGCAAAGGATACGGCGGACTAAGCGACCTAGCCTTGAATTTCATCGCCGGCGTAATCCGGCATGCTCCCGCAGTCTGCGCGTTCACCAGCCCCACCACCAACTCTTACCGCCGACTGGTGCCCGGATTCGAGGCGCCGATAAATCTCGCTTACTCAAGCCGGAACCGCTCCGCAGCTATCCGGATTCCGATGTATTCTCCCAACCCCAAGGCCAAGCGGGCCGAGATTCGGTTCCCGGACCCAAGCTGCAACGGCTATCTCGCATTTTCTGCGATCCTCCTGGCCGGACTTGACGGCATCGAAAAAAAGCTGCCGGCTGGAGAGCCTCTGGACAAGGACATCTACGGCTTGACCCCGGAAGAGCTCAAAGGCGTGCCCAGCACCCCCGCATCCCTCGAAGTCGCGCTCAAGGCCCTGGAAGAAGACCACGATTTCCTGATGAAGGGCGATGTCTTCACCGAGGACCTCCTGGAGATGTGGATTGAATACAAGATGGATAAGGAGGTCAGCGAGATGCGCCTCCGGCCCACTCCCTGGGAGTTTGCGCTTTATTTCGATTGTTGATTATAATCGAGAAGGTGGACAGGCAGACAAAAAGGCTTAAGTCCGAAAGCGCGCAAAAGGCCTTCAGGCTCAGAATCGCGCTTGCCCAGATCAACGCGGTTGTGGGAGACATCAATGGAAATGCCCGGCTCATTCTTCAAAACTGCCGCCAAGCCGCGAAGAACAAAGCTGACCTGATTATCTTCCCCGAGCTTGCGCTCACCGGGTATCCGCCTGAGGACCTTCTGCTTAAACCGTCATTTGTCCGCGACAACATCGCCGCGTTGCAAAAGCTTTGCCGGGAGCTTGCGAATCTGCCGCTCGTTTGTGTCGTGGGATTTGTCGATGTCCGCCAGGACAATTTCAACGCGGCCGGAGTGATCCAGCACGGAAAGCTCAAAGCCGTCTATTACAAACGGTATCTCCCGAACTACGGCGTTTTTGACGAGGACCGGTACTTCAAGCGGGGCGAAAAACCGCTCATATTGGAATGGGGAGATGTCCGCATGGGAGTGACTATCTGCGAGGATTTGTGGTATCCGGAGGGCGCGGAAATCGGAGAAGTTGAGCTTATCTTAAGCCTCAACAGCTCGCCCTATTATTTTCAGAAGGGCCTGTTTAGGGAGAGGATGTTCGGCACCCGGGCATCGGATAATCAGTGCATAGTCGCTTACTGCAACCTGGTCGGAGGACAGGATGAACTGGTGTTTGACGGAGGAAGCCTGATTTTCGACCCGCAAGGAGAAGTCATTGCGCGCGCTAAATCTTTTGAGCAAGACCTCTTAATCGCGGACCTGGACTTGGAGCAAATTTTCAGGTATCGGCTGAAAGAACCCAGGATCAGAAAACAATTGGAACCGGGAAACGCGGAGCAAAACGCGGAACGGGTAACCCTTTCCGGTCCTCCTTTTGACGCCGCCAGGAAGAGGAAGAGTTTCGCGCCTCGGATCGAGCCCAGGTTTACAGGCCCGGAAGAGATTTTCAACGCGCTGGTCCTGGGCACTCGTGATTATGTGCGCAAAAACGGTTTCCAGAAGGTTTTGATCGGACTTTCCGGCGGGATTGATTCCGCGCTTGTGGCTTGCATCGCGGTCGAGGCGCTGGGCAGAGACTCGGTTGTGGGAGTCACCATGCCCAGCCGCTACACTTCAGAAGGAACCAAGAGCGATGCATCCCGGCTTGCGAAGAATCTCGGGATCAAGCTTTATGAGCTTCCGATTGAAAAAGCCTTTGCCGCTTACCTGGATACCCTTGCCAAAATTTTCGCGAAAGCAAAGCCGGATGTCACCGAGGAAAACATCCAGGCGCGGATCCGGGGGAATTTTTTGATGGCGCTCTCCAACAAGTTCGGGTGGCTTGTGCTCACCACCGGGAACAAAAGCGAGATCGCAACCGGTTATTGCACGCTCTACGGGGATATGGCCGGGGGATTCGGGGTGATCAAGGACGTGCCCAAGACCATCGTTTACAAGGTCGCGGCTTTTTACAACAAGATGAAAGGAAAAGAAATCATTCCCCGCTCCATAATTCAAAGAGCCCCGAGCGCGGAGCTAAGACCGAATCAGAAAGACCAGGACACCCTCCCTCCCTACGAAATTTTGGACCCCATCATCCAGGGATACATTGTGGAAGACTTGGGATTCGATGAGATAGTGAGTCATCTCTATGAGCGCGAACTTCACGAGCCGGTTGTGAAAAACCTAGGCGTTAAGCAGCTTGTGATCAGAAGCCATTATCCGGATATAGTAAGACGGGTGATTAAAATGATCGATGCCAACGAATACAAACGCCGCCAGTCCCCGCCGGGGATAAAAATCACGCCCCGTGCCTTTGGCAAAGATTGGCGGCTGCCAATTACTAATCATTATAACTTGAAAAAATAAGCTCGGCCTTGTCACCCCAAGGACACTCAGAGCGTAAAAAATTTATCTGTGAGCCATGAAATTTGAAGTCGGTAATTGAGCGCAACGCGCGGGCTTGTGCTCCTGGCTGCTGAAGGATGGTCAAGATGAAAAGACACTGCCCTGAAATCAGCTTAACCGAAGAAGAAAAAACCAAGCCGTACGCAAACTATTTTTATAAAGAACCAGCGGCCGTTCCCGAAGAAATTCTGCGCCAGATCGATTCAGGCGCAATCAACAGCGCGGATGCCCTGCGTTTTGAAAACAAAAACGATCTGTTAAAGCCGGGCTATCTTGCGCGGGAAACCGGCTGGTGCTTTATGCCTGATGCCAACTGCTATGCGGCGGTCCTGACCAAGATGCCCCGCGTGACCGGCGAAATGCTCGATTGGTGGTTCTGCTGGCACCCGAGTGAGAATCTCAGATACAAAATCTGGTACCCGGCCGCGCACTTCGCCAGCTCGGCAAAAAATATGGACCAGCTCACAAATCCTCAATTGTCAAACCGGGAAAAAATCTGGAACAATACGGTATATCCGGTTGAAGATGTGGGAATCGGAGCGGACAGGCTGTTCATCCATTTTTTGCCTCCCAAAGATTTCGGGTTTGACACCTCGCGCTTTGCCGAGGCCAAGGTCGCAACCGTAATCTGCGCAATTGTCGGCTTCGCGGCCGGGGGTTTGCAACACACCTATATGTGCCATTATGTCCGAAACATCGAGGGTGGCGTGGAGATGCGTAGCCGTTTCTGGATAGGGCATACTATCCGGTTAAAATTTTTTTCCCGAACTTCTCTGATCAACAGGCTGGCAAACACAAAACTGGTCCGCAGACTGGCTATTCCAGGAGAGACCCCTTACAAGATGGCGCTACACTGCGCGCAGGAATATAATAACCTCGCCGTCTTGCTGCCTGAACTATACCGGGACTATGGGAATCGCGAAGAGGCGGCCGCGCCTTGACGAGTTTGAATTTCTGGAGCATCATTGGTAAAAGCCGGCTGAGGACAGATTTTTGCCGAAGCTTTAAATAAAGGGATTCAGTTGGTTCACGCCAAAAAAATCTTGTTTGCCCTGATTCCCTCTCTGTTTTTTCTTCTCATCCTGTATTCCTGGAGTGTCGTTCATCGCACCAATAAATTATACTGAGGAATTAAGGCCAGCGAGAGCGGTATATATGGGTCCGTTTTCCTGCCCGATCCAGAGTTGGGGGCAATCCACGCGCCCGGTTCCCATGGCGTAGAGGCTACAGGCACAGGTTCTGACATCCCGGTCATCTTTGACCAAAACGGCTTTCGGGTGCCGGAAAATTACCGCGTCTCGCGGACCAGGGGAGACCAATAGTGCTTGCCCGGGGCTGTTCATTCACTTTCGGCGTGGGAGTGGCCGCGCAGGAAGCATTCCCATTCCTTGTAGCGAAACAGCTTTCCGGCACCGCCCTTAACGCGGGGCAGTCAGGGTACGGAATCACGGAGATGTTAATCCTGGCCAGGAGGCTTATACCAGCATATAAACCCGACTATGTCTTGGTGCAGTTCTCCCCGTGGCTGGTTAGCCGTTCGCAGAAGCCGTTCTCGGATGCCCCTTACGCCAAGTATCCGCGGCCTTATTTCGCGGAATCCCCGGATGGCGATCTCTATATCCAGCCGCCGGTATTCCCGGCTAAAATGCTCAGGCTCCCTAAGTCCATCTACCGATATACCCCAAAAAACGCACGCGATTATTTGTCCTTCCTCTTCAAGGTGGGCCTGCCATTATATTTTTGCGATGACTTCCATATAGCTGTTTATCGCTTGCAGCGAAAGGCGGGTATGCTGCCCCGCCCCAGCCAGGACCGGGAAAAGATGGTGAGAGTGGCTTATATGGAAATAGCCAAACTCTGCCAAGAGAATAATTCGAAGATGGTGATCGTAATCTTACATGAGCCATCGATCCAGGAAGCCAGCCTGGGGGAGATTCTCAGAATCAAAAGCATTAAAAACGCAATCGTTGTGGACACCGGCCCGGGGTTGATCAACCGGCTCAATGAAAAAATCTCCAAATCATATTATATCGCATACGCGCATGTGAAAGGCTCTCCCCCGATGATGATAGACTTCCACCCGAATGAAATTGCGCACCGAATAATTGCGGAGCAGATAGTGAGCGCAATCAAAGCAGAAACCAGCAGTCGCTGAAATGTTCCAATCCGCAGCCGCGCCTTTAACCTTGTTTATCCGGTCAACTGTTTATTTCTCCAGCAGCTTTTTTACCGCGTCCTTGATCGCCTTTTGCACGGCTCTTGCCGCGGCTTCGTCTTTGTAAGGCTCCCGCATCCAGATCATCTTGGTCGAGAAGAGGTGGTCGCCCTGCCAGCGGGGCACAATGTGGATGTGAAGATGCGGCACGCTCTGGCTGATCCGGGTGTTGACTGCGACAAACGAGCCGTCCGCCTTCATTCCCCTTTCCACCGCCGCGGCCAGAAGCTGCACATCTTTGAAAACAGGCGCGATCAATTTCCGGGGCAAATCCAAAAAAGTCTCATAATGCTTCTTGGGAACCAGCACGCAGTGGCCTTGAAGCAAAGGCCGGTGGTCAAGAAACACCAGCGAGACCTCGTCCTCAAAAACCTGGTGGCTCTTGAGCTCGCCCTTCACAATCTGGCAAAACACGCATCCCTTTCCCTTAACCTCAAACAAGCTCTTTGCTTCCATCTCCCCTCCCAGCTTTTGATAATATTCTTGACATCTTTTCCAGCAGCGCAAGCAGGCGGAAGCTGACAGAATCATCCTGCCTGGTTCCAGGCTTCACAGCCTAAGGAGAATCACAAGTTGATGCCTGGTCAACTATATTCCCTAGTTAAATCGCCGGGTTATGAAACTACCAGCTTTTTGCCATAATTGTAAATAATGCCATTTTTGTCATGAAAAATATGTCAAAATCGACAAAGATTTAAGATGTGTAGGGTCTGTTAAGGCAACATCACCAGGTTGGCAAAAAAAGTTTTTATTTTATTTTTCAATGTGTTATAAAAACATCTAGGGCTCTGGCACAGGGCTTGCCCTTTGATTATAAATTTCGGCTTATTTTTTGCATCTTTTTGTTTGAAATTTCTGCGGGAGGGAGATAAAAATGCGATTTTTTAAGCCGGAAAAACCCTGTGCGCCTTAGGTTTGATCAAGCCTCAACCCTGCCTCAATAAGCTGATGAATGCAGTTGCAATAAGATAGAATACCAGCTAATATCGTAACGGAAAAAATTGTCCATACCCGTCTCAAACGAAACAAGCGGGCGAATTCTAAAAAATTTAATTTCAGGAGGAAAATTAAGATGGAAAAAGTGAATCCGTTTGAAGTGGCGCAGAAGCAGTTGGACCGGTGCGCTAATATTCTGAATCTGGATGAGAGCGTGCACCAGATTCTAAGGGTGCCGACCAGAGAAATTCATGTCGCTCTCCCGGTTCTGATGGATAGCGGAAAAATCCAGGTATTCCAGGGCTTTCGCGTCCAGTACAATGACGCCCGGGGCCCGACCAAAGGCGGGATCAGGTTCCATCCTGAAGAGACCATTGACACTGTTCGTGCGCTTGCCGCCTGGATGACCTGGAAATGCTCGCTTATGGACATTCCGCTGGGAGGAGCGAAAGGCGGCGTGATCTGCAACCCCAAGAAGATGTCCAAGGGAGAGCTTGAGCGCTTGAGCCGTGTTTACATTGACCAGGTCTGGCAGTTCATCGGCCCGGAAAAAGATATTCCCGCGCCCGATGTTTACACCGACTCACAGACTATGGCCTGGATGATGGACGAGTTCTCAAAGCTGAACGGCAAGAACCAGTTCGGCGTTATCACCGGCAAGCCGGTTTGCATCGGCGGCTCACTGGGACGAGGCGATGCCACGGCCCGAGGCGCTCTCTATACGGTGCGCGAGGCCTCTGCAAAAGCCCTCAAAATAGACCTTAGCAAAGCAACCTTCGCCATCCAGGGATACGGCAATGCGGGATACTATTGCGCAGCGCTTGCCAAGAGCCTGTTCGGCAGCAAGGTCGTGGCCGTAAGCGACACTAAAGGCGGTATCTACAATAAGGACGGCTTGGATCCGGAAAAAGTCAACGCCCAAAAGGCAAAGACCGGAACCGTAGCCAAATTCCCCGGCACCAAAGCCATCAGCAACGAGGAGCTGCTTGAACTGGAGGTTGATGTGCTCTGCCCATCCGCTATCGAAAATGTCATTACTGACAAGAACGCATCCAAAGTCAAGGCCAAAATCGTAGCCGAGCTGGCCAACGGCCCCACAACCCCGGAAGCCGATGATATCCTTTACAAAAATGGCGTCCATATAATCCCGGACTTCCTGTGCAACGGCGGCGGGGTCACCGTTTCCTACTTTGAAATGGTCCAGAACTTCTATATGTACTGCTGGGAAGAGAAAGAAGTGCACGACCGGCTCAATGCCAAGATGACAACCGCTTATCACGCGGTCCTGGACACCTCCAGAAAATACAAGATCAATATGAGAGAGGCCGCGTATGTGGTCGCAGTCAACCGAGTAGTTGAGGCAATGAGGCTGCGCGGCTGGGTGTAAACGGCCGCATTCGGCTAGACAGCGGGGAGCGGACATTCTGCTCGGATGAGCTCGCCGCAAGCCTGTCCGCTCACCTTGCTGGGTGTAATTAGCAGTATTAGTCGCTAAATAGCTTCTGAAGAGGACCGCCTACCGCGGTCCTCTTTTCCCTCCATCCCCTTCCCTGCCTTTCAAAATTTTTACGAAACCTGCAAATTGGGCACGCTAGTTGCTTCTCTTATAATAGCGCAAATGGACGCTAACAAAGGAGACAGCATAAATGGCGTATATGGTTTTTTGGGGATGCCACATACCGGCCCGGTTTCCGCATCTGGAGCACTCAATGAAAGTGGTTCTGGATGCCTTGGGGGTTCACTATACAGAAACTAGCCGCTTTAGCTGCTGCCCGGAAAATTTCGGAGTCAAAAGCCTGGGTCATAGTGCGTGGCTTTTGACCGCGGGCAGAAATCTCGCGGTTGCTGAAAAACAGGGGCTTGATCTTGTCACCGCGTGCAACGGCTGCTATTCCAGCTTGAAGAGCGCGTGGGCTGAGCTTCGCGCGGACACCTTCGCGCAGGCGCGCCTGAATCAGTCCATTGCCGAGTTTGGGCTGGAATACAACGGCAGCTTGGAGGTCAAGCATTTCCTGGAACTGCTCTATGATGACATTACGCCGGCCGGGGTCCGCCGGAGAACCAGGCGGACTTTTACCGGCATCAAGCTGGCTGCTCATCCCGGCTGCCACCTGATGAGACCGTCAACCCAGCTTCGGTTTGATGAGCCTTTCGTCGCCAAAAAGTTCGACGAGCTTATCGCGGCGACCGGCGCAGAGCCGATTGAATATGAAACCAGGTTCCTATGCTGCGGCGGTTCCTTCAACTACGCGGGCGAGGAAGAGCTTTCAGTTGCAGCGATCCGCACCAAGTTGAGCGAGCTTGTCCGGCTCGGCGCAGATGCCATAATTACCGGCTGCCCGAGCTGCTACAGCCAGTTTGACCAGGGCCAGCTGCTCTTAAGCCGCGCGGGCGAAAAATTCGAAATCCCTGTTCTCTATTACACCGAGCTTCTGGGACTCGCTCTCGGCTTTTCATCCGAAGAGCTCGCGCTGGACCGCCACCGGGTCCCGGTTGACTCTCTGCTGGACAAGCTTGCCAAAAAGGAATCCGAGGTTGCTGCGGTCAAAGGCATCATCGATTTGGCAATGATGCGCGAGTGTGTGGCGTGCAAGGCTTGCGATGACGACTGCCCCGCGGTGAAGATCAGCAATCAAACCTGGCATCCGCACGAGATTTTTTCCAGAATCCTCGCCGGCGAGCTGGATGCGGTCTTGAGCTCGGCTGAAATCTGGAAGTGCCTGGACTGCTATACCTGCTCCGAGTTGTGCGGCCAGGCCATCGGCATGAACCGCTTCTTCCGGCAGTTGCGGGAACTGGCGCTTGCAAAAGGCACAGCTCCCCAAGCGGTCAAGGCAGCTATTGAGGCTTTCCAAAAAACCGGAGCCGTTACCAAGGCCAGCGCGGCTATGCGCAAAAAGCTGGGCTTGAAAGAGCTCAAAAGCGAAGCCGACCAGGAGCTGAAAAAGCTCTTGTCCGGCCTGGAGAAATAAAGAGGTCAACCATGCATAACCGAAAAGATTATGACTGGGAAATCAGAAACCCGAGCGGATGCGGCATCACTTCCCTGATGAGCGCGAAGAAAAATCTCTTCCGTGGAAACCTGGCGGTGCGCTCTTTGGATAATATGCGCGAGCGGGGAAACGGCTTGGGCGCGGGATACGCGGGTTACGGCATATATCCTGAGCACCGCGAGCATTACGCGCTTCACCTGATGTATGAATACGAGGATGCCAGGCAGAGCACGGAGAATTTCTTGAGCCAGGACTTCAAAATTTTCGATGAGGAGCCGATCCCGACCCGGCCCGTGCGCGGGATCGACCGCGCGCCTGTTTTCCACCGCTACTTCGTGCTGCCCAAGGAGCAGGCGCTCGGCACCAATATAAGCGAGGCCGCGGCTGACGAGTTTGTGGTCAGCCGGGTGACCGAGATCAACACCAGGATCGAGGCCGCGTTTGTGGTCAGCTCCGGCAAAAATATGGGAGTGTTCAAAGGCGTGGGATTCCCCATCGAGATCGGCGAGTTCTTCCGGCTCGACGAATACCAGGGATATTGCTGGATCGGCCACAGCCGGTTCCCGACCAACACGCCCGGCTGGTGGGGAGGCGCGCATCCGTTCACCATGCTTGACACCGCGATCGTGCACAACGGCGAAATCTCCAGCTACGGCATCAACCGCCGATACATCGAGATGTTCGGATACCGCTGCACGATGATGACTGATTCCGAGGCCATCGCCTATCTTTTTGACTTTCTTCACCGCAAGCAGAAGGTGCCGCTGGAACTGATCCCCGCGGTCTTCTCCAGCGAGTTCTGGAACAACATCGACCGGATGGAGGAAAAGGAAAAAGAACTTCACCAGACCATCCGCCAGGTTTACGGGTCCGCGCTTTTGAACGGGCCTTTTGCCATCGTGGTCGGACATCGGGAGGGGATGTTCGGACTGAGCGACCGGGTAAAACTGAGACCAATGATTGCAGCCCGAAAAGATGATGTTCTTTACATCGCAAGCGAAGAGGCGGCTATCCGCGAGATTTGCCCGGAGGTGGATTCGGTCTGGATGCCCAGGGCGGGCGAGATGGTTGCCGGCTTCTATGAGGGGGCATCCCAATGAGAATGATCCAGCCTGATTTCAGGATAGTGATCGATCAGGATCGGTGCCGGAAGTGCGGAAGGTGCGTGTTCAACTGCGGGTTCGGCGCGCTTGAGTTCAAGGAAAAGCCGATCCCCAGCCACGAAAAGTGCGTGGGTTGCCACCGCTGCGTCAGCTTCTGCCCGGAAAACGCAATCACGGTGGAGCTTAACCCGCTGGCGTTCCGGCCCAACGCTCACTGGACGCCTTTCCTGATCAAGTCCATCTACAAGCAGGCCGAGTCCGGAGGAATTCTGCTCACCAGTATGGGCAACGATAAGCCCTACCCTATTCTCAACGACTACCTCCTGCTGGACGCCTGCCAGGTAACCAACCCCAGCATCGACCCGCTGCGCGAGCCGATGGAGCTTCGGACCTATCTCGGACGGAGGCCGGAAAAGCTGGAATTTGAAAAAACCAACGGCAACTGGAGGCTCAAGGCGTCTGCGCTCAACACGGTCAAGGTTGAAGTCCCGATTTTGTTCGCGCCTATGAGCTACGGCTCAATAAGCTACAACGCGTTCAAGGCGCTCTGCCTGGCGGCCAAAGAGCTGGATACTTTGATGTACACCGGCGAGGGCGGCCTGCCCAAGGAGCTATATCCTTACGGCGACCATATCATCATCCAGGTCGCAAGCGGAAGATTCGGAGTGCAGCCTGAGTATCTTAATGTGGGCGTGGGCACCCAGATAAAAATCGGCCAGGGAGCAAAGCCCGGAATCGGCGGCCATCTGCCGGGCGAGAAAATTCCAAAACATATCTCTGAAACCCGGATGATCCCTGAAGGCACGGATGCGCTCAGCCCCGCGCCCCAGCATGACATCTACTCCATCGAGGATTTGCGGATGCTGATCTACGCGCTGAAAGAGGCAACCGGGTACAAGCCGGTGTGCGTGAAGATAGCCGCTGTCCATAATGTCGCCGCTATCGCCTCCGGCATTTTGCGCGCAGGCGCGGACCAGGTTTACATTGACGGCTTCCGCGGGGGCACCGGCGCGGCTCCTTATATCACCAGAGACCATCTGGGCATACCGATTGAGATAGCGGTTGCGGTGGTGGACCAGCGGCTCCGGGAAGAAGGCATCCGGCATCTCGGAACTATCATCGCGGCAGGGTCAGTCCGATGCGCGGCGGATGCGGTCAAGCTGATCGCTCTGGGAGCCGACGCGGTTGCAATCGGAACAGCCGCGCTGGTTTCTATGGGATGCCACATCTGCCAGAAATGCCATACCGGGAATTGCAGCTGGGGCATAGCCACGCAGAGGCAGGAGCTGGTCAGAAGGCTGGACCCGGAATGGGCCGCAGAGCGGCTGGTAAATCTGGTGCGGGGATGGGAGCACGAAATAAAGGATGTGATGGGCGCAATGGGAATAAACGCGCTTGAGTCTCTAAGAGGCAACCGGGAAAGGCTTAGGGGTCTTGGCCTGGACAGCGAGACCTTAAAGACCCTGGGTGTGAAGCCGGTCGGCGCGGCAATGGGGTAAGAGGGTCGGGACTGAAGTCCCTCGCACATTTAAGAAAGGGATGCGGGACTCGCTTCGCTCGCAAAGACATTAACTCGCTCGCACATTGTTAAAAAGGAGGCAGGAAAATGGAAACTGCGTTAGACCTGGAAAGAGATGAAGTGCTCGCGCGCGTAAAGCTGCTAAACGATCGGGCAGTGATTGAGGCCCGGGGTCTGTATTATCGCGCGCTCAACGAGAAGCTAAGGGAGCTGGTTGAGGACGGCGTAAAAATCGTTGAGCTTCGGAATGTCAACGGCCAGCGCTATCTGGGCACCGGGATCACGGACAAGGACGCTCAAATTTACATTTACGGCACTCCGGGCAACGATCTTGCGGTTTTTATGGACGGGCCGAGGATAGAGGTTTTCGGGAACGCTCAGGATGCGGTAGCTAATACAATGAACTCGGGCAAGGTCATCATCCACGGCCACGCAGGTGATGTGCTTGGCTACGGGATGCGCGGGGGCAGGCTCTATGTGCAAGGCAATGTCGGCTACCGGGTCGGCATCCATATGAAGGCTTATGACAGCCATATCCCGGTGATTATTGCGGGAGGAACAGCCGGCGATTTCTTCGGTGAATATATGGCCGGCGGAATCCTTGTTCTTCTTGGGCTGGACCGAAAGCCCAAGGATAAAATCGTGGGCGGATGGGTCGGCACCGGCATCCACGGCGGAGTGATTTACATCCGGGGAGAGGTTGAAGCCAACCAGCTCGGAAAAGAAGTGGGCGTGGCTGACAAAATCCCGGACAAGGAAATGGAGGAACTGACAACCCTTCTCAAGGATTATTGCCAGGAATTCGAACTGGATATTGACGAAATCCTCAAACAGCCGTTCCTTAAACTCTTCCCCTTCTCAACCAGACCCTACGGAAAGCTCTACGCTTATTAAAGGCGAACGGGCCAGTTCCATCCGGGCTCGATGTGAGGCTACCCTTGCGATCCCGCCGGATCAAGTCAATACCGCTTGGTTCCACGGATTATTCAGCCGCGGGACGACCTTGCGCTGGAGTTCCGTCCTGGAGATCAAAGCTGCCTTGGTCAGGACGAAGACTTCACGAGCAAAGATGATCTGGGGGCGAGCCACGCGGAAAACATATAATTTGGAGCATAAGTGCTTGATTTATCGATAGAACATTTATTCGCCCAAAACCCGACCTAGTTTCAGCGCGGCTAAACAGTTTTTGGTTTCAGCTTATTTTTCCGAGGGTTAGCGATGCCCAAAAATGACCCCAAAACGACCCTATTTTTGTGACAAATTTTGTCGGTGTTTGGCGGGATTGAACGGAACACTCAAAACGCGAGCAGGATGGAGGCATTAAACATGGCTCTGACCTCAAAATTCCACCAAAGTGACAGCTCAGGCGGGAGCGCTATATTTTTTGGCTGCGAGGATCATGGCTTTGACATTTTCAGGCTTGGCATTGGGAGGCACTTCGCAGCCGGCCGCGAGGATAAAGCCTCCGCCCTTGCCGACCTGT